>Ga0209056_10000393_pt1 | contig 48658 bp, 47 predicted proteins | sample GraSoiAngelo_114_FD_185876 | JGI IMG/M metagenome (GOLD analysis project Ga0209056, IMG submission 185876) | Grasslands soil microbial communities from the Angelo Coastal Reserve, California, USA - 14_0903_13_40cm (SPAdes) (version 2) | ecosystem: Environmental > Terrestrial > Soil > Grasslands...
GCCGGTGAGCACGACCGACGTTCTCGACGAAGACAATTTCATGTCGATCCTTGAGGCGAAACGGACAATCGAATCGTTTTACGGGAGTTTGATGCCGGAGACGGGATTCCGGACGAACGGTCCGGCCGCGTACTACCAAATTCCCGGTCGGAAACAGCGCATTGGCTTCATCGGGGCGATGACAAACCTGCATTTCTGCGAAAGCTGCAACAAACTTCGCCTCACATGCGATGGTAAATTGCGTCCGTGCCTTGGCAGCTATCTTGAGTTCGACATCATGAAGCCGCTTCGGGCCGGCGCGACTGACGAGGAGCTCAAGCAATTCTTTCTCGATGTGGTCGAGCGCAAACCTGCACAGCACGATTTCCGAGACAATTACCAGCCGAATCGTAAGATGATCGCGATCGGCGGCTGAGCTGGCGGTGGACGGCTCTTTCCTGTCATGTTGAGCGAAGCGAAACATCTCTGATTGCTCCTTCAGGAATAAATGATCAGAGATTCTTCGCTTCGCTCAGAATGACACGATCTAAAAATGAAGCGGCTTACTCACATCAGTTCCGATGGTCGCGCGCTAATGGTTGACGTCTCGGCCAAGCCCATGAGCACGCGTAAAGCTGTTGCTACAGGGAAGATTCGGCTCCAACGCGACACACTCGATCTGATTTCAAAAGATCAAATCGCCAAGGGGAATGTCTTTGCGACTGCAAGGATCGCCGGGATCCAAGCCGCGAAGCAGACGGCGCAGCTCATCCCGCTGTGCCACACTTTGCCGCTCACGGAAGTTAAGATCGACGTTGTCACATCGAACCAAGGCGTAGAGGTGAAATGCACTGCGCAGACGATCGCGCAGACCGGAGTCGAGATGGAAGCGCTCGTTGGCGTCACCGTCGCGTTGCTGACCATTTACGACATGTGCAAAGCCGTGGATAAGCAGATGGTCATCAGCGAAGTGCACTTGGTCGAAAAGACGAAGAGCGCTATAGCGGCGGTCTATGACCGCCGAAATCAAAAATCCCGGCGCTCATAGAGACACCACGACAGAAAATGCAAATACAAGTTGGCATCATCACGATTTCGGATCGCGCCAGCGCCGGCGATTACAAAGATCTCGGCGGGCCCGCGCTGAAAGACGAGGCGCACAAGGCGGGCTGGCAGCTTCTCGCGGAAGCGATTGTGCCGGATGATTTGAAACGCATCCAAGAAACAATTCGCTCGTTCGCCCAGCAGGGTTGCGGATTAATTTTGATGACCGGTGGCACAGGAATCGGACCGCGCGATGTCACCCCGGAAGCGATCCGCGGGATCATGCGTGTCGAGCTGCCCGGCTTCGGAGAAGTGATGCGGGCGGAATCCATGAAGATCACGCCCAACTCAATTCTCTCGCGCAGTTTGGCGGCCATTGTTGATCATGCATTGGTCATTGCGCTGCCCGGAAAACCGAGTGGCGCTGTGGAATGTCTCGGTTTCGTGCAAGGCGCAATCCCGCATGGCGTCGCGCTAGCGCAAGGGACGCCCACATCATGCTGATGCTTGGAGTGCGGCAGTGCTCTATCGCTTTTTTATCACCTTTCAGTCAGGCCAAACCAGGAGTCGCATGAGCTGGCTGCCATAGTTTGTCAGGTGCGCGTTATTTTCGTGACCTGAAACTACGTCGCGAGTCAGATAGGAATATTCGATCGAGCCCTTCTTGACATAGCTTAGTTCTGGCTGGGTCACGTGTCTGTCGCTGCGCGCGATTGTCAGAGGCACACCGGAGCGGGCGAACGAAACTTCCCACGACGATCCTTCGCTTCGTTTGCCTCCCGCGAGCATCCACGGATAAAGTTTTAGCAAATCGAAATGCCGAGCTTTCGGCAAAGCAACCTTGTAGAAGATCTCTTCGTCGTTGACAAACTCGGGAATCGTCAACGCCGGATTTTTCCGGAGCGCCAAAAAGAGGCGCGCGACATCGAGACCTGCGAGGTTCATGCCGTTGTAAATGCCATGCTGATTTGGATCGCTTCTAAAAAATGTGTTGTACCACGCTTCGAATTGACGGCTGAACATCAGGTCCAATTCCAAATGGAGATGCGCACGTTCTCGATTTAGCCCCGTTCCGGTGTAACCCATTACTGCGATGCGCTGGCCCCGTTTCACCATCTCGCCGGACTGCACTGCAATCGAGCTAAGGTGTCCGTACAGGCTGTAGTAATTGGAGCCGTCCCAGCGGTGTTCGATCACGACGTATCTTCCGTAATTCGAATAGCCGGGCACGAGATTAGTGTGGACGACTTTTCCATCGGCGATCGCGCGCACTTCGTCGAGCGGGTCGCCATTTGCATCGCGGTGCAAAGGACGAATATCGATGCCTTCGTGAAAGCGGGTATAAACAAGACCACCTGCAGTGTCGGTGGGATCGCGCACAAAACCATATTGGCCGCCCTCCCACGGCGTCGATTTCGCGCCCTTGTAATTGCGTTCCACATACTGGTAAAAGCCTGGACCATCGCCGGAGAAAATGGCGTCATTGTCCGTTGGCAGGACAAGATCAAGCGCCTGATTTTGCGCGGCGTGACCCGTCATGGAGGCTTGGGAAAAAATAGCGAGAACAGCAGCAGCGAATGATCGCATGGTCGATTGACGAGATTAACGTTTTCGTTCGCCGATTAAGCGCCAGTCTTTTTTCATCAAGTCAATGTCGGCTGCGCTCAATCCGGAAGGAATGTAGATCTTTCCATCTGAGACACGCTTGTCGACTTGAAGTTCGGTTATCGCCCTTCCATTGACGAACACAAAGAGGAAACCGCCGCGGCGCTCAACGCTCAACGTGTCGAGCACCACGCGTCCGTGGTCGTCGAGTTGAATCAGCGCGCCATAGGTTCCGTTCTGGGCCGGATAAGGAGTGAACCCGATGACATCGTGCTCCGAAATCCACGGCATCTTTTCGATAGCCACATCTTTTCCCGAGATCTGGGCGCGAACAGAAGTTGCGAACACCTCTGTATCCCGCGGGTTGGCTTGTGCGTGCACCCGGAACGTGCAATGTCGTTGTTTTGCGATGCCGTCAGCCAGCGCAAAAGCCAGGCAAATCGCGAATACACAGAGAGTCTTCATGCCGCTTGATAAAGGGTTTGACACGAATTTTGCAACTCCGAAAACTTTTGGGCTGTTTAGCCTGCTCATGACGCGCCGGATAATTTTGCTTCTCTTATTGCTTTTAATGGCCGGGAACATCTTTGGCCAGGATAGCGCGCCGACCTCCACTCCGGGGCGAAGGCGCGGCTGGTTGAGCCGAATCCTTCATCCATTTTCGCCCGAGGTGGTCCCGCATTACAAAGATCCAAGGTTGCGTGGGCTCGCTCTTGACCTCCAAATCACACCGCAGACGGTGAAGCTGTCTGAGGTTCGTCAGCTTGGAGTGAAAGTGACGCTGGCAAATCTATCCAAGCGTCCTGTGCCCCTCGACTTTCCCACCAATCAGCGGATCGAGATTTACCTGATGGATTCAGCGGGAGACGTCCTCGCAAAGTGGTCTGACAACCACGCGATCGCGGAAAAGCCGGCCACGATTTTGATTAATCCTCAAGAGCGGGTCGAGTACAACGAGACAATCGCCACGCGCGAGCTCACACCAAACAAGGTTTTTATCGCGGAAGTCTTCTTTCCCCAATACCCGGAGCTGCGGATCCGGCAAAAATTCCTCGCTGTGCCGTAGGGCAGGTGGAGTGATGGAGCAATAAAGTAATGGTTTCTGAGGCGCTGCCAATACGCCAACACTACAATACTCCAATACTCCTGTTCTCTGACTATCACACGCATCCGCAGGGACATCGGGTGCAACGGTACACCCAGACGTTACTTCAGCCCTGGGCGGATTCAGCACGTAGCTTAGGTTTGACCGATATCGCTTTTACCGATCACGATCGTTACCATGCCGGAATCGATTTCGATGAGATCGATTGTTTGCGGGAAAGAAACCCCGATTTGCGAATCCGCGCCGGCATCGAGCTCGATAACGATCCCATTCACTCGGCGGCTGGCCGAAACTGGATTGAGAAACACTGGGACAAACTTGATTTTGTTTTGGGCTCGATTCATTTCCTCGATCGCCCCGATCAGATGTTCGATAGCGTGCCGGATGGAGCGACGCAATTCGAAGGCCGCAATGTCGACGCGATGTACGCCAATTATTTTGGTCGTGTCCGAGAAATAGCAGCTACGGGTTTGATCGATTGCCTCGCCCATCTCGATCTCATCAAAATCCATGGTCATCGGCCGAGTGCAGAGATCGGGGGGTTAGTCAATGAAACACTTGATCTTATTCGTGCGCAGAATCTCGCGATCGAGCTTTCCACCGCCGGATGGCGCAAGCCGGTGAACGAATCTTACCCAGGGAACCGGATCATTGAGCTCGCAATTGAGAAAGGTATTCCTTTCACCACTGCGTCCGACGCGCACTCACACGCGCAACTTGGGGATAAATTTGCGACCCTGGCGCAAAGAATGGCGAGTTTTGGAATTCAGGAGGTCTGCGTTTTCCAAGGGCACAAGCGCACCCAGCTGCTTTTATAGCTGCAGGTCGAGCTGCGGTTTCTCTGCCGAAAATGCGTTCTCTGCTTGTGCGGGCAGCGATAACATAAAGCCGAGACGCTCGGCAAGACGTTGGCACGTTTCAGGTGCAAATCCTTCGAAGTGATTGCTGGCAAATGCCCAGACGTTGCGCACCTCTGGAAAATGCCGTTCGATCTTAAGGGACCAGCTTTCCAGTGCGGCTTCGCGTTTCCAGAGCAGTTTTTCGTAGCGATGAACGTGGCCACCGTCAACGTCGTATTTCGTTGCGTAATCACCAAGCAAACGCAGATAGAGAGAATCTGTAGTGCACGGCAGGAATTCAAAGGGAGCAAGATTTCGTTGATTGAGTGGAGTGGTGTCGGCCCAGACCCAGCAAATGCGATATTTTTCCAAGAGCCCAATGAACTGTGGCCGATGCCAGCCGGGGTGACGAAATTCAATCGCAAACCGGAAATCTCGCGACAGTTGCGCAAGAAATCTGCGAAGCGCCGGTTTGCCATCCTTTGGGGCCAAAGAAGGCGGGAGCTGAATGAGGATTATCTGGAGCTTTGGTCCTAGCGGCTCGATGGCGCGGAGAAACGAGCTTAATTCGACGGCGCAATTATGCAGCCGGCACGTGTGTGTGATCTGACGGGGGAGCTTGCAGGTGAAGCGAAAAGCCGCGGGGGTCATTTCGACCCAGCGACGAACAGTGTCTTCCGCAGGAGCAGCATGAAAGGTGGAGTCCACTTCAATTGCGGGGAAATAGTTGGCGTAAAATTCCAGCCAGCGAGACTCCGGTAGATCCGCGGGATAAAAAACGCCACGCCAATCTTGAAAGCTCCATGCGCACGTGCCTATGCGAATTTTTTGCTGATCAGTCAGATTCAAAGGAAGTGAAAGATTAGTCAGTTTGTCCCTTTGGAAAAGCCTTCATAGTGCAGAATGCGACGAGTACTCCGGCACGCCGGCTGCGCGATGGCCGCGACTGCTGAAAACTTGACTGGCCAGATAAGTTAACTACCCTGCCACAGCCGAATGCAATTCATTATTCGCGCCTTTTTAATTTTCGCGGTTGCTGCGTTTCTTTTACCCGAATCCGGCAAGGCCTCTGTCGTTTTCAAGCCGGGACAAAAAGCGAAATACGTAGCGCCCGGCGAAGAAGAAATAAGCGGCAATGCTGCGGAGCTGTTTCAAATCGCGCAAACTGCGGAAAAAGAAGGCAACATTAAACGCGCAATCAAAGCTTACAAAAGTCTCGTCAAACATCACCCCAAGGACACACTGGCAGCCGGCGCGCTTTATCGCAGCGCTCAATTGCAGGAACAGCTCCACGAATACGCACCGGCTGCCGAATCATTTAGCCAGCTGGTGGAAAAATATCCCGGCAGTCCGCATTTCGAGGAAGCGATCGAGGCTCAGTTTCGTGTCGGCGAGATTTATCTAAACGGAAAGAAATTGAAAGTTCTCGGTATTCCGGTTGCATCTGCGTTGGATCGCGCGGTGACTATTTTCGCCAATGTTGTTCGCACCGCGCCGTACGGAAAGTACACAGCCCGTGCGCAGTTTGATATTGGGCTTGCGCGCGAGAAACAAGGCGCGAACGATGCGGCCCTACAAGCTTACCAGGCAGTAGCGGACAAGTTTCCGAATGAACCGGTGGCAGTGGATGCGCAGTATCAAATCGGTTACATCTGGTTTACAGCGGCCCAAACCGGCACAAAGGACGCCGCGGCCGCAAGCAACGCCAAAACTGCGTTCCAGGATTTCCTCTTCCATTATCCGAAGAGCGAGAAAGCAGCGCAGGCGCGCGCTAACCTCGACATTCTCGAACACAAGCAAACGGCCAACTCGTACAAGGTCGCGAAATTCTACGATAAACAGAAATATTATCGCGCGGCCGTCATCTACTACAACGAGGTCATTCGTCAGCAGCCAGGATCAGAGGAAAGCAACGAGGCCAAGAAGCGGATCGATCAGTTGCGCGCAAAGTTTGGGGACGCTGCGCTTCAGCCGGCTTTGCCCGTCTCACAAACTGGCAAGAAAAAGGGCGAAGCGCATGGCACGCGGACTGCCGAAACCGGCTCCGCAAAGCCGGGTGCGCCAAATAACGACGCGCCGTTACCTGCACCGGAGACTGATTCTTCGCTTCCGCCTCCGGCTTCGCTAGCGCCCGACACCACGACTGCGCCTGAGCCACTGCTGCCTCTGCCGGGCACGAGTACAGGTTCGGATACGTCTCCCGGTGCAGGCCCCTCGGCCTCTCCCGACGCATCCGCCTCACCGGCGCCTTGAAAGCCTCACTTGCGACAGTATTCTGCCTGGCCTTGAGTGCTTGCCTTGGCTATCACATTGGGCCGGTAAAACCGTATTATCTACGGGATGTTCACAGCATCGCAGTCCCGACTTTTAAAAACCGCACCCTCGTCCCACGCATCGAAGTTTTGATCACTGATACTGTAATCAAGCAGTTGCAACAGGATGGGACGTTTCAGATTGCCAGCGGGAACGAAGCGGACGCTACTTTGAATGGTGAGGTATTCCGGATCACCCGCACGCCGGCACGCTCGGTGCGTGGCAACGTATTGGCGACAACCGAGTTCGCTCTGACACTAGGCGTAAAGTACTCGCTAACCGGAAAAAATGGCGAACAGCTTGCGGCTGCGAATGAAGCGATCGGAACGACAAGCTTCTTCGTGAGTAGCGACGTAACCACTGATGAACGACAAGCCTTGCCACTGGCTACTGAGGATCTCGCCACGCGACTAGTCAGCCAAATAAGCGAGGGCTGGTGATGAGTGATGAAGGGGGAAGAAAGACTTTGGATTATCCTCAACGATAAACTTGATACTCTCCGTGCCACAAATCAGCTACCTGAAGCGATTCGGGTTGCCGAAACTGCGCTTGAAATCGCCAAGCGCGCTTTCAAAGGAAACGAGACTCCACTTGCCACGAGCTTCGAAAAACTAGGCCAGCTACTCGAACAAAAGGGAGATTACACTGCCGCCGAGGCAAACTTGCTGAAGGCGCATACAATCCTCGAAAAGGGGAAACCACCCGATCAGCGTGCCATCTACCGCTCAGCGCGGCGGCTAGCATCCTTATGCGATAGTCTTGGCCAATCTGAGGAGGCGATCAATTTTTATCAGAAAGCAATAGCCGCCGGTACCCAAATCGACGACGTTCCCTATTCAGATATCGGGACGATGTTAAACAACATTGCGCTGATTCTGCGCAAATCTGGACGGCAAAAGGCGGCCGAGCCATGCTATGTGCGTGCTTTGGAGATTTATGAGAAACAACTTGGCCCCGACCACCCTGATGTGGCATCGGTTCTAAATAACCTGGCGGTGTTCTATACGAACGAACGCCGTTACACTGAAGCGGAGAAGATACATCTTCGCGCATTGGACATCCGGCAGAAATTGAATCCACCTCCGCTTGCCGACATTGCGCAATCAAAATGCAACCTGGCGGTCGTCTATCATTCTCGCGGTGATTACGCAAAAGCCGCGGAACTTTATCAGTCTTCGCTAAAAGCGTGGGAGCAGGTACCAGAGAAGCCCTCGAAGGATTACGATATCGTGGTTTCGAATTATGCCGACCTTTTGCGTTCCATTGGCCAGGTACGCAAAGCGCACCAGTTAGAGGTTCGCGCCCGTAAGAAGCGCTCGGGCTGATTCAACCAGACGTTCCTCGCTTTCATCCCCATGGTGACGCCCCGTATTTTACCTTGCAGGCCGCCTGGTGAACGCACATTTTACTGCTGCTGGCTTTTGCTCGCGTGGCGGAATCGGCAGACGCGTACGGCTCAGGACCGTATGGGGAAACCCGTGGAGGTTCGAGTCCTCTCGCGAGCATTAAGAGCCCTGTCCTACCTGCCATAAGGAGGATACACAAACGCGGCGGTTAATGAAAAGCTACTTCGCAGCTTTCCTTCTGGCTGCCCAACGTGCTTTCATTAGCTCAGAAAGCTTCCTTCTCCCGGCAGGCGTGAGTGTGCCTCTTTTCTTGGCAGGAGCTGCTTTCTTGCCCACGGATTTCCTCCGCGCCGCCCAGCGAGCCTTCATTAGCTGGGAAAGCTTTCTTCGTCCGGCAGGCGTGAGCTGGCCTTTCTTCTTTGCAGGAGTCGTGGGAGCCGGGCCCCTTAGTCTTGCCCAACGAGCTCTGGCGGCAGCCGAAAGCTTCGCCCGAGTCGAAGGCGAAAAATAACGGGCACGCGCCGGGCGCGTTGTCGTAGCCGTCGTCGGAAGAGCACGTCCTCCCAGAATTGAGGAAAGGCGTCTTTCCAGAGTATCAATTTGTCGGCGAATTGAAATCGCTTCTTCTAGAGCTTTAACAGATGTATCCATGCTTGTTAGATAGCCGGAGTTGACCGGATAGCAATCCCTATTTTTTATAACAAGTTAATGGGTGATGAGCCTTGGCTGGCCTTGCCTGGTAATTAACATGTAATAACCAGTAAAATTAGCTGTCCTAAAACTGCGAGCCGGTGTTCTATCAAATCCTGAAATGACTACGGAAGTTGGACGGGTTCGAAAGATGTTCGGGTCCATTGCCGCACGCTACGACATCGCAAATCACTTACTTAGCTGCGGGATAGATTTCTCCTGGCGAGAACGCGCGGCTAAAATCGTCACGGACTGGCACCCTCATAGTGTTGCCGATCTTGCGACCGGCACTGGCGATTTGGCGCTGGCGCTGCAAAAGAAATTGCCAGATGCCGAAATCGCGGGTGTCGATTTCCTGCCGGAGATGCTGGAACTCGCGAAGCAAAAGGGGCTGCGCCAACCTGTACTTGCTGATGCGATGAACCTGCCATTTGGCGATAGTTCTTTTGATTGTATCACGATCGCGTTTGGGTTGCGCAATTTGGAAAACTGCGCAGCCGCGCTTGGCGAGATGTCGCGCGTAATTAAGAGCAACGGTCACTTGCTCGTGCTAGAGTTCTCACTGCCAACAACACCAATCTTACGCGCACTCTATCGTTTCTATCTACATCGCTGCTTGCCCTTACTTGGTTCTTCCTTAACAGGCGAAAAAAATGCCTACGACTATCTTGGCGATTCGATCGAGGAATTTCCAAGTGGCGATGCCATGTGTCAGATGATGGTAGAGAACAGTTTCACGTCCCCGACGTTCGAACCGCTCACTGGTGGAATCGTCACGATTTATACGGCTACGAAGCAGTAACTGCAGAAAGGAGTGGCTGGGCGATCCCGATCCTTCAGCAATTCCGAAACTATTCAGAGTTGGCCCGCAGCCACTGGCCTTTATTGCTTGGGACTAGGAGATGCAATTGCTGTCGCTGAGACGCTCGGCGGCGCAATGGCTTGGCTGGCCACTGGCAATTTCAAGGTGTTCAAGTCCGAATTGCTGATCTCAAACGTGCCTTCGCCCCCGTCCACGCGCGCGCACCACGTGCCGTCATTGTTTTGAGCCCCGATGGTCAACTTGTGTGATTCTTTGTTGTCGGGTGAAGTAGTGAGGGCGAAAACCAGCTTTGGCTTTTCGAGGCCGTGTTGCGGCGTAGTTGGGCCTAGCCAGCGCACTGCATGCAAGGCCGACAATGTCTTGAGTAGTGATTGCAGGTTAGCTTCGTTGATTTGGCCGCTTCCTTTCAACCACTGCCACTGGTTTGTCTGGTCGCGCTCAAGTGACAGCTCCTTCTCAGCTGTGATGCTTAAACGATGAATTTGCTCGGGCTTAAGCTTAAGGATCGACAACTCCTGCCATTGCAGGGGATCAGCTGAAATCTGATCCGGCAAACCACGGCGCACTGCCACGACGAAAGGCTCATCGGTCAGCCGCGCGTAAACGTTATCGCCTTCTCCTTTTCCAAAGGCGATCCCCGCAAACGACTGCTCACCCGCCTTGGTTTCAGCCGTGTTTTCAGAAGCAAAGGAACTGAACGTCAATTCAATCTGCGGCCTATCGAGGCCGTATTTCGGCAGATTGGAAGCGACGTCTTCTACGAATCGTGTTACCCGCTCATTTTGCAGCGTGTCGATCAAGCGCCGAACCGCGCCTGGATCCGCCGGCGCATTGTTTCGCGTAACGAGTGTCCAATTTCCATCTTTGCGCGCGAGAACGGTTTTGCCTTTGCCTGGAGCGTCGATGGTGATCCGATCGAGAATGTTCGTATCGATCCGAACCAAATGAGAGTCCCGCAAATCGGACGGCTTTGTGTTAAGTATCTCTTCGATCTTTTTCGGCAGGGTGTAAACGGATCCGCGAGGGGCGAACCGCACATATACTTGGTCTTTTTCTTTCTCTGGAATGGTGCCAATCTGCAACGTTTGACCTTTGTCCTCCCGCCCGAACACCTTGATCGAATCACCGAGCTCTACCTTCTGATCTTTCTTTTGCTCCTGATCGTATAGCGTGATCGATCCGCGGGGCTCCGCCAAACCATAAGGGCGCAGGTCACCACGATCATCGGCTATAAATTGTTGAATGCGCGCCGAGGTGATCTGTGAAATCAAGTCGCTTACTTTCCCGTCATCGGCCCGGGCGCGGAGCGGCTTGAGGATATCCCAGTGCTCGCCCTTCTTTTCCAGCTCCATTTCACCAGCGGACGTTTTCAATGTGAGGCGGCGTACCCGCGCAGCCGTCACATCTGTAAGTTTTCTGTCGCGAAATTCCTCCGGCTTTTTGTCGATATCTTTCTTGACCGACTGCGTCGCGAGAAACGTTTCCTTTGAGTTCTGGAAGCGCACATACATTTTGGCTTCCAACGCGGCGTCTTTGCCAAACAAAATTTCCGGCGGTTTATCCCGGCCGAGCAGCTTGAGCTTTAGCTTCGGATTGTTCAGGCCATACTCGGTCAGTTTGCTCTTATCAGCGTCAATATCTTTGGCGGGGATGGTCCCCTCCTTCTGCCACGTCTCCAAGTCCGACAACAAATTTTCGACAAGAGCGCCATCTGCCTGATCTTTGATCGGCGTTTCAAGTCGCCACTTGTTCTCGCGGCGGCGTATTTCGATCTTTTGGTCGCCATTTTGAATGACGATGCCGTCGATTTTGCTTCTGTCGAAATTGACAACGTTCTGGGCCTGCCGTCTTGCCTCTTCGGTGCTCGGCCGCTTCATTTCAAAGAACCTGAAGTAAGCGACGCCAGCGAGCGCAATGACCGCCAGGATGAGGGTATTCCTCCATTTCATACTAAACGCGGCGCTGCCACCACACCATCGTTCCGATCACCGCGGGCACCAGCGGTATGAACACCAAAAGAATCCAGCGCAACCGCCGCAACGCCTCTTCGTTAAGACTGAAGGTGAGAGGCTTCGGGACCTTCGGCGCGATACCGATAAGCTGTTCCCGACTAAGCAGCCAGTTCACACTGCCCGACATGAAATCGAGGCCTTGCTGATCTTGCGTAATTGCGTTGTCCTGAACGAAGGTTGCGTTACTAACTACAACCAACCGCGACGAATTTACCTGGACTCGCTGATCTGCACTGCCTCCTTTTTCGACTGCCGCTCCGATTGTGAGCGGCACATCACTATTTTGCTTCGCATCGGCCTGTAGTTTTGCCTGGTCGTCCGTGTTGTAATCGGTTTCTGCAAAATAGCCTTTTTCTGCCTGGATCAGCGGCTCCACCCGTATGTTGGCGGCGCGAACCCGGTCCTGCTCAGGGGTAAGCGAAGATGTGCCTCCTAAGAAGAGCGCCCGCGCATCGGCCAGCCGCTTTGTGATTGGACTGTCGCCTAGGAAACGCGCTTGCACGTCTCGCGTTAATGCCAACTCCTGGATACCGGTCCGCAAGAAAACCATCAGTCTGTCGTCATTCATTTTGACACCCAGTTCGTTGACAAAGCCGCGGAGCTTCGGCGTTTTCCACGCTGGATCCAGTAAAAGTAGTACCCGCCCTTGTTTATCCCAGAAGTCGCGCAACAGTTTCATTTCGCGATCGGAAAAATCGTATTGCGGTCCGACAATCATCACGGCTTTCACGTCAGCTGGAATTGCATCGAGATCGAGCAGGTTCAGTTCCTGAAACTTGATGTTTTCGTTTTCGATAAACGTTTTCAACACGGTGATCGGGCTGCTGGTTTCCGAAAGCGACGGTTCCTTGTGACCGGTGACATAACCAAGGGTCTTCTTTTTCCCTTCGACAAGATCCATCATTGCGCTCGTGATGGATTGCTCGCCTTTGAATGCAGTCACACGAGGGCCTTCGCCGAACGCCATTCCGCTCTGGTCGAAATCGGCCATCTCCGATGCCTTAACGGTCTTATTGCGACCCTCGTAATCGAGCACCAAAAGGCTTTCGTCCGTGACAACCTTGTATTTGTCGAACAACTCTTTGGCGCGGGAAAGATTCCGCTCAGGATCGATATGCTCGACGTCGACCTTTCCCTTACCGGCGTATTGATATTCCGTGAGCAAATTCTGAACGTCCGCAGTAATCGGCGTATTCGGCGCAAAGAAAACCGTGATGCGCATCTTGCTCTTGAGGGTATCGAGAAAACGCTTCGTTTTATCTGAGAGCGCATATTTTTGATCCCGGGAAAAATCCCAACGCGCGTAGTGCTTGAAGGCGAAGGAATTCACCATTGCAACGACAAACAAGATCAGCACGATCTGGACCAGAACGTTGAAGCCGATGCGAATCCGGCCAATTTTCTTCTCTGAGAGCGTCCGAGGCTTTTTGGTCTTGTCAGGCATTTGTTAGAGCCTCCATTTGCGGGATTGGAATGCCTGATATGTGAGCGTCAGCATCACAACGGTTATGCTCAGATAGAGCACGATCGGCCGGGTATCGATTACGCCCCGAGAAAATGTCCCCATGTGTTCGATCGCGGAGAAATAACCCAGCAAATCGCGCGTTGTAGAAGTAACATCCAGAAGGATGAACTGAACCAGGCCGAGAAAAAATAACAGGGTAATTGCGCAGAAAGAAATAACCGCAGCGATGATTTGGTTCCTGGTCAGAACAGACGTGAGACAGCCAATAGAGAGATAAAACATTCCTAGCAATAAAAGCATCAAGTAAGAGCCAAAGTATGCTCCGGCAGAGTGCGCGGCTGGCTGGTTTGCTATTCTCGCAAAAATCCAAAAGTAAAGCAGTGTCGGGATCCAGAGAATGAGGTAAAAAAACAGTGCACCGAAAAACTTCGAGAGTACCACCTGCCAGTCGCGCACCGGCGCAGTAGTAAGCGGCTCAATGGTGCCGAGCTTAAATTCTTCGGCGAACAGGCGCATCGTGATCAGGGGAAAAATCAGAACGAATGCGAACCAAAAGAAGACCGAATTGAAAAACGCTTCCTGCACCGTGTACTGCACCTGGCGCTGGTTCATGAAGGAGACCTGAAAGTAAAAATCAATCCCGCTGACGATGAGGAAAAAGATCAGTACGATGTACGCTATCGGGGAATGGAAATAGCCGCGCACCTCGCGCGAGAGCAGAGTGTAAAATTTACGCATGGGTGCGAAGCACTGGAGTGATGGAGTGTTGGAGTGATGGAGTAGTGACGTACTCCTCAGGATCTTCAGCAATACGGGCTATCCAGTTTTCGTCTCCACGTTTTTGCTCCAGCTTATCAAGCAGGTGCAGCAAACGGTTCTCGACTTCATAGTGCAGAACGTCCACATCGTGGAAACGCGCTTCTGTAATTTGCCTGGTTTGGCTGAGACCGATCGCGCGCGTCATTGTCTCGGCCAATGAACCGAGCGCGTAATACAAAAATTGAATATATTCGTTAAGCGAGCGTCGGCCGTAGCCTTCGGAAATGTTTGCGGACACTGATTGTGCCGCATCGGCTAGCTGTGAGCGGAGTTTGAAATCAATCTTGTTCTCCGTGAAAACGATCGCCCAGACGAATTCGAATAACTCCATGGCTTTTTGCCAAAAAATCAGTTTCATGTAGCCGCGATTTTTGTTCCGAAGTTCAGTTTCGTAATTCATAACTCCAACACTCCATTACTCCACACTCCGCTACTCCCGTTCAGATCTGGTCGGGATGCGTGAGCTCGACGAACACATCCTCGAGCGTCGCTCGGCGCTGGGTTAATTCGCGCACCGCCCATTGGCGATCGGCAGCCAGCCGAAAGACCTCTTCGCGCACATCTGCCCCCGACTCCACCCGCAGGGAAAACCTCTTCCATTCATCCTCCCCGTCGGTAACCACGTCTCGCACACCTGAAATCTTCTTTAGTTCCTCCGCGGCATTATCCTTTCCGACTTTTGCTTCAAGCACTACGCCGCCAGCTTGCCTGATTTTTCCGAGCAAATTATCCGGCGTATCGCACGCCTCAATTCGACCCTTGTGAATGATGATCACCCGGCTGCATGTCATCTCTACCTCCGGCAAAATGTGCGTCGAAAGCAAAATTGTGTGGTGCTTGCCCAGGTTCTTGATCAGCTCGCGCACCTGCCGGATTTGATTTGGATCGAGACCGATCGTGGGTTCATCGAGAATGAGAAGGTCAGGCTCTGCTAACAGCGCGTCCGCCAGACCGACGCGTTGTCGATAGCCTTTGGAGAGAGTGCCGATCAGCTTCTTTTTGACGTCCTTGAGACCACATAATTCCTCTACATCGCCGACACGCTCCGTAATGCGCCGATGCTGCACTCCCTTGAGCGCCGCGCGATAATTGAGGTACTCCGTGACCCGCATGTCGCTGTAGAGCGGCACATTTTCCGGCATGTAGCCGAGGTGCGCCCGCGCCTGGAGCGATTGCTCAAAAACATCGTATCCAGCGACGGTAGCACGCCCCGAAGTAGGCGGCATAAAGCCAGCGAGAATGCGCATGGTCGTCGTTTTACCTGCGCCGTTTGGCCCCAGAAATCCCATGATTTCGCCCCGGCTGACCTCGAAACTCAAATCCTGAATGGCAGGCTGGCCGGCGTAACGTTTTGTCAGATTTTCAACCTTAATCATTGTGCGATATTTCGATGAGACAACTGAGGCGCGATTGCGTTGCCAAATTTTTTAGCGCGCCTTTAGGCTCACGTTCGCAAGTTGTCGGTTTTTCCCATCGGCCCCGATTACGCCGACGGTGAATTCCACGTCCGCGCCGCTGTCTACCGATCGAAGCAGTTCCTCGACCTGTTTAACAGAGCTAACATCATATTTCCCTACACGATAAATCACCAACCCACGCTCAGCGCCCGCTTCATCTACCGGGCTGCCCGGTTCCACCGCAGCAATTAACACGCCCCGCCCCTTCGCATAGCCGAGCGCATCACTTAATTCCTGACTCAAGTTTTGCAGCTGCATTCCAAATAACTTCTCCGCGTTCGAAATCGATGTTTCTTCGGTAACAGGCGCGGGTCTTGTCGTGGGCTGTATGCGCGCCGTTTTCTTGAATCGATTCACGCTTTCACGCACGACCTGCGCCGGAATGGCGAAACCGAGGCCCTGCGTGGGAACCCCTTGCGGCGTGAACGCCATCTTTGCCGACGCGATGCCGACCAGCCGACCGGAGACATCGATCACCGGCCCACCGCTGTTACCGGGGTTAATCGCCGCATCGGTCTGCACGAGGTCTTTGTATTCGGTATCGTCCACTGTGATATTGCGCTTCGCAGCGCTAAGGACGCCCCGGCTGATGGAACTGCCGTAGCCAACGGCATTGCCTACTACAATCACTGTCTGGCCAAGCAAGTTCGGAGAGATGTTATCGAGGCTAATGAAGGGAAATGCGCTTTGCGCGTCGATTTTAATGAATGCCAGATCGGTTTTGTCATCGCCGGCAATGTAGTGAGCGTTATAAGTTTTGCCGTCGTTTGTCGTCACGTGAATTTTCAAGTCCGCGGCGCGCTCGACCACGTGCTGGTTGGTAACGATGTAGCCACCCGGATCGATAATGAAACCGGAGCCGAGACTTTGCAATGTCTGGCGAATTTGGCGGGGCCGGATCCGGTTATAGCCGAAGAACTGCGCATACACATCCTCAAATGGATCGCGCACGGTGCGTCGAACTACACGCTCGGTATTGATGTTTACCACCGCCGGCAACACCTTGGCTACAGCCAAAACGGCCGGTTCCGAAGCCGGGTCGGCTTGTGCAAAAGAGGACGCCGAGAGCGCGAAGATCAACACGGCAGCAAGCGCGCAGATTGCGTGCTTGGGTAGCGCACGCGTCCCGCGTGCTGGCGAGCACGTCCTCGCGATCGCGGACTTTACGTTGGAGTCGCCTCTCTTCAGCGGCAGCGAGAGTCGAAGGAAAAATTGTTTCGGCGCGACGCCGAAACCAGCACGCGGGACGCGCGCGCTACCCCGAGCTGCCGATGTCATTGCACGACGATTTTCGTCAGTCATCGCGCACCCAAGTAACGAAGCGGCCTCCGCACTGTCAACTTGCCGCGCCGCCCAATCATCGGAGATTAAATCGCTATGCGTACATCAATGGATGCTCGCGCAAATATCGACCTGATCGAGGAGAACTACCGTCGCTGGCAGAAAAATCCTGAGTCAGTCGATTCAGGATGGTCTGCGTTTTTCGAAGGATTCGAACTGGGAAATCTGCCGCAACGTGACGGGGCGACGGTGGCGGAAGCCGAGGCGCGCGAGGCAGCGTTGCAGACACGTGTCGATGGTCTTGTGTATGCCTATTGTTCGCTGGGGCACACTATTGCACGCGTCGATCCACTGGCAGAGTCGCGACCGCAAAATCCGTTGCTCAGTTTGAGCGAGTTCGGATTTAGCGAATCAGATCTTGATCTTCGCATTTCGTCGAAATTTTTCCTCGACAATCGGCCAATGACCTTGCGCGAAATGATCGCCGGTCTCGAGAGAATTTATGCCGATTCCATCGGCTCGGAATTCATGCATATCCAGGACCCGCGCATTCGCGAGTGGGTGCGGATGCGGTTGGAGAGGCGGCCCCAAAAGCATTCGACACCGCGCGAGGTTCAGGTAGCGCTGTTGCGCGCGCTGCTCGAAGCCGAATCGTTCGAGACCTTCCTGCACACGCGCTACGTGGGTCAAAAACGGTTTTCCCTTCAAGGCTCGGAATCGCTCATGGTGATTCTCGACACGGTCCTGCACAGGTGCCCGGAGGGTGGCGTCGAGGAAATTTGCATGGGCATGGCGCATCGGGGGCGCCTCAACGTGCTCGCGAATTTCTTGCGCAAATCACTGAAGGTCGTCTTTACGGAATTTAGCGAGAATTACATTCCTGATTTGGTGGCCGGCGATGGCGACGTGAAATACCATCTCGGTTATCGCGCGGTCCGCAGACTTGCTTCAGGAGCCGAGGTCGAGATTCGCCTCTCCTCGAATCCAAGTCACTTGGAAGCTGTCGATCCCGTGGTCGAAGGAAACGCTCGCGCGCGACAACGGATTCGTGGGGATACCGAGCACCGGCGAAAAGTTTTACCACTGCTGGTGCACGGCGACGCGGCTTTCATTGCACAGGGAATCGTAGCCGAGACACTTAACCTGTCTCAACTGCACGGTTACAGCACCGGCGGCACCATTCACATCGTGGTGAACAATCAAATCGGCTTCACTACGCTTCCCAAAGATGCGCGATCATCTCCGTATGCCACGGATGTTGCCAAGATGATTGAGGCACCGATTTTCCATGTGAATGGAGATGATCCGCTGGCCATTAAGTTTGTTAGCGATCTGGCGTTCGATTTTCGACAGCAATTTGGGCGAGACGTGGTGATCGACATGTATTCCTATCGCCGCTATGGCCACAACGAAGGTGACGAACCCTCGTTTACCCAGCCCGATCTTTACGCAAAGATCGAGAAACGACCTTCGGTCACGCAGCTTTACAAACGCGAGCTACTGGAAGCTGGAACACTAAGCGAAGACGACGCTGCCTCGCTGGAAACCGAGTTCGCTCTGCGGTTGGAGATGACGCGAGACGAAGTCAGCGCCATCGAAAAGCGGAAGGCCAGTGAAAAGGCCAGGTTCAAGGAATCGACTGCAATATTCCAACCGGAATACACAAGGACCTCGGAGCCGACGGCGATTAGCGAGAAGACGCTCAAGATCATTGTCGATGGTCTTACCCGCATACCAGAAGGTTTCGAGGTTCAGCCGAAGATAAAACGCATCGTCCTCGATCACCAGCGCAAGGTCTTTGAAGAGGGCGGCCCCTATGAATGGCATTATGCCGAAGCCCTCGCCTTTGGATCATTGTTGTTGGAAGGAATTCCGGTTCGATTGTCGGGACAGGATAGTTCGCGCGGCACGTTCAGCACACGGCACTCGGTCCTTTACGACGCGCAGACGGGCAGGCCCTACGTCCCACTCATGCACCTGGCCGAAAAACAGGCGCGCATTTGCATTTACAATAGCCCGCTCTCAGAAGCTGCCGTGCTTGGATTTGATTACGGCTACTCGCTGGATTACCCAAAAATGCTCTGCTTGTGGGAAGCGCAATTCGGCGATTTTGCGAATGCCGCGCAAACGATCATCGATCAGTTCATCGTCTCAGCAGAATCGAAATGGCAGCGGCCCAGCGGCATTGTGCTACTACTCCCGCACGGCTACGAAGGCCAGGGCGCGGAACACTCGAGCGCGCGACTCGAGCGCTTTCTGCAAGCATGCGCCGAGGACAACATCCAAGTGTCCAATCTCACCACCTCCGCGCAGTATTTTCATGTGTTGCGACGCCAGATGAAACGCGACTTCATCAAACCGCTCATCATTATGACTCCAAAGAGTCTATTGCGCGCCAAGTTCGCGTCGTCGCCTGCGGAAGAATTTATCCATGGCCGGTTCGAAGAAATTCTCGGCGCCCCAGAGGCTGGTCCCGCCGACAACGTAAAGCGGATCATCTTTTGCTCAGGTAAAGTGTATTACGATCTGCTGAAATATCGCACTGAGCGCAAGGTTGATGACGCAGCGATCATTCGCATCGAGCAGCTGTATCCACTAGCCGAAAAAAGGCTGCGCGAAATGCTCAAGCCATTTCCAAAAAGCGCGAAGCTCGTGTGGTGCCAGGAAGAACCGCAAAACATGGGGGCTTGGACTTTCATCGAGCCACGATTGCGCACTCTTTTTTGCAGCGAAATCGCGTACGCGGGACACGACGCCGGCGCCAGTCCCGCTGTCGGCGCACTAGCCCGCCACAAACGCGAGCAAGCCCGCCTGGTTGCCGACGCGTTTTCGGTTTGAGCTGATTTTGCGCCGCCTGATCCGCATCCGATGGAGGTCGTGCGCCGGGCGACAATCGCGACCGCATCGACAATGCGGCGGACAATCGATTGCCTGAAACTATCAGAGATCGCGCTAGAAAGTATAATCATCGAAAATTTTATCTGCATGCAATGCGGGACGCAGTTCGCTGAAAGCGCGCAACCGCCGCCAAGCTGCCCAATTTGCGAAGATGAACGGCAATTTGTTCGTCACGCTGGCCAGAAATGGACGACGCTCAAATGGCTGGCGACTGATCATCACAACCGCCTCGAAGAAGAAGCGCCACGCCTTCTCGGGATCGACACCAAGCCGGAGTTTGCGATAGGCCAGCGTGCTTTGCTCCTGCAATCGCCCGGAGGAAATCTGCTCTGGGATTGCATCTCTTTGCTGGACAACGAAACTATTGCCGAGGTGAACGCGCGCGGCGGTATCCGCGTCATTGCCATTTCGCATCCGCATTTCTACTCGTCGATGACTGAATGGGCCGAGCGGTTCGACGCACAAATATTTTTGCATGCCGCTGATCGCGAGTGGATCATGCGCAAGAGTCGACGCATTCAATTCTGGGAAGGCACAACGCTTCCGCTCTGGGATGGACTAACACTCATCAATTGCGGCGGTCATTTTGAAGGCGGCACGGTGTTGCATTGGCCAGCCGGTGCAAATGGGCAGGGCGCATTGCTCACCGGCGACATTATTACCGTAGTGCAGGACCACCGCTACGTCAGTTTTATGCGAAGTTATCCAAATTTGATTCCGCTCGGCGCCGCTGCGATTCATCGCATTCTCGAAAGAATTGAACCGTTCTCATTCGAGCAGATCTACGGCGGTTGGTGGAAAGCCAACGTGCTCGCAGATGCAAAAGCAGCAGTCGCGCGATCTGCCGAGCGTTATCTGCGCTGGATCGCTGTGTAGAACTGATTTCAAACCAACGGTAATCAAGACCGCAAGCCACGCCGCTACTCACCGGCTCCTGCCAATTCGTCATTGCTGCGCCTGTTTCCGGGGAGCGGAGGCCTGTAGCATTCGGCAGCTTGCCGATTGCATGGCCGCAAAAGTGATCGTGTTAACGGCGCGGTTCGCGGCAAGTTGCCGCGAACTACAGGCTGGCAGCCTGTGCTCCCCAGACAACACATCAGCGACTTCGAATAAAACGATCAACCAACCGCGGCAATGTAATCGCAGCCGGCTCGCGAACTAGTCGGGTTCCGAATCGTGAGAGCGGTGTCTCCTCGGGATTTACTTCGATAAGTTCACCGCCGCCACGGCTGGCCCGCAGCGCCCAATCGACGATATATCCAAAAGTCGTAGTGGTTCCGGCGACAATCACAAGATCGCAAACTCCGCGATCGAGATAAGTTTCAACTCGTTGCACTTCGGTCCACGGGAGTTGCTCGCCAAACCAGACAACGCCGGGCCGCATGAGGGCATCGCACTTCGCGCATCTTGGAACGACATTTTGTTCCTCTACCTCTTCCTCTTCCTCCTGCTCCTGCTCCTGCTCGTGATCGTGCTTCCGCTCGGTGAAACCGAAATCACAACGCGAGCACGTCGTAACGAAAATGTCGCCGTGAATCTGCACCATCTTCTCCTTCGGGAGTCCTGCACGCGCGTGCAGGTCGTCCACGTTCTGAGTAACGAGCAGGAACTCGTCTGCGCGTTGGGCCAGTTTCGTGATCGCGGCGTGCGCTGCATTCGGTTGTGCGTTCCGGATGCGGTGCCGGCGCTCGCGATACCATTCCCAAACAAGTTTCGGATCTCGCGCAAATGCTTCCGGTGTTGCTAGCCGTGCCGGATCGAGGTTTCGCCAGTAGCCGTCCTTTCCACGAAAGGTCGGAATTCCGCTTTCAGCCGAAACGCCCGCGCCGGTGAGACCGAGAACACGCACAACATAAGATCGATAGACGGCGGCGATTTCCAAGTCAGCCGCTACACAATACTGGCGTCGTTTCGATACTTAATGTTGCCAATTGCCGTGTTGGCTTGCCAGACTCGCTCCCATGAATCACACCGCAAAAGAACTTGAATCCGGAGCTATCCGGGAAATTGAGCCGGAGGTAAGGACGCTGTTTACAAAGGTAGTGGAACGCGATCCGCGCGAGGCGGCCCGGATGCTGGAGCCGTATCCAGACGAGTTTATTGTTCAAATGCTGGAGCTGCTAAATCCCGCCTCGGCACTGAAGATACTTCAACGCTTCGATCCGTCGCGGCGGCAAACCGTTCTGGCCACCGCTTCGCCTGAAACGAATCAGCAATGGATGCGGAATCAAACGTACCCGGAGCGTACCATCGGACGATTAATCCAGCCACCATTGGCAGTCTTCAGTCCGCAAACAACGGTTGCCCAGGCAACCGAACAGATTCGGCGTCTCGCGAGAAAAACCATTATCACCTACGCCTTTGTCACAGACGAGCAGGAGAAACTCCTGGGGGGTCGTTGTCATGCGCGACATGCTGCTGGCACAAAGCAGTCAGCGCCTCGAGGAAATCATGCTCAACCATCCGTTCTATCTCACGCCGGAGATGTCGCTGCCCGAAGCAATGAGAGCGGTGCTGGTTCGGCATTATCCGGTCTATCCGGTTTGCGACAAAACGGGACGACTACTCGGCCTCTTGCGCGGTCAGATGTTATTTGAAGCCGAGGCGATCGAACTCAGTGCGCAACCGGGAGAAATGGTGGGTGTAGAAAGAGAAGAGCGATTTACTACGCCGTGGCAACGAAGTCTGAAATTTCGGCATCCCTGGCTCCAGATAAACTTGTTCTGCGGATTACTCGCTGCGCTTGTAGTGGGATTTTTTCAGGAGACCATCGACCGCGTCATTGCGCTGGCAGTGTTCCTGCCAGTGCTCATCGGTCAGGCAGCAAATACAGGAGTGCAGGCACTGGCAGTTTGCTTGCGTGGTATGACCTTGGGCGATTTGAGATCCGGTAGAGAGCGGATGCTCCTCATTAAGGAGATGTCGCTGGGAACATTAAACGGAGCGCTGACTGGCGTGACAGGTGGAATAGCGATGTTCATCTTTGCAAGCATGGTGAAAAGCCCGCTGGCTCTAGTGCTAAGTCTTGTTGTGTTCCTGTCTATCACGATCAGTTGCTGCATTAGCGGCGTGGCCGGCGCCATGGTGCCATTGGCTCTCAGGAGATTCGGCGCAGACCCGGCAACAGCGTCAAGCATTGTGGTAACAACGTTCACCGATGTTGGCTGTCTGCTCGTGTTCCTTGGGCTCGCCGCCTGGTTGATCTAAACAAATCGAGATTAATGCCTTCTAGAAAAAGATCGCGTTGCTGTCTGCGCTGCCTTACCAATCGGCTAATATGAAACTCCGATCTTCCCTGCAGCCTTTTTTCAGGAAGGAAATATTGTAGGGCAAGCGCTCCGCTTGCTGCTGAGCCGCAACTTTTCGAGACGGTGACTTAGGTCAGTTTCAGATTCGCTATTCCAGGTTTCGAATGTTTATATGAGAGCCACAACAACACGAATCCAACAACGGGAATAAGGATGCCGCTTGGGAGAACCACTCCCACGTTGCCCGGCGAGAAATTCTTCGCCACGATCATCTGGTAAATGTGCCCGCCAGCCGCTCCCAACGAGAACGCCGAAGGCGGAATTAGCGTCGCAACTCGAAATGGCAAGCTCGCCTTGAATGCAATGACTCCTGCAATTCCCACACCGAGGCTGGCGAATCCTACTTCTGCTTGAAATGGGCTTTGCGGCCACTCGATAAACTCCGCAGAGAAATCACCGAAGAAAACGTGGGCAACGAAGTTGAAAATATGATTTATCCCTATGGTGAAAAGCAGGTAGTAAGCGAACAATGCCTCGGCAACTACATTAATCCGTAGCGGTTTGGGCTTATTGATTAGGGATAAGACTCCGGCAAGTAAACCGATGATCAGAAACGTCAGGAAGTAATTGATTAGGAAAAAAATTAAAATGGCAGAGAACTTCGATTCAGCCATGGGACTGACCCTAATTGGATCGGTCAAGCTTGTTAAGCGCGAATAGCTGTTCCTGAATGGTCGCAAGTCCGGTCTGCGGATTACGGTGAAATCACGATACGCGGAATTCATCGCCGCGTTCGAGCGCCAGTTCGGCTTTCAGATTCTCCAAATCGTGGCCAATACTTGCGACAGCGGTGAGTTTGTCGCCATCGCGGAAAATCACGGACGCGTCTTTGCCTTTCAAATCGCCCGACTCAGTTGCGCGATCTTGGCCGCTGCCGTGACCAACGTAACGGATGTGCAGATCGAAATGATTGCTCCAGAAAAATGGCGGAGCGATGAACGGCTCGCGTGCGCCGAGAATGTTGCGCGCAGCAGTCTGGCCCTGGCGCTCAGCCACAACCCAGTGCTCGACGCGCATGCGGCCCGCGCGCGGATCGGGCCAACACGCGATGTCGCCGGCGGCAAAAATTCCGGGGATGTTCGTTTCCAAAAATTCGTTGACCACGACGCCGTTGTCAGTGGCAATGCCCGCTTTTTCGGCCAGCGCTACATTTGGCCGAACGCCGATTCCCACGACCACCAGGTCGCAATCCAAAATCGTTCCGTCATCGAGCTGCACATGGCGATCTTCGATAGCCACAGGCGTTCGCCCGAGATGAAATTTTACGCCGTGGGCTTCATGAGTTTCCCGAATTAGGTTGCCCAGTTCGCTTCCGAGAACTTTTTTGAGCGGCAACGATCCTTTTCCAACAACAGCGACTTCAAGTTTGCGCTCGCGCAGCGATGCCGCCACCTCCAGCCCAATGAAGCTGGCGCCGATCACGACCGCGCGCTTCGCGTGCTTCGCCTTCTCGATGATGCGGCGGCTGTCGCTTAGCGTTCGCAAATAACAAACGTGCGGCAAATCGTCTCCCGGAATTTCAAGCCGCACAGGCTCGGCACCCGTCGCTAACAGCAGCGCGCCGTAAGCTAACGAGCGGGCATCTGACAACGTCACCTGTTTGGTTTTCGGGTCGACGGCGGCCACGGATGTGTTCGTGATGATGTCGATCTTTTGCTCGCGATAAAAATCTGTGGAGCGCAACGGGATCCATTCTTCCGGCGCAGTGCCTGCGAGATAATCTTTGGAAAGATTCGGCCGATCGTACGGCAAAAATTCGTCAGCGCCAATCAGCGTGATCGGCCCGTCGTAACCTTCGCGGCGCAACATTTCCGCCGCGGCATTGCCGGCTGCGCCTGCGCCAACGATCACCATGCTCGCTGGCGACGATTTTGGTTTGCGCGCCGGTTTTTTCTCTTTCCTGCCGACTACGAAAAAACGCCGGCCGCGTTTATCAATGTTCCAGCAAGGCGTATCGCTCAACGCGGGCGCACCGAACGCTTCACCCGTGCGAAGATCGAACCGCGCGTGGTGCCACGGACACCGCACCGTGCAATCCACCATCAATCCTTTTGCCAGCGGCCCGCCGTAATGCGTGCAGGTAGCGCCGATCGCAAAAAGTTGAGACCCTTGTCTGGCCACGAGAATTGCTTCACCAAACGCGTGCCCCAGAAGCATTCCTCCATCCTGCACCTCGTCGATGTCGCAGCCCTTTTCGAAATCCGGGCCTTCGAGTTCGCGCGATGCTTCAGCCATAGAAATTTCCTTCGCTGCGTCAAATTGGAATCGCGCCGGAACAATATAACGCGGGTTCTCATCCGCCTAGCCCCCCGCTGATTCTGCCGGTCCGCTCTTTGTGCCAGAAAGTAAATCAACGCGGATCAGTGGATCGTTCGGCAACACAATTGGACCTTCCCAGCGGAGAAAGCCGGCTGGCGCAGGATTCGTCAGCCAAACTTTTGTGTCCGGCACATTAACGAAGAAGTTCGCGATGAACGGAATTTCCGAATGAATGATGAAGCGATCGCCCTTCACCGAGCGTCCCGACATTTTCATACGGTCAAGCCCTCCGTGAGAAATTGTCACTGTTACAACTTGCGGGCCAAGCGTTGGGAAATCCGAAAAACCGACTGCCTTGAGCTGAACTTGTTCGCCATGCAGGAGCCGTTTGCGCAGATTACTCAAGGCAAGGCTAAACCCAAACCCGGCAAACGTTCGGCCTGGTTCAATTTTAATCCTTTTGGACACATCCTTATGATCTTGGCTGATGTGTGCGGTGGCGATTCCAGCCAGAAAATCCACAGCGAACTCTCGCTGCGACCTTCCATGTTTCGATTCTTTCCAGGACCATTTTTCCTGGATCAGCTCTGGGTTCTTGTCGAAATTGCGAGTGTTCCTCGTAGACCTCACCGGCGGAAAATTTGTAAGTGATCACAACGTGTAGCCGATTGTTTTCTACCCATTGGCGGAATTCGCCGTCAGCCAGTTTCTTCCCGTTGATGTCGCACAAGCCTGGGTACCCGTGCGACGCAGCCGCCAGCTCAGTCACTTTTAGTGCATAAACTGGTGCCACGATCATTCCCGCAGCGAGGATTGAGAAAACGGTTACCAGCTTTCTTGTTGCAAGCATTCTGTACCCTTATCGGTGTTGGCTGAAACCACGGCTGCACTGGGTTTCATCGCAACGGTGTGCGATTTGGTAACGTTGCTGTTACCAAGCTTTCAGATTTTTAGTCGACAATCTTCGGAGTGTTGCTATGGTCGTGGCCAATGAGCGCTGATACGCTTTCCTCGATAGAACCCGTAAATAGCTCGCGGTGGATCTTCGCGTCGGCGCTCGGAATCTGGCGATAGAAAGCGACCGTTTCCTCAACGGACGCTGATTCATCTCTCTCAAGCAGGAGATCTGTCTCTGCGTCTGTCGAAATAATCCAACCACTTATGACCAAATGTTAATCGTGATGAAACCCAACGCCACGGCATCGGAAATCGATGCGGTGGTAAACGTTGTTGAGGCAGTCGGCTTTCGCGCCCATCCCATGCCAGGAGCGACGCGAACGGCGATCGGCATTACGGGCAATGCAGGACCGATCGACGGCCGGCGTTTTGAAAATCTGGCGGGTGTTGCGGAAGCCATCCGCGTCACCAAACCGTACAAGCTGATCACGCTCGATCTGCGTCCGGAGAAAACGATTGTGCAGATCGACGGCGCAACGATTGGCGGAAGCCAACTCGCCATCATCGCGGGACCCTGCGCGATCGAGAGCCGCGAGCAGGCGTTTGCTGTAGCAGAGGCAGTCAAACTAAGCGGTGCGCGTTTCTTCCGCGGATGCGTTTGGAAACCCCGAACGTCGCCCTACACATTCCAGGGGTTAGGCGAGAAGGCGTGGGAAATCATGACCGCGATCCGCAATGAATTCGGGTTAAAGATCGTCACCGAAGCCGTTGAGGAGTCGCATGTCGATCTTATCGAAAAATACGGCGACGTGATTCAAATCGGTGCCCGCAACATGCAGAATTTTTCCCTGCTAAAGCGCGCCGGTCGATCCAAGTTGCCGGTGCTGTTGAAGCGCGGGATGGCCGCGACGCTCGAGGAATGGTTGCTGGCAGCCGAGTACATCATGGCTGAGGGCAATTATAACGTGATACTTTGCGAGCGGGGTGTTCGCACATTTGCGCAGCATACGCGCAACACACTCGATCTGGCGTCGGTGCCGGCGATCCGGCGCATTTCGCATTTGCCGGTGATCGTCGATCCGTCGCACGGCACGGGTACCGCGTACATGGTCACGCCGCTCGCGCGCGCCGGAATCGCGGTGGGAGCGGACGGCCTCATGATCGAAGTTCACAATCAACCGGAGCTTGCTCTTTCCGACAGCGCGCAGGCGCTGACCCTTTCGCAATATGCGCAGCTCATCGAAGAAGTTCACGCCATTCACCAGCTCACTGGGTCAGAAAAGAAAAATACGTAATACCGCTGTCATGTTGAGCGAAGCGAAACATCTCTGGTCATTTCTGAGGCAGGATTGGTCCAGAAGAGGATCAGAGATTCTTCTCCCGCGACCGCGAGATCAGAATGAGATCTGTGAAATCGAAAAATGCTTCTGCTAATCGACAACTACGACTCTTTTACCTACAACCTCGCGCAGTATTTTGGCGAGCTCGGCTGCGATGTTGTGGTCAAACGCAACGACGAAATCTCAATTGATGAAATCGCAGACGTAGCTCCGCGACACATCTGCATTTCCCCAGGCCCGTGCACGCCACGCGAAGCTGGTATCAGCAAGGAAGTGATTCTGCGCTTCGGTCAACAGATTCCGGTTCTCGGCGTTTGCCTCGGTCATCAATGCATCGCCGAAGCGTACGGCGGGAATGTCGCCCGCGCTGAGCGCCTGATGCATGGAAAGTCATGTATGATCAGCCATAACGGCAGCGCGCTTTTTTCAGATTTAGCGAACCCGTTTGAAGCCGGCCGGTACCATTCGCTCGTCGTCGAACGATGTTCATTTCCCGAGTGTCTCGAAATCACCGCCGAAAGTGACGACGGAGAAATCATGGCACTGCGTCACCGCGAATTCCCGGTGCACGGAGTGCAATTTCATCCCGAATCAGTGCTTACACGGGATGGTAAGAGCATCCTCGCGCGATTCCTCGCTCTCGCACCCAAAACTTCGATAACGCGTCACAAATCGCTTCAGGTATGAGAACTCACGCAAAATCTCCGCCTCCGAGACGTCCAGTACGAACAGGCTGGCCGGCAACATGCCGGCCACAGCGAGCAGAATGCCTGCGCTCCCCGCATCAACGTGCGAACGACAGGGTTGGAGAAATCCAAGCGAAGGGTACCGCGACCATGTTGGTCGCCCAAGCCAGCATGTTGCAGGCTTGTCTGTCCAGCACGCGAAGCGCGAAGAAGCCTAAACATCTGAGAACGGGAAGGCAAATCAGTGCGCTCAATGCGAGTAAGGGGCGTTAAAGCGTGCACAATAAATGAAACCGTTGATCACTCCCTCGCTGGATGAATTCCTGCAACTCGCAAAGCAGGGCAACGTGATTCCTGTTTTCGCCGAGTTCGTTGGCGATTGCGAAACACCGGTCTCGGCCTTCAAAAAATTTAGCCACGGCGGTTACAGCTTCCTTTTTGAATCAACGGAAAAAAATGACGTGTCCGGCCGGTTTTCGTTCGTTGGATTCGAGCCGCGAATAGTTATTCAAAGCTTCGGACGCGACATCCGTCTCGTGCGAGACGGGATTGAGGAACGATTCAGTACGATCAGCGATCCTCTCGATGAGCTCCGCAAATTGATGGCGCGGCATCAATTTGTTTCGCGTCCAGACCTGCCACGCTTCGCCGGCGGCGCCGTCGGGTTCATCGGCTACGAAGTAATTCGATTGTTCGAGCCGAAAGTTCCGGCCGCGCGCAAGAACGACGTGCAATTACCCGATATGCTCTTCATGCTTACCGGTAACGTCCTCATCTTCGATCATCGGCTGCGTACTTTGAAAATCGTCGTCAACGCCTTTCTCGATGATCGGGCGCCGGAAAAAGTCTATGCGCGCGCTGTGGAATCTGTGGATTCCATTTTACAACAATTGACTGCGGCGGTGGATTTGCCTCTTGTTCCGATTGCGCTGGATGAAAAACAGCCGATGCCGCGCAGCAACTTCCGTCGTGAAGAGTTTGAGCGCGCAGTTGAACGAGCCAAGGAATACATCCGCTCCGGCGATATTTTCCAGGTGGTTTTGTCGCAACGCTTCGAATCGGATTTCACGGGCGAGCCGCTCGACTTCTATCGCTGCCTTCGTTTCATCAATCCTTCGCCGTACATGTTTTGTCTGAACTTCGGCGACGATTTTGCGCTTGTTGGCAGCTCGCCTGAGATGCACGTCCGATTGACCGGCGACGCGGTCGAGATTCGTCCAATTGCAGGGACACGCCCTCGTGGCCTTACTACTGAGCAAGACGAACGAAATGCCGCCGAACTCCTCGCTGATCCGAAGGAGCGCGCGGAGCACATCATGCTCGTGGACCTCGCGCGCAATGATGTCGGGCGCGTTGCAGAGTTCGGCTCAGTCCGCGTGACCGAGATGATGGAAATCGAGCGCTACAGCCACGTGATGCACATTGTTTCAAACGTGACGGGGCGTCTGCGCCGGGGTTGCACTGCATTTGATTTGGTGAAGGCGACGTTTCCCGCCGGGACCGTCTCTGGCGCACCGAAAATCCGCGCGATGCAAATCATTAGCGAACTGGAACAAACCAGACGCGGCTGTTACGCAGGGGCGATCGGCTACTTCGGATTCGATGGCAACATCGATTCGTGCATCGCGTTGCGTTGCGCCGTATTGAAAAACAGCACGGCATACGTGCAGGCCGGCGCAGGCATCGTCGCTGATTCGGACCCGGGCGCAGAGTACGAAGAGACCGTCAACAAAGCGCGCGCGATGGCAAAAGCGCTTTCAATGGCGCAGCAAATATAATCGGAATGAGAAAAGGAACCGCAAATCCAAAATCGCCCAGGCAGACAACCGGCAGCGATGCCCAGTTATCGAAATCTCCGGCACGTGTTCCTGTCGGGCCGCTTCGCTCCTCGGGTGGAAATAATGGAGGTCAGGCAGCTTTGCCTGACTCGGCTGGCAAGATGCCAGCCTGCCAAGACAGCCTGACAGGCTATCATCCAACTGATATCGGCGATTTCGAATTGCGCGACGCGACACTCCGTCTGATGCAGCGGAAACATCTCAGCCGGGCAGAAGCCGCAAAGTTGCTTGAATGCCTGCTGAGTCCTGTCACCACAGACGCGCAGATAGCGGCGGCGCTCATTGCTTTAACCGTTAAAGGCGAAACCGTCGAAGAACTTGCAGGAATGGCCGAAGCGATGCGGGATCGCGCCATTCATTTGAATTCCCGTCATCGCAATTACATCGATACTGCAGGAACTGGATCGAGTGCCGCGAAAACGTTCAACGTCTCAACGGGCGCAACGTTCGTGATTTCAGGCGCTGGTTTACCCGTGGCGAAACATGGCGCGCGCGCTGCGACATCGAATTGCGGCAGCGCCGATGCCCTCGAGGAACTCGGCGTTAACACTTCCGCGTCTCCGGAAATTATGGAGCGGTGCCTTAATGAGTACGGAGTTTGCTTTATGTTTGCGCCGCTTTTTCATTCGGCAACGGCTCGCGTCGCGAACGTGCGCCGGCAGCTTGGCGTGCCTACCACATTCAATTTGCTCGGTCCGCTAACCAATCCTGCACGAGCGCCCTTTCAACTGCTCGGCGTGTCGCAACGTTCGCTTGTTGAGCCGATGGCGTCGACTCTTGTCCTCCTCGGCATCGAAAACGCGTGGGTCGTTCACGGGGCTGACGGTCTCGATGAAGTTACAATCACACGCGAAACTTTTGTCGCGGCGTGCTCCGCGCGCACCGGCGTGAAGACGTTCACGATTTCGCCGGAGGACTTCGGATTACATCGTCAATGCCTCATTGCAGGCAGCGTTCAGGGCCCAACCGAAAACGCCCGGCTAATCCGCGCAATTTTGGCCGGCGAAAAAAACGGCAGCCTGGCTGCGCCGCGCGATTTAGTCATCATCAATGCTGCTGCAGCGCTCCATCTCGCTGGAGTTGCCACGGATCTTCGCCAGGCAGCCAACATCGCTGGTGAAAGCATCGACAGCGGACGCGCGGCGTCGAAGCTGGATGCGCTCATTCGAGAAACAAATCGGAGCTCGTCATGACAAACATTCTTTCCGAAATTATCGAGCGGAAGCGTGAACTTGTTGCGCGACTTCGGGGCGATCGCGCCTCGCAGGACTTTCGCGAGCGCGCATTGGCGATTCGACGCGACGCTACGCCGCATCGTTTCGTGCAAACATTAGAGTCGGAACCACAGCGGCTGAACATTATCGCGGAATTCAAACGAAGATCGCCGTCCGCGGGAATTATTCGCAGCGATTTATCGGCGACTGAGGTTGCCCGTTGCTACGAGCGCGGGGGCGCCTGCGCCATCTCGGTTTTAACTGACGAAGAATACTTTGGTGGATCGATTTTCGACCTGACAGCTGTTCGCGCCAGCACCGACCTGCCGATCGTGCGGAAGGATTTTATCATTGATCCGATTCAGCTTTACGAAGCTGCCATCGCTGGTGCGGATGCTGTGTTGTTGATCGTCGCCGCAATGGATGATCGCTTGCTACGTGAGCTGCGCGAATTGGCCGAAGATCAGCTCGGACTCGATGCACTTGTCGAGGTGCACACACCGGATGAATTGCGCCGCGCGGTGAATGTCGGGGCGAGAATCATCGGTGTAAATAATCGTGATCTGCGGACGTTTCGAACTTCATTGGACACAAGCGAGTGTTTGATCGCCGAAGCCCCGCGAGATCGGATCATGATCAGCGAGAGTGGACTAAAAAATGCGAAATCTTTGGGTCATCTTCAAGCGCTGGGCTTCCGCGGCTTCCTCATAGGTGAAGCGCTGATAGGCGCGAGCGATCCCGAAAAGGCGCTTCGCGATCTCATCGATGGGGCCAAAGATCAGCCGTCCCTGCAAATTAGTTGTAGCCACCGACCTGTGGCCGATCCGGCCGAATTCTCGACGGCGCACAGCGCCGTGGCTACAGCCGATCGCTCCAACGGGATACAAATCAAAATCTGCGGCGTTACGAATGTGAACGGTGGGAGAATGTGCGCCGAACTTGGCGCGGACATGATCGGCCTCAACTTTTATCCGCAAAGCCCGCGCTACATTGAACCGGAAGTTGCGAGGCAAATCGTCGAGACGCTGCCGAGCCATGCTGATGCAGTCGGTGTTTTCGTTAACGGGAACGCCGATGAAATCCGGAACACCGCCAACGCCGCTGGAGTGCGATGCGTCCAATTGCACGGAGATTTCTCGCCTGACGTCGGGCGGGAACTCGCTCGCGAATTTCGGGTGATTCAAGTGTTTTCCACGCACCCGCAGTTTCGCCCGGAAGACGTGGCATTGTTTTCCCATTGTGATGTGCTTCTTGATGCACATCACCCGGATCTTCGCGGCGGCACCGGCCAGATGTGCGATTGGTCTGCTGCGCGAGCAACATTGCCATTTTCTCGATTTCTCATTCTCTCCGGCGGTTTGAACGCGGAAAATGTTGCCAGCGCGATCAAAGCGGTCACGCCACACGCTGTGGACGTTTGCAGCGGTGTTGAGAGCGCACCCGGTGTCAAAGATCGCGGCGCCATCAAAGATTTTATCGCCGCCGTGCGCACGCCCGAACGCTCCCTGGCAGCGACATCAGCTTCGCAGTTGTGATGTTTTCAACCAATTCGGGCGTCGAGACACGTGAAATGCGCGGGACGCGCTTGGGTCGCCTCGCCCTTCACAAGGGAGAGAGGGAGGGTGAGGGTCCGGTTCCGGCACGTCGCCGTGAACATTTCGAAGTGGTATTCTTCCGGCTCGAAGACCCCCCTCACCTTATTCCTCTCCCCTTCTGCAAGGGGAGAGGCGACAAAACGCCCGCGTGTCAGTATCTGTGGCGCCGTTTCTACGACAAGTAGCCTGAAATTTCGATGAAAGAATCGCAAATCAAAACAAGCGAACCCGACGAACACGGCCACTGGGGAAAATTTGGCGGACGCTACGTTCCAGAAACCTTAGTCGCGCCGCTCGAGGAGTTGACCAACGAGTTCACGCGTGCGCGACACGACAATAATTTCTGGCGTGAGCTCAATTTGCTACTGCGCGATTACGCTGGCCGACCAACGCCACTGTTTCATGCTCAGCGGTTGTCCACCCACGCGGGCGGAGCGCAAATTTATCTCAAACGCGAAGACCTTCTCCACACCGGCGCGCACAAGATCAATAACGCCCTGGGCCAGGCGCTGCTGGCGCGGCGGATGGGCAAACAACGCGTCATCGCCGAGACCGGGGCGGGACAGCACGGCGTCGCCACGGCAACGGTATGCGCACTCTTTGGATTACGATGCGTGATCTACATGGGGGCCGAAGATGTACGTCGACAATCCCTGAACGTTTTCCGCATGCGATTGCTGGGCGCTGATGTGATCACTGTAGACGCAGGAACACGTACGCTGAAGGACGCTATCAACGAGGCGCTACGCGATTGGGTGACGAACGTCCACGACACTTATTACCTGCTGGGCAGTGCGCTTGGACCGCATCCGTATCCGCTGATGGTCCGCGATTTTCAAAGCGTGATTGGACGCGAAGCACGCGAACAAATTTTGTCGGCCACAGGAAAGCTACCGCGCGCGCTGATTGCCTGTGTCGGGGGCGGCTCGAATGCGATTGGCTTGTTTCACCCGTTCATCGCAGACGAAGCTGTGCGATTGATCGGTGTAGAGGCCGGAGGGTGCGGCGATTCGTTAGGCAAACACGCTGCGAGGTTTCACAGCGGGGAAAAAAGCGGCGGCGGGCGCGTGGGCGTTCTTCAGGGCACAATGTCGTACGTGCTTCAGGACCCGAACGGGCAAATTGCCACGACGCATTCGATTTCAGCCGGGCTCGATTATTCGGCAATCGGACCTGAGCACGCATTTCTGCACGATAACGGACGAGCCGAATACATCAGATCGAGCGATGCCGAAGCACTCGAAGGATTTCGGCTTTGCGCAAAACTGGAAGGGATTATTCCCGCGCTCGAAACAGCCCACGCCATCATGCCTGCGATTCGTGTCGCTCGTGAGTTGCCACGAGATGACGCGATCATCGTGAATTTATCCGGCCGCGGTGATAAAGACGTCCAGCTCGTCGCCGATTTGCAAACGCGATGAGCCGAATCGGGGAAACATTCGCTTCCCTCAAACGTCTCGGGCGCGGCGGATTCATCCCATTCGTCGTTGCGGGTGATCCCGATCTTGCAACCACTGAGCGCTTGCTCATCGAGCTTGCTGCGGCCGGAGCAAACATCATCGAGCTCGGCGTCCCTTTTAGTGACCCGGTCGCCGACGGTGAGGTAATTCAGCGCGCGTCGGAACGCGCGTTGCGCAATGGCGTTACGCTCCGCGATGCGCTCAGCTGCGTTTCACACATAAAACAGCACATTGATGTGCCGATCGTTCTCTTTAGCTATTTCAATCCGCTTCTGCAATTCGGCGAAGAACAACTGGCCGGCAAGGCGGGAGTCGACGCCGTGCTCGTGACAGATCTGATTCCCGAGGAAGCAGAGTGGTGGACGCAGACGCTGCTTGGACAGGGGCTCGATCCGATTTTTCTAGTGGCCCCGACTACGTCCGATGAACGGCTCGCGTACATCGCGCAGCAAGCACGCGGATTCATCTATGCCGTGTCGCGCGCTGGCGTGACAGGCGCGCGCGATCAAATGACGCGCGATGCTGAAGCCCTCGTAAAACGCGTAAGAGCTGTCAGCGATTTGCCCGTTGCAGTCGGATTCGGAATCTCGACTCCGGAACAAGTGCGCTTGGTGTGGCGTTTTGCGGACGCGGCCGTCGTCGGCAGCGCGATCGTGCGCGAAATTGAAACGCTCGATAATTCCCCAGACTTGGTGAAGCGCGTCGGTGAATTCGCACGATCGCTGGTTGCGCCTGCCAGCTAGCGGTCATTGTTGCAACCGGTCTGCATTACTTAACCTTTTCTGAGTGGGCAGTATTTCATGCTAGAGCAGGCGGAAGATTACGATAAAATCGAAGTGCCATATGCCTTCCTTGAGTGAAATTCAGGCGCTGGCGGACAAGATCGCGCGCGAGTTTCATCCGGACAAAATTATTTTGTTCGGTTCGCATGCGCGCAAAAAACCCACACCGGATTCGGATGTCGATCTTCTGGTAATCATGACTCGTGACGGAAAAAGCGTGCATGACCAGGCCGTCGAGATTCGGCAGAGGATCACAGCCGGATTCCCAGTCGACCTTCTCGTACGCACGACCGAGGAGGTAGAGCAACGGATGAGGATGAACGATTGGTTCATGCACGACGTCATGCGCGAAGGCGTCACGCTTTATGCGCGCTGAAACGCTTGAGTCGGTGGAGAAGGCAGAGGGCGACTTCCAGACAGCCACCCGCGAGGCGGCAGTCGCTGATGTACCAAATTTTGACGCAGTCTGTTTCCACGCACAGCAAAGCGCCGAGAAATATCTGAAAGCTGTGCTCGTTGAGCGCGGCATTTACTTCCCGAAAACGCACGATCTGGAGAGCCTGCTCACGAACGTTTGCAGCGTTGCGCCGGAAGCAAGCTCGCTGGTGAACACCGCAAACCGTCTCACCGACTACGGCACGATTTACCGCTACCCGGGCAGTAGCTCGGGTAGTGGTGCGGCGGCTGAGGCGTTGAGCGATTGCACTCGTATCCGCGCAGTTCTGCGGACGGTGTTGGGTTTGCCGTTGTGATCACCACGCGAAGTCTAGAACGCGAAGCAATCTGTAAAATCGGAGATGGCTTGAGCAAGGTGCGATATTACCGATGAATTTAGTTGATCGACGCGAAACAGCTTGCTTAGCGGCATACACAGTGTATTCAAGCGGCGGATTACGTCATTCGACGTTTCATCGCATCTTTAGCCAGGCTGCAATGCTTGAGTGGCTGAATCTTCGCTGAGACACCGCGTCACGCGATTCTCGAGGCTACGGCGGATCGATTATTCGTTATTTGCTGGTGAGCAAATGCGAATTCTTTCGTTGACAGGTTTAGTGTAGCGTTGCGGCGGCAAATATAGGCTACGGTCTGCGGCGAAATAAGGTCGAAGGCGGAAGCGGTTGGTAAACGCGGGCACTCGAACATGGTGCATTGGGAATACACGGAGGAAATTAAGCAGCGGTCACGCAAGGCGCGGCGACGGGTAGCCAAGGCTCTTGAACGTGAAGCGCGGCAGGCGCGGGAGTGATTAGCGGTAATCCTCGGGTTCAAAGCCGGCGCCTTCGTGCCAGTCGCGAATCTCTTGCTCGTGAGCGACGGCGCGTCGCAAGTCGCCCGGCGTTTTCTTGTCTGCCCATCCGCGTTGTTGCGGCTTGCACATTGCGCACGATGAGCGCTTGGGCGCGCGATACCGGCGTTGCGTGAATTTCGATTTCATCGGAGGGATTGCATCAGTTTCTCTAAAATTTCTCCTCGCGTGGAGTCGGACACGTGACCAATCTTTTTTCGAATGAGGCCCCGATGGATCGTGAATATCTTACTCAGCTTGACGATCGATGGTTTCGGCAAACCGGTCTCTTTCAATTCGTTGCCCGATAACAACACTTCATCGTCGCCTGGCGTTGGGGGGATCTGCGAGGTAATCGCCGCCACGACAAGATCGGGACGTACCTTGTTTGATCGATCGAGGAAAAAACCAAAGCCGGCCGCTGTTTTATCGCGCTCAGATCGGTGAATGGAAACGGCACAAGAACAACATCGCCTTGGCTAAAGCTCGTCGTAGATGGCATCCTCGGGGTTGTTCCAGAACTCGAACGCGGGCTCGGCGGCTTTGAGCCAGGCGACATCGTCCGGCTGAATTTTTAGATGCGCCGGCAAATCGTGAAGGAGCCGCATTTGGTCGCGCACATCCAAGTGGTCGATTGCTTGGCTGATTTCCTGAACCGTGCTCACAGTTAGAATTTAAGCGAAAATTTTACCGATGAGAAGAGGGAAGAAAGGATCAAGGAAGAATGGAGCGATTGGGAGAAGCGAAATAGAAGGTAAAACTGTGAGGGTAACAGCGAGCGATTGCGGAAGTGAGCGAGCTTCAATTAAGAAGTTCGCCACGGCGAGTTCGTCCCTTGCCGGAGACGGAGGAAGTGGGACCAAGGGAGCAGGTCAGACGACCGGGATCAACGATCCCGGCTACAGGTGTTTGTTTTTGAAGAGCGCGATAAGGCCGGAAATGGCGAACGCTAAAAAGCCCAACGCGAGCACCGTGCGGTGTTTACTTGTCCATAATTGAGGACTCCAGTTGCGGGCAAGTGCGTCGAAGGCGCCGTGCGCGCCGTGGTCGCCGGGCACCGGTTGCCATAAATTGTTTGGACGATTCGGATCTTCGGGGCCGTCGTGTTGCTGCGAATCGTACCCGGTGCGCGCCAGATACTGATCGAGGAAGCCCGGCGCAATTTTGTTTGCGACGATCGCTTCCAGTGACGGCAGGCCCACATAAAATTCGCGCTTTGGATTATGCGCAGCGAAATAAATTGCTTCCGCAGCAACCTCCGGTTGAAAAATCGGCGGCACCGGTTGCGCCCTCCGTCGCAAACGGCTTTTCACCCAGCCGAATTGCGGCGTGTTGAGCGCCGGCATTTGCAGCATCGTCACGCGCACCGCGCTGTTGTCGTGAATTAATTCGCACCGGAGCGAATCGCAGAAGCCCTGGATCGCGTGCTTGGCTGCGCAATATGCGGCCTGCAGCGGAATGCCGCGATACGCGAGCGCGCTGCCAACTTGCACGATGATGCCGCGATTGCGCGGGAGCATCCGTTTCAGCGCGGCAAGCGTTCCGTAAACGTAACCGAGGTAAGTCACTTCCGTCACGCGTCGAAACTCTTCCGGCGTCATTTCCTTGATCGGCGCGAAGACTGAAGTCATCGCGTTGTTGATCCAGATGTCGATCTCGCCTAATTCAGCTTCAATCTGAGCAGCAGCTCCTTCGACTTTGTCGGCGTCGGCGACATCCACGGGAGTGACGAGCGCCTTTCCGCCGAGTTTTTCAACGTCCTTCCGTGCGCCTTCCAACCCATCAATGCCTCGCGCGATCAGGCCGATGCGCGCGCCTTCTTTTGCAAATCTCTGCGCGGTTGCGCGACCAACTCCGGCCGACGCACCTGTGATTACGACAACTTCAGATGCGTGATTCGCCTTCATCCCTCGTCTCAGTGACTTCTGCTTAGGTGTTCTTTTTAGCAGTGAGGTAGGCACGCTGAAGAAAATCCGACGCCGCTACGCTGGCCAAAATTCCAGCGAAAAACTGGGTGACGCGCGGTGCAAAGACGAGGCCGAACGCGAGAGCCGTCGCGCACCACGGCGCCATACAATATGGACAGGAAATCAGTTGCCCGATGCCGCGCTGCATTCCGCGGCCGCGAGGTTCTTCCTCCACTTCTCCCGCGCCGGCGCTGCGAATATAGCTCACAAAAGGCGCGCGTAGGATGCCGGTGATCCTGTCCTTCGCAATGATGCGGCTCAACTTGTGAGTAGCTATGCCCAACAACGCCAGATCAAGCGGGGTGAATCTTTTTGGGAACCGTTTCTGTTCGATTGCCGCTCCTGTGAGCACTGCCACGCTCGCGACATAAAAGCCCAGTAGCGCGGCGTACTCTACAAGCAGTTGCTCCTCGCACTCCTCTTTTTCTGCGGTTCGTTCTCCGTATTTTTCGATGGAGAAATCGGCCTCAGCTCCGCGGGATGATCGATCCATATAACTAGATCGGAAACTTCTCTGCCTCTGCGCGTGGAAGACAGCCTGCCAAGCTGTTACCAAAAAATCGTCAAACCTTTGGCCTGAATGAATTCGATGTCTCAATTTGGTTGGAAAAACCGGTTCAATCTTCTACTGCATGATTCGTGACCGATGAATGCGACGCTGTTGTGGTTGGCTCGGGACCCAACGGCCTCGCGGCTGCGATCACGCTGGCCCGCGCGGGATGTTCCGTTCTCGTCTGCGAAGCGAACGCGACAATTGGCGGCGGTGCGCGCTCGGCCGAATTAACACTGCCGGGATTTTTGCACGATGTTTGTTCGGCGGTCCATCCGCTCGCGGCTGGCTCTCCGTTTTTCAAAACACTTCCGCTGGAACGAGTCGGACTCGAATGGATTCAACCAGGCATCCCGCTGGCGCATCCGCTCGACGACGGTTCCGCGGCCTGCTTGTATCGAGACGTCGATCTTACCGCAGAACAACTTCCCGGCGATTCGCGCGCGTATCGCTGGCTGATGAAGTCGCTCGCGCGCAACTGGGAAAAATTGGCGAACGAGTTTCTGCAACCGATGCTGCATTGGCCGCGACATCCAATCGCTCTGGCGCGATTTGGAATTCCCGCGATCTGTCCAACAACTTTCATGGCGAAAAGCTTATTTCGCCATGAGCCGGCCCGCGTGTTGTTTGCCGGCATAGCTGCGCACTCATTTCTTCCGTTGGAGGCGGCGGTCTCTTTTGCATTTGCGCTGGTTCTTGGCATCGCGGGACATGCCGTTGGCTGGCCAATCCCGCGCGGCGGATCGCAGCAAATTGCAAACGCACTCGCTGCTTATCTCCATGAACTTGGCGGGCAAATCCAAGTCAATCGACGCATTGAAAATCTGGATGATCTCCCGAAATCACGCGCAATTCTTCTGGACGTTTCTGTTTGGCAATTCTTGCGAATCGCTGGCGAGCGATTGCCGTCCCGGTATCGCCGCCGATTGGAATCGTTTCGGCACGCACCGGGGATTTTCAAAATCGACTATGCCTTGAATGGTCCGATTCCATGGAAAGCCGAAGCATGCCGCCGCGCCGGCACAATTCATCTCGGAGGCAGCATCGATGAAATCGCCGCAGCTGAGCGCGACGTTTCGCGCGGGAAAATTTCCGAACGTCCGTTTGTGCTGGTCGCGCAGCAGAGTCTTTTTGACGAAACTCGCGCCCCGCGCGGGCAACACACGCTTTGGGCGTACTGCCATGTTCCATTCGACTGCAAGATCGACATGTCGGAGCGCATTGAGTCTCAGATCGAGCGATTCGCTCCCGGTTTTCGCGATTGCATCCTCGCGCGCCACAAAATGGGTGCCGCTGATCTCGAGAAATCGAATCCAAATCTGGCAGGCGGCGACATCAACGGCGGCGCAGCAAATCTGACGCAGTTACTTGCGCGACCAGTCCTTAGTCCTACGCCGTATCGCACGTCATTGCCGAGCGTTTATTTGTGTTCGGCTTCCACTCCGCCGGGCGGCGGCGTCCATGGCATGTGCGGGTATCACGCCGCGCGCGCCGCATTGCGTGATCATTTCTCTGTGCGCAAACCCGCGTGAGCAATCTCGCTAGGACATACGACCGGCAAACCTTCGAAACCCGTCTATAGATTGATGGGAGACCCGCGAAACGTCGCACACGCGAAGAAAGTCACTCAAGAGAAGCAGCATAAAGCCAAGGCTGCTCAAAAGACTCGTGCGCCCCAGCCAGCCAGGAAGGCGCAAATTGAGCAAACGAAACCGGCTGCAACTGAGCAAAGCGCCGCACCAAAGCAGGAGGCTGAAAAGCCGCCTCAACCATCAGATTCCGCACAATTGGAGAAATCGCATGCGGTTCTTTCCAAGCTCAAGGAGTTGGAGTTTCATTCGCGGGGGAACATCGAAAAGCTCGCCGAGTTGAGCCTAACGATTGAGGAAGAGCTCAAGCAAAAGGCTTTCGCTGAAGCAATCGGAGCGGTTTATGCGGCGCAGGACGCTTTTCAATCCAAGATTGTAAAGTTGATTGAAGATTACGAAACGGAGTGCGCTCGGCTGTCCGGCTCTGCCTGACATGCTAAATTCGATTTCTTTGCAGCCTTTTCCCGCGCCAAAAAGGACTGAGTTTCGAACAATATTGGAAAGCGAATAGTCAAAAATTAACAACCATGAAAACAACTAAATTAATCACGACGATCGCGGTGAGCGCTGGGCTGGCGTTCGGCGTTGCCGCGCAAGCGGGAGAAAAGAAACACGAAGAACAGAGCATCAACAGCTCTGAGGTCCCTGCTGCGGTGCAATCGGCTGCCCAGGCGCAGGCCCAAGGCGGAACAATTGTCCGCTGGGAAAAGGAAGGCGCTAACTTCGAAGCCGTGATTGAAAAGAACGGCAAGCAGATTGGCGTCGAAATGGATGCGAACGGCAAAGTGCTGAGCAAACATAACGAAGCTAAAGAACACAAAGAAGGCGCGAAATACTAACCGAAAGATAGGATCGCGTTGTCGCAAACGCGATGTTAATCAAGCGCGGCGAAGGCGGGTTTAACGTCGTCTTCGCCGTGTTCGCCTCTCTGCGGACGTTGTAGCTGGGGTCGGTGACCCCGGCCATCATGCGGCGGAACACGCCAGAGATGCCGGGATCACCGATCCCAGCTACAGCCTCAGGCGAGCGCGCGAACGGTCGAGTAAACTATTCCGCCGACCATTGCGCCTAAAGCCACCAGAGCAACGTCCCGCTTCAGAAACGCGATCAGAAGAAAAGCAACCACCGAGATACCGACACTCGGCCAGTCAACGAGCGCTTCGGGAATTAGATCAAGCGACACGACTGCGATGATACCAACAACTGCGGCACTCACCCCCGCGAGGAACGCCTGAATCCTTCGATTCTCGCGAACTTTTTCGACATAATGCACGCCGGCAATCACGAAAATAAACGACGGCAAAAAGACGAAGAAGGTAGCCACGATGGCTCCACTGATTCCACTCGCGATATATCCGACAAATGTGGTGAACAGCATGAAGGGGCCGGGCGTTGCGACGCTAAGGGCGACGCCGTCCAGCAACTGGCCATCTGAAAGCCAATGATATTGCGCAACGGCGCCGCGCTGCACGAAAACAAGCGACGCGTAGGCGCCGCCAAAACTCAGTAGTCCCGTCTTGAGAAACAGCCACGCAACTTGAAATAATCGCGAATCGCCTAAAGGAACCAGCAGACCGATTCCGCCGATCATTGCCGGCACCGTCGGCGCAGTTCTCTTCAGCAGCGGCCAGCCTTGGTCGACAATTAGATTCAAAACGCCGGCTATTAGAAGAATCAGCAGGAAGTTGATTCCGGCAAACCGCATACCTGCGAATGCGCCTACGAGCAGGACTGCCAGAAAAAAATTCCGAATTGAAGCGCGACCGAGTTTAATAATCCCCGCGGCGATGATGCCGAGGACAGCCGGCTTGAGAACGTAGAGGACGTTGTTAACCTGGGGCAGTTTACCGTATTTAACGTACAAGCAGCTCAAGACGATCATCACTACTGCGCCTGGCAGAATGAAAGTCAGGCCGGCCAAAATGCCGCCCCAAACCTTCCTTTTTAAATAGCCGACATAGATCGCAAGTTGCAGCGCCTCAGGACCTGGAAGCATGTGGCAGAAAGCCATGATTTTGACGAACCGATCTTTGGACAACCAGCGGCGCTTTTCCACCATGTGATTGAACATCATCGTGATCTGCGCGACCGGGCCGCCGATATTGACGAAACCGAGGAACAAGAAATAGAGAAACACTTCGCGCCACGACGGCATCTGATCGTCCGCGTCGGAATAACTCTGTTGATCTCCCGCTACTATTTTCGATTCGCGATTCATCGGCGCTGCAAGAATGCGTAGAGCGCGTCGAAGCATTCGAAGCCCCGGCGCAGGATTTCTTTGTCGGGCAATCCTTCCTTTGCCCAACCTTTCAGGACACGATCAATCCCCACCGCTTCCACCCGCTGGAATCTGGCGTCGTCCAGATCCGCGTCGTGGATCATCTCCCCAATTTTCGCCACGACTTTGTCGGAGATAGCAAAACGTTTGATGAAAGTCTCGAAAGTGCAGCAGTTGCCATGGTGCGAGAACTCAGCGTCGAGCACGTCAAACGGGATCGCGCCGGGCACGGCATTTGCACTTGGCGCGAATACAAATTTCGGCTTCCGGTCAATGAACTTCGAGATCAGCCACGCCGATCCAACTCGGTCGATCTCAGGGCGCGGGCGCGTCAGCCATGTTTTGCTCTGGTATTGCTTCGCATCGAGCACTGCCGGTTGTCGCGTACGACTGCGGCCTTCGGCGCGACGGAGCAGCATCGCGACGTCGTGTCCACGTGCACTGTCGAAGAAATCGACTTCGCGAATTTCACGGAATTGTCGCGTGAGGCGTTCCAGTTCCGCCGCCGCCGTTTCCGCATCTATTTTCTTGCGCCGCCCGATGAAGCCTTGAAGCGATTTTCGCAGCTCGCCGTAATCTTTGGCGCGGGCCTCATTAAACATCGCGATCACCTTCTCTTTGGTTAGGCCTTCAATTTCTTGCGCCCGAACGAGTGTCGAATCGCCTCCGTAATCGCGGATCTGCTGTGCCAGCCATTGAAACTGCTCGTATTGCGCAGTCTCATCGGGGAGGAGATACGTCGAAGTCTTGATCTGCACGGCGCCCAACTTTTTCAGACGTCGCCACACAGCCACCCGCTCGGTGTTACGACTTGTCGGCAAACTGAACAGCAACAGAAGCCATGAGGTTGCCGTAATCACAGCTCATGCTGCCCAAATGAAAGATGTATTGCAAATATCATTTGAACTTACATCTGACCTGTTGTGTCTGTAAAGGTTACAGGAGAATCATCGACACGAGAGCTAACAAACAAACATGAACACAAGTATGAAAAACTTTCTTCTTCCTACCACAATTCTCCTCGGAATTGTCTCAAGCGCGTTCGCTGCTGACCTCAATACTGCGCGTATCGACGAACTTACCGGGCTCAAAGGAAAAATGAACGAGAAGGAAGGCGTCTATAAAGTCACCTTCCCACGGAATGACGTGAAGGTGGCTGTTGATGGATGGACCATGCCGCCATTCATGGGCCTTGGCACCTGGGCCGCGTTCACCGCCACACCGAACGGCGCCATGGTGATGGGCGACACCGTGCTGTTCGAAGATGAAGTCAATGCAGCGATGATAGCTGCGCTCGACAATGGTCTAAACGTCACCGCGCTCCACAACCATTTCTTCTTCGATCGGCCGAAAGTTTATTTCATGCATATCGAAGGCGAAGGCGGCGTGGATCAACTGGCCGGCGCGGTCCGAAAAGTTTACGATAAGATCAAGGAAGTTCGCGCGGCCAGTCCGCAGCCGAAGGAATCATTCGGCGCAAACGCGTTGCCCGACAAAAACTCGACTTCTGCCGAGCCGCTAAACCAGATTTTCGCGATGAAGGGCGAAGAGAACAACGGCATGGTGAAATTCTCGATCGGTCGGCCGGCGACCATGCATGGCGTCAAGATCGACAATGCAATGGGCGTCAATACATGGGCGGCGTTCGCAGGCAGCGATGACAACGCCGTTGTCGATGGAGACTTCGCGGTTACCGAAGATGAACTGCAACCCGTTCTGAAGTCGCTGCTGAAGGACAAGATCAATATCGTTGCCATTCATCAACACATGACGCATGAAGAGCCGCGCATCATGTTCTTCCACTATTGGGGACGCGGCCGGGCTAAAGATTTGGCGAATGCCGTCAAAGGCGGGTTTTTGGTTGGTGGACTGCTCAAGGTCAGTTCACCGTTGCCGTAATTCTCAGATCAGATAGGAGACTATGAAGGCATCGCTCTTCACCATGATTGTGACGACCATGGCAACGGCACTGGCGGCCGCCGAGACAGTCAACTTCGACGACATGAAAGTCGGAACCGTGCCTCCGGGTTGGACGGCGACACAAACTGGCACCGGCGCGGCGAAATGGTCTGTCGACAAAGACGCTTCGGCGCCGAGCAAGCCGAACGTGTTGAAGCAATCAGGTCAGGCGACGTTTCCAGTTTGCATCAAGAACGACACGAACATCAAAGACGGATTTGTCGAGGTGAAATTCAAGCCAGTTGCGGGCAAGGAGGATCAGGCTGGCGGTGTTATTTGGCGAGTGCAAGACGCGAACAACTACTACATCGCGCGCGCCAACGCGCTCGAAAACAACGTGACGATTTACTACACAATCCGAGGCAAGCGCATCGAGAAAAAGCGAGCCAATATTAAAGTCGCATCCAGCGCATGGCACACTTTGCGTGTCGATTTCAGTGGGAATCGCTTCACAGTCACGTTCGACGGAAAGAAAGCGATTGAATGGGATGACGACACATTCAAGAACGCTGGCAAAGTCGGTGTCTGGACCAAGGCTGACAGCATCACCGAGTTCGACGATTTCACATACGCGAGCAAATGAGACACTGTTTTCTGCACAAGGTCTTGTTTGTGGCGTCTTGCCTTTATCCGACGGCCGCCCATGCCCAGGCGAAGACACTTCAATTGACGCAGACGATTCGGCTGCCGGGCGTCGAGGGTCGCATCGACCACATGGAGCTCGATGCCACCAGCGACAGATTGTTTGTTTGCGCACTCGGCAATAACACCGTTGAAGTTCTCGATCTGCGCAAGGGCGAACGAATCCATTCGATTACCGGCCTCGGTGCACCGCAGGGGATCGCCTACATTCCTGAATTGAACCGGATCTTTGTTGCAAATGACAAAGGCGGTATTTGCAAGATTTACGATGGAAAATCATTTCAAGCCGTTGGACGACTGGACTTCAAAGATGATGCCGACAACGTCCGTTACGACAGTCCCACGAAAAAAATTTATGTCGGATTTGGCAGCGGTGGAATCGGCGTCGTCAACGCAGTAGACGGCAAACAAATCGGCTCAATCAAACTTTCGGCTCATCCCGAAGCGTTCGAACTGGAAAAAAACGGCAAGCGAATTTTTGTAAACGTTCCCAATTCCCGCCACGTCGCAGTAATCGATCGCAATAAGAGCGAAGTCGTTGCGACGTGGAAAACAGACCTGGCCTTCGCAAATTTTCCGATGGCACTTGATGAAGCGAATCATCGATTATTTGTCGGATGCCGTCTTCCCTCAAAGCTTGTCGTGCTCAACACCGAATCGAGCGACGTGGTTGCAAAGATCGATATCTCCGGCGACCCCGACGACGTCTTCTATGACAGCAAGCGCCATCGCATCTACGCGATCTGCGGCGCGGGAAAGATCGACATCATCGAGCAGACTAATGCAAACACCTACAAAGGCTCCGGTAAGATCGACACGGCGAATGGAGCCCGCACCGGACTTTTCGTTCCGGAACGCGACACCATGTTCGTAGCTGTTCCACATCGCGGATCGCAAAAGGCCGAGGTTCGCGCTTATCATGTCGAATAATTTTTGTAATTGAACAATGATTCAAAGAATACTCGCTTCCGCCAAGCCCGCTCTTTCACAGGGCCTGGAGTTGTCCAATGAGCCGTAGTTCGAAATTTGTAAAAGTCAGCGCAGTCGCATTGATCCAAATCGTTTGGGCTTCAGTCGCCCACGCAGCCGACACCAATTACGAGCTCAAACCAATTAGTTTACCGGGTGCGACCGGGACGGTAGCGCTGGACTACTTCGCTTATGATCGCGCGACAGGACAATTATGGGTGCCGGCGAGCAATACTGAGAGCGTGGATGTAATTGATGAGAATGCCGACGCCGTATCGCAAATCGCAGGATTTCCAACCGGTGACATTGAGCGGCGTGGACGCAAAATTACGGTTGGGCCTACGGCGGCGAGTATTGGAGACGGAGTTGTTTACATCGGTGACCGCGGCAATGCGACCATTTGCATCATCGACGCAAGGACCCTCGCACGCGGCGAATGTGTGCCACTGTCAGCGGACGGCGCCGTGACGCCGGACGGAGTTGTTTATGTTGCAGCTACGCGTGAGCTGTGGATCACGCTTCGCGTTAAAGCAGGCGATAGTGCGCCAGCCAAACGTCTCGAAATCTTCGATGCTTCCGATCGGCATCGCCTCAAGCCGAAAACGAAAATTCCTTTGGAGAATTTGGCTGAAGGCTATGCGGTCGATAATCAGCACGGGATTTTTTACACAAACATTGAGGAGGCGGGAAAGACGATGGCGATCGACTTGCACTCACACAAGGTGATCGCTACGTGGAATCCCGGCAGCAGCGATTTGCAGGGATTAGCGTTGGATAGCGCGCGCCGCTTTTTATTCGTCGCCTGCGGCGATCATGTTGTGAGTCTCGATGCCGGTCATGGCGGAAAGGTGATTGACACAATCGCGACCGGACCCGGTCTCGACAATATTGATTATTCAGCAGACGCAAAACTTCTCTACGCTGCAGCTTCTCAAGCTGCGAGCCTCACCATTGCTGAGGTAGACGATTATGGAAAATTTCATTTGAAAGCGACCGTCCCAACGGTCAAAGGCGCGCGCGGTGTTGTCGCTGGCAAAGGTGAAACGGCATATCTGATTGATCCCGCAGAAGGACGTATCCTGAAGCTGATCCGGAAATAAGACAGCGCCCCCCTCTCAGAGATGAGATCGCGCCGATGCTTTCGGGTCGAAGACCGCAAGCAGGGCGGGCAGCACGATAAGCACTAACGGCAGCGAAAAGATTAGGCCCGAGATAATGGCGATTGCCAGCGGTTGCTGCATGGCGGCGCCGTGACCGATCGCGAGCGCGAGCGGCAACAGCGCCAGGATGGCGGCGAACGCAGTCATTGAAATCGCACGCATCCGATTAATCCCGGCGAGGATCAAGCGGTCGTCGCTGGCCGGCAACGAACGAAATTCCGAGTAATAGAAGATTGCGATCTCGGTGACGATACCCACAATCATCGTCATACCCATTCGCGAAGTGATGTTGAACTCGGTGCCGGTGACCCACAGACCGAAAAACACTCCAGCCACGGCGAATATAGGGACGAGCAACATCGCGAAGGCAACGCGAAAACTCTCGTAAAGAAAAAGCAGGAGAAGAAAAACGAGAAGAATTGCTGCGATCAAAATGATGGTGAGACCGCGGAAGGCGATCTGTTGTTGTTCATAAAGTCCGCCAAAAGTGTAGAGCACGTTGTTTGGAATGACGCCCGATTTGGTAAGAGTGCGTTTCACATCGCTGACCGTCGAGCCGAGATCGCGGCCACTGATGCGCGCAGTCACTGCGACCATGCGTTTGAGATCGTCGCGCATGATCTCCGGCTGGCCGCTCAACGGAATGAGTGTGGCCACTCGTTTCAATGGAAACAGGTGACCATCCGGCGCGCGCAAAAGCAGATTGTCGATGTTACGCATGGTTTCGCGGGCGTCCCGCGGAATCCAAACGCGGACGCCGATTAGTTTCGGCCCTTGTTGAATATGCGTGGTCACGTTGCCTGTTAAAAAATCATTGAGCGCTTTGGTGACTGCCTCCGGGTCCATGCCTTCGAGCCCGGCCTTAACCCGGTCCACTTGAATGTTGAGGGCGTCGCCTGCCGGAACAATGCCGTTTTTTACTTCAACAACACCGCGAACTTCCGAAATCGCGTCGGCCACTTTCGGGGGCAACGTGCGCAGAAGTTGTTCGTCGTCGGAATAAAGTTTTATCTCGATCGGTTGCGGCACGCTGGTGAGATCGCCGATGAGATCTTCCATCAACTGCAAAAGCTCGATCTGAAGACCGGGAATATGTTTCTCGATCTCATCACGCACGTCATTCATGATTTCTTCGATCCCGCGACGCGGAAATGGTTTTAACCGAACAAAAAAGTCGCCCGTATTCGCTTCAGTGACGCCCCCG
>Ga0209056_10000394_pt1 | contig 48654 bp, 51 predicted proteins | sample GraSoiAngelo_114_FD_185876 | JGI IMG/M metagenome (GOLD analysis project Ga0209056, IMG submission 185876) | Grasslands soil microbial communities from the Angelo Coastal Reserve, California, USA - 14_0903_13_40cm (SPAdes) (version 2) | ecosystem: Environmental > Terrestrial > Soil > Grasslands...
CCCACGTGTTACTCACCCGTACGCCACTCGGACCGCCGAATTATTGCTAACCCGACGATCCTCGTTCGACTTGCATGTGTTAAGTACGCCGCCAGCGTTCGCTCTGAGCCAGGATCAAACTCGCCATGAAAAGCGATGAACCTGGTCCTCAAGCTCGAACGGTTCCTGCGATACTGCTTGGCAGTCACTCGGCCGAGCGCAAGGCTCGTTAGAACGGATGGTGCTCACACCTTTTCGGTGAGCCAGTAGCATATCCAGATTTCAAAGAGCACTACGGTCAGCTTGGAAGGTGACCGGCTTCTGCGAGCGAAAACTCACTATACGGGCCGGGCCCTTATCTGTCAAGTCTTTCCACCCGCCCTGGGCGGCCCGAGGCCGACGGCCCTTAAGCCACCATGGCCAGGTGGTACGTCTTCTTACCCTTCCGGATGATGATGAACCGTCCGTAGCGCGCAAGCTCGCGTGAGACCCGCGTGTCGGCGTCCCTGACCGGCTGCCCATTGACGTGGATGGCCCCGGCGGCGACGAGCTCTCGTCCGCGGCGCTTCGACTCCGCGAGACCGGCGCGCGTCAGGAGCTCGACGATCGAGAGCGACCGGAGATCGGCGTCGCTCAGCACCGTCTTCGGCATCCCCTGGCACGCCTGCGCGAGCTGCCGTTCCGTCAGGCGCTCGAGGTCGCCGCTGAAGAATGCGGCGCTGATCTCCTCGGCCTCGCGCGTCGCCGCGTCGCCGTGCACCAGTCTCGTCACCTCGCGCGCCAGCACACGCTGCGCCTCGCGCTTCTCCGCGTGGCGGCGCACCTGGGCGCCCAGGTCATCGATCGCGTCGCGCCCGAGGAACGTGAAGTGCTTGAGGAAGCCGATGACGTCGGCGTCGCTGGTGTTGAGCCAGAATTGGTACATCTCGTAGGGCGACGTCTTCGCGGGATCGAGCCACACGGTGCCGCTCTCGCTCTTCCCGAACTTCGTTCCGTCCGCCTTCGCGATCAGCGGCAGCGTCAGACCGAACGCCGCCGCGCCCTCCACCCGGCGGATCAGATCGGTCCCGGCGGTGATGTTGCCCCACTGGTCGCTTCCGCCGATCTGTACCGTGCAGCCGTGCTGGCGAAACAGGCACAGGAAGTCGTACGCCTGGAGCACTTGATAGCTGAACTCCGTGTAGGAGATCCCGGCATCTGTCCGACTCATGCGAGACCGCACCGACTCGCGCGCCAGCATGCTGCCGAGCGCGAAGTGCTTGCCGACGTCCCGGAGGAACGAGACGACCTCGAGCTTCGACAGCCACTCGTAGTTGTCGGCGAGGATCGCGCCGCACGCGCCACCGGTGAAATCGACGAAGCGCTCCACCTGCCGCTTCAGCCGATCGGCCCACTCTGCCACCTGCTCCTCGGGGTGAAGGAGGCGCTCGTCCGCCTTCCCGCTCGGGTCACCGATCAGTCCGGTGCCGCCGCCGATGAGCACGATGGGGCGATGGCCAGCGAGCTGGACTCGTCGGAGCGCGAGGAGCGGTAGGAGGCTACCGACGTGGAGGCTGTCCGCCGTCGGGTCGAAGCCGCAGTAGATCGCGCGGGGCGCCTCCGCCAGGTGCGCGTCCAGCTCGCTCGGGCTGGTCGCGTCCGTGATCAGCCCACGCCATTCGAAGTCGTTGAGCAGCGGCGATCGCGCGCCCGTTTTCATTTCATTCCCCGTCGAGGCGTCCCATTCTACGACGAACGCGCCACTCCCCGACAAGCTCGCAGAAGGTCCGATGCCCACGGCCGTCCCCCCCGGTATAATGTGGCTGATGGCCGTCCCAACCCCCCCGTTCCCCGAGCAACCGCCTCGTCCGCACGCCCGCGTCTGGCTCCGCCGTGCGCTGATCGCGATCGGCGCGCTGACCCTGTTCGTGGGCTCCGCCGTCGGCGTCGGGGCGCTCTGGGCGTTCACGATCCTCCCCCGCTCGCTCCCGTCCGTCACCGCGCTCGAGACGCTCCAGCCCGTCCAGGGCAGTAGGATCTACGACGACAACGACGAACCCATGACCGAGCTGCACGTCGAGCGCCGGATTTTCGTTCCGCTCGCCCAGATTCCCCCTGCCCTCCGCGATGCGATCATCGCGACGGAGGACCGGCGATTCTACTCGCACTGGGGCGTGGACCCGATCGGGATCGCCCGCGCGGTCGTCCAGAACTACCGGCGCGGCCGGATCGTCGAGGGCGGCAGCACCATCACGCAGCAGCTCGCGAAGGTGCTCTTCCTCACGGCGGACAAGAGCCTCGAGCGGAAGCTCAAGGAGGCGGTCCTGGCGCTCGAGCTCGAGCGCCGCTACTCCAAGGATCGCATCCTCGAGATGTACCTGAACCAGGTGTACTTCGGCCACGGCGCGTACGGTGTCGAAGCGGCGGCGCGAACGTACTTCGGCAAGTCGGTGTCCGAGCTGACCGTGCGCGAGGCCGCGCTCCTCGCCGGGCTGCCGCGCGCGCCATCGAGCTACTCGCCGTTCGACCACGCCAACGCGGCCAAACGGCGACGCGAGCTCGTCCTGCGCCGCATGGTGGAGTACGGCGCGCTGAAGGAGGAGGAGGCGAAGCGGATCGCGCGGACGGACCTGGGCCTCATCGCGCCCGAGCGGCGCCGGACCACCGGCCAGTACTTCCTCGACTACGTCCAGCAGACGCTCGAGGCGAAGTACGGCGCCGACCTCGTCTTCAAGGGCGGCCTGAACATCTACACGACCCTGAGCCCCTCGATGCAGCTCGCGGCGGAGCAGGCGATGCGCGACGGCTTGAAAGCGCTGGAGGGGCGCTCCACCAAGGCGCGCCCCGGCGAGAACCCCGAGGGCGCCATCATCACGATCGAGCCGCAGACCGGCTACGTGAAGGCGATGGTCGGTGGCTACGACTTCCTTCGCAGCGAGTTCAACCGCGCGGTCCAGGCCAAGCGCCAGCCCGGCTCCGCCTTCAAGCCGTTCATCTACATCGCGGCACTCGAGGCGGGCTTCACGCCGGCCACCCGCATCGAGGACTCGCCCGTGACGTACCCCACGGGCTCCAACGGGCAAACGTGGAAGCCCGAGAACTACGACCGCATCTTCCGCGGCCCCACGACGCTCCAGCAGGCAATCGAGGAGTCGGTCAACGTCGTCACCGTCAAGCTCCAAGAGCGCGTCGGCATCAACAGGACCGTCCAGGTGGCGCGGCGGCTCGGCATCACAAGCCCCCTCGACATCAACCTGAGCCTCGCACTCGGGACCTCCGATCTGTCGTTGCTCGAGCTCACGTCGGCCTACGGCGCGCTGGCGAACCAGGGCGTCTGGATGCCGCCGGTGACGGTTCGGTACATCACCGACGCGCAGGGCAAGCTGCTCGAGGAGCACGTGCCCGAAGGGCGCGAGGCCGTGGCGCCCGAGACCGCGTACGTGATTGCGCACATGCTCCGCGGCGTGGTCGAGCGCGGCACGGGTCAGGCAGCGAAGGTGCTCGGCCGGCCGATCGCCGCGAAGACCGGCACGACCAACGACTACTCGAACGCCTGGTTTATCGGCTTCACGCCGCGCCTCGCGACGGGCGTGTGGGTCGGCTACGACCGGCCGCGAAGCCTCGGGCGCGACGAGACGGGCTCGCGCGTGGCGGTACCGATCTGGGTCTCGTACATGGGCAAGATCCTCGCCGACAGCCCCAAGGAGGACTTCCCGGTACCCGACCGCGTCGCCACGCTCCTCGTCGACGAGGATCCCTCGGGCGAGTGCATCCGTCCTGTGCCGATGGCGTTCATCAAGGGGACCGAGCCGCAGGTCGCGTGCTCGGGCTTCGGCCAGCGCCGTGCCGAGACCGCGCCGACACCGGGCCCGGGCTCGTCGCCGCAGCCGCCTACCCCCCGGCCTAAGAGCGACAACCCCTAGCTCTTCATCGCCGGATAGCGGGCGCCCACCGTCGACCACGGGACACCGTCGGTGAGCAGCTCTCGAAACACCGTCTCGAGCTCCGTGACCGGCACGCGGATCTGGTCCATGGAGTCCCGCTCCCGGATCGTTACCTTCGCGTCGCCGGTCTCGCCGCGCTCGCGATCACCCACCGTCTGGACGTCGACGGTCACGCAGTAGGGCGTGCCGACCTCGTCCTGGCGGCGGTAGAGCCGGCCGATCGCCGCGGTGTCGTCGTACACGCTCACCCACCGGCGCGCGAGGCGCCCCTGGATCTCGCGGGCCCTGGCGACGATCTCGTCCCGCTTCTTGAGGAGCGGAAGTACCGCGATCTTGATCGGGGCGAGGTCCGCGTGCAGGCGCAGCAGCACCCGCTTCTCGCCCCGCACCTCCTCCTCGCGGTACGCGTCCACGAGAAACGCCAGCACCGACCGGTCCGCGCCCGCCGAGGGCTCGATGACGTAGGGCACCACGTGCGTCTTCCGCTCCTCGTCGAAGTAGGTCAGCGCCTTCCCGCTCGTCTTGGCGTGCTGCTTGAGGTCGAAGTCCGTCCGGTTGGCGATGCCCTCGAGCTCGCTCCACCCCATCGGGAACTCGTATTCGACGTCGGCGGTCCGTTTGGCATAGTGGGCGAGCTCCTCCTTGTCGTGCTCTCGGAGGCGGAGGCGCGCGCGGCGGATGCCGTAGCGCTGGTACCAGGCGAAGCGCTCCTCGATCCAGCGCTCGTACCAGACCTCGTCAGCCGGCCGGCCCTCGATCACGTCGTTCGGGTTGACGAAGTACTCGATCTCCATCTGCTCGAATTCGTGCGTCCGGAAGATGAAGTGCCCCGGCGTGATCTCGTTGCGAAAGGACTTGCCGATCTGCGCGATCCCGAACGGCAGCTTGAGCCGCATGGACTGGAGCACGTTGTCGAAGTTGACGAAGATGCCCTGCGCCGTCTCCGGCCGCAGGTACGTCACCGCGGCGTCCTCCTCCACCGGACCCATGAACGTCTTGAACATTAGATTAAACTGGCGCGGCGGGGTGAGCTCGCCCTTCCCGCACGCCGGGCAGAGCGTCCGCCGCGCGCTGCAGTGCTTGCAGGGCTCACCCGCCGGGATGTCGAATTTATTGCCCTTGGTCGCGGGGCAGTAGTGGACCCACGGCGTCTCTTCGAGCTTGTCGGCCCGGAAGCGCCGCCGGCACGCCCGGCAGTCGACCATGGGATCGGTGAAGTGGTCGAGGTGACCGCTCGCCTTCCAGACGCTCGGGTGCATCAGGATCGCCGCGTCGAGACCGACCACGTCGGGCCGGAGGTAGACGTTGTCACGCCACCACACGCGCTTGACGTTGTTCTTCAGCTCGACGCCGAGCGGGCCGTAATCCCAGCACGAGGCGATGCCGCCGTAGATCTCGCTCGACTGGAAGATGAAGCCCCGGCGTTTGCAGAGCGAGACGATCACGTCCAGATTCATCGACTCGCCTCGCCTCCGGCTCCGGCTCGCACTGCCACATTCATAGACTCACCATCGTGGGTGTCCTCCGGGGGCGGGCTCGAGCCGTCGCACTTCGCGCAGGAACTTGGCCGTGCGCGTCGGCTGGCCGATGAGGCGCGAGACCTGGGTCTCCAGCAAGGCGCCCATCTCGCTCTCGCTCCCGCCGATCCGCGCGACGAGCGCCTCCTCCCAGCGCGCCGAGCGGAGCCGCTCGAACCACCCGAGCGCCGCGGGCGAAGCGGGAACCGCCCCCGTGTCCCCGCGCGCGCACGCCTCGCAGACGACGCCGCTCGGGCCGAGCGCCGGCCGCGGGAACGGGTAAGCCCGGCCGCACACCGTACACGCGTCCAGGCGTGGCCGGTGCCCGAGCGTCTCGAGCGCGCGCACGCCGAAGCAGACGGCGACGCGCGCTGGCGAGACAGGCCCCTCGAGGGCACGCAGGCTCCGGACCAGGAGCGCGTAGAGCGCCACGTGCCGATCGTGCTCGGCCGTCAGACGCGCCACGCACTCGACGATCCACGCCGCCTGCCCGAGTCGCTCGAGGTCACCGCGTACCCGGTCGAAGGGATGCAGGATGTCGAAGTGATCGATCCGAACCAGCTCACTCCGGCCCGTGTCGAAGAAGAGCAGCTCACCGAGCGTGAAGAGCTCGAGCGCGCCGGCGAACCGCGAGCGGATCCGGCGCGAGGCCTTGGCGACGCCACGGATCTTGCCGAAGTCGCGCGCGTAGAAGGTGACCACCCGGTCGCTCTCGCCGAGCGGGAACGAGCCGATGACAACCGCGGCGGACTTGCCGAGCCCCATCAGGACGTCAGCATGAAGCCGAACTCCCGCAGCGCACGTCCATCGCGGCGCCAGTGCCGGCGGACCTCGACCGTCAGCTCCAGGAAGACCTGGATCCCGAAGAACGCCTCCAGCTCCCGCCGCGCGGCCGTGCCGATGCGCTTGAGCATGGACCCGCCCTTGCCGATGAGGATGCCTTTCTGCGACTCCTGCTCGACAAAGACCGTGGCCCGGATGTAGAGACACGCGGGCTCCTTTCGCTCGACGAGCTCCTGGACGCGCACCGCCACCGCGTACGGCACCTCCTCCCGCGTCAGGAGGAACACCTTTTCGCGGATGATCTCGGCGACCCAGAAGGTCTCGGGCTGGTCGCTGGTCGCGTCCTCGGGAAAGAAGGGCGGGTGCTCGGGCATGATCGCCACGATCAGCTCCAGCAGCCGGTCGCAGTTGGTGCCCTCTGTGGCGGAGACGGGAATGAGCTCGCGGAACGCGTGCGCCCCTCGCCACGCCTCGAGGACTGGCAGCATCCGCTCCCGCGGCCGCACCAGGTCGGCCTTGTTGAGCACGCAGAAGACCGGTCCCCGGTACGCCTCGAGCGGCTCGAGGACGAGTCGGTCGGGATGGGCGCGCTGTGCGGCGTCCACGACGAGGCAGACGAGGTCGACATCCTCGACCGCTCGGCGCGCGGTCGCCTGCATGAAGGTTTCGAGTCCGCCTGTGGGCGTGTGGAGCCCTGGCGTGTCGACGAAGACGATCTGCGCGCCCGCAAGATTCTTGATGCCCGTGATCCGGTTGCGCGTCGTCTGGGGGCGCGGCGAGACGATCGCGAGCTTCTGGCCCACCAGGCGGTTCAGGAGCGTCGACTTGCCCGTATTCGGACGGCCGATCAACGAGACGAACCCCGCGCGGGTCATTGTAGCGGGGCCCGCGAGGCCGGCGCCATCGGTGGGTGGCCTGAGACGAGGCGCGACCCGGCTCCGCTCCGCATGTCCCGTTTCATTCCAGCGGGGCCCGCGAGGTCGGCGCCATCGGTGGGTGGCCTGAGACGAGGCACGACCCGGCTCCGCTCCGCCAGTTGCTGTTCATTCCAAGAGCCCGGTCCAGAGTCGCGCGGGTACCCGTCGACGGTCTGACGCGAGGATCTGCCGCTCCCGCACGTGCATGAGCCGGGCCTCGCCGGGGTTCCGGTCGTCGTAGCCGACGAGGTGGAGCACGCCGTGCGTGACGAGCAGGTCGAGCTCGAGCGGGAGCGGCACGCGGAGCCGGCGCGCCTGGCGGCGAGCAGCGTCCGCGGAGATCACGACCTGGCCCACGAGCGGGCTCGGCGCATTGGGGATGCAGAGCGGGAAGGCGAGCACATCGGTGCGCCGCCGCACGCCGCGCCAGGCGGCGTTCAGCCGGCGGATCTCGTCATCGCCGACGACGAGAACCTCGACGTCGCCCCCCGCGCGGCCCACCGCCGCGAGCGCCGCGCGCGCGGCTCGCGCCAGACGCGCCGCCGGGATCGCGACACGCCGTTGACGATTCGCGACCGCGACCGCCATCAGGCACCGTCGGCCGCGTTCCCGTTGTCGCGGGCCCGCGCGCCGTGGGCGTCGTACGCGCGGACGATCGCGGAGACGAGCCGGTGGCGGACGACGTCCCCCTCGTCGAAGTAGACGAACTCGATGCCCTCGACACCCCGAAGCACGGTCTGGACCTCGATCAGCCCAGAGCCGCGGGAGGCCGGCAGGTCCACCTGGGTGATGTCCCCGGTGATCACCATCTTCGAGTTGAACCCGAGGCGTGTCAGGAACATCTTCATCTGCTCGGTCGTGCTGTTCTGCGCCTCGTCGAGGATGATGAACGCGTCGTTGAGGGTCCGGCCGCGCATGTACGCGAGCGGCGCGATCTCGATCGCGCCTTTCTCCATAAGGCTCTGGACCTTCTCCGCCTCGAGCATGTCGTAGAGGGCGTCGTAGAGCGGGCGCAGGTAGGGGTGGACCTTCTCGTAGAGGTCGCCGGGCAGGAAGCCCAGGCGCTCGCCGGCCTCCACGGCCGGCCGGGTCAGCACGATCCGCGCGACCTCGCGCTTCATCAGCGCCGAGACAGCCATGGCCACGGCGAGGAACGACTTGCCGGTGCCCGCGGGCCCGATAGCAAAGACCATGTCGTGCTTCCGGATCGCGTCGACGTACCGCTTCTGGCCCGGCGTCTTCGGCGTGATCCACTTTTTCCGGGACGGGACCGCGATCGCGTCGTTGAACACCGCCTTGAGGTCCGCCTCCTCGTTGTCTGACAGCATCCGGAGCGCCGCGCGGACCTCCATCGTGCGCACCGGGGCGCCGGCGCGCACGAGGTCGGCGAGCTGGACCAGCGCGCGCTCGGCCTTCCGCACCTGCCGCTCGTCTCCCTTGAGCATGATGTCGTGGCCGCGCGCGACGATGCGGATGTCGAGCTCGTGTTCCAGCGTGCGAAGGTGGTCGTCGTTGCGCCCGAGGAGAGGGAGCAGGTCGACGTCGGGGGCAAGCGAGATGCGTCGCGTGATCGTCGTGGCTTCGCTCAACTCCTGGGTTCCCTCCCCAAGTCTATCACTCGGGTGGCAGATCGAGCTTGATGTGCAGCTCCTTGAGGCGCTCCGGCGGCACCGGCGCCGGCGCCTGCATCAGGAGATCCTGCGCCTGCTGGTTCATCGGGAACGCGATCACCTCGCGGATGTTGCTCTCGCCGGCAATGAGCATGACGATCCGATCGATGCCCGGCGCCGAGCCCCCGTGGGGCGGCGCGCCGAACCTGAACGCGTTCAGCATCCCGCCGAAGCGCGCCTCCACCTCCTCGCGGCCGTACCCGGCGATGGCGAACGCCTTGTACATGATCTCGGGCCGGTGGTTCCGGATCGCGCCGCTCGAGAGCTCGACCCCGTTGCACACGATGTCGTACTGATAGGCTTTGATCGTGAGCGGGTCCTTCGTCTCCAGGGCCTCGAGACCGCCCTGGGGCATCGAGAACGGGTTGTGGCTGAACTCGATCCTCCCGGTCTCCTCGTTCAGCTCGTACATCGGGAAGTCGGTCACCCAGCAGAACCGGAACGCGTGCTTCTCGATGAGGCCGAGCTCCTCGCCGAGCTTGTTCCTCACCTTCCCCGCAAGCCTGTCGGCCGCGGGACGCTGCTCGCAGACGAAGAAGAGCGCGTCGCCGTCGATCGCCTCGGTCGCCGCGCGGAGCCTGCCGAGGTGCGGCGCGTCGAGGAATTTCGCGATCGGCCCCCTCGCCCCGCCCTCCGCGAGCGTCACGTAGCCGAGACCTGGCGCGCCCTCGGCGCGCGCCCACTGAGTCAGCTTGTCGAAGAAGCTGCGGGGCTGCGCCACCCCCTGGGGCGCGCCCACGGCGCGGACGACCGCGCCCCCGGCGATCGCGGTCGCGAACACCGCGAACCCCGAGTCACGGAAGGCCGCCGTGACGTCGCGGATCGAGAGCGGATTGCGCAGGTCCGGCTTGTCGGAGCCGTATTTCAGAACGGCCTCGTCGAACGGGATCCGGGGGAACGGCGGCGGTGTCACCGCGCACTCCGGACGGAATTCCTCGAACACGCCGTGGAGGACCGGCTCGATCGCCGCGAACACGTCCTCCTGGGTGACGAACGACATCTCGAGGTCGAGCTGGTAGAACTCGCCCGGCGACCGATCGGCGCGGCCGTCCTCGTCACGGAAGCACGGGGCGATCTGGAAGTAGCGATCGAACCCGGCGACCATGAGGAGCTGCTTGAACTGTTGCGGCGCCTGCGGCAGCGCGTAGAACTTCCCCGGGTGGACACGGCTCGGCACGAGGTAGTCGCGCGCACCCTCGGGGGAGCTCGACGTGAGGATCGGCGTCTGGAACTCGGTGAACCCGGCCGCGATCATTCGCCGGCGGATCGACGCGATGACATGGCTCCGCAGCAGCATGTTCCGGTGGAGCTTCTCCCGCCTGAGGTCGAGGAAGCGGTGGCGGAGGCGCGTCTCCTCCGGATACTCGGCGTCGCCGCTGACCTGGATCGGCAGGGGCTCGGCGACCGAGAGGGGTTCGAGGTCCTCGACGGCGAGCTCGATCTCCCCCGTGGGAAGCTTCGGGTTCACGGCCTCGGGCGCGCGGGCCACCACCGTCCCGGTCACCGTGACGACGCTCTCGAGGCGGAGCCCTTCGGCCGTCCTCAGGTGCGGGCTCGAGCCCTTGAGAACGCACTGGGTCAGGCCGTAGTTGTCGCGGAGGTCGATGAACAGAAGGCCGCCGTGGTCGCGCTTCCGGTGGACCCAGCCCGAGAGCCGCGCCGTCGTGCCCGTGTGCGGCGCCCGGAGCTCGCCGCACGTGTGGGTCCGGTAGCGGGCCAGCGCGTCGCTCACGCCCGCCCCCCGAGGGCCAGCAGCTCGTCGACGAGCCCGGACAGCGGCACCGTGCGCTGCGTGCCGGATTTCAGCTCGCGCACGATCGCCTCGCCGCGGGCGAGCTCGTCGGGGCCGAGGATCACCGCCTGGAGGACCCCGAGGCGCTTCGCTTGCGGGAGCTTGTTCGCCCGCTCCAGCTCCCTCCCGAGCTTCCGCTCGCCATGGCCCACTTCGACGACCAGCCCCTTCGACCTCAGCTGGTTGGCGATCGGAAGGAGCCGCTTCAACGGCTCCTCACCGAGGGGGATCAGGAAGACTCCGACGCGGCGGCCCTCCCATGCCTCCGGACCTTCGTCGGGCAGGAGCTGAACGACACGCTCGACTCCGACCGCGAACCCGACGCCAGGATCGGGCGGACCGCCGAGCAGCTTGATCAGCCCGTCGTACCGCCCGCCACCGGCCACCGCGTTCTGGGCGCCGAGCTCCGTCGTGGTGAGCTCGAAGGTCGTCCGCATGTAGTAATCCAGGCCTCGGACCAGCCGTGGACTCACGACGTGCGGCACTCCCGTCGCCTCGAGATACTCCCGTGTCTTCCCGAAGTGCGCCGCGCAGTCTGCGCAGAGAAAGTCGCCGAGCGCCGGTGCGCGGTCGAGCACCCGCCGACACTCGGGCTTCTTGCAGTCGAGCACCCGCAGGGGGTTGCGCTCGATCCGCTCCCGGCACTCTTCGCAGAGGCGGTCGGCATTCGCGCGGAGATAGCGGACGAGCTCCGTCCGATAACGCGGTCGACACTCGGGCTTCTCGTCGCCGAGCGAGTTGATCTCGACCTGGAGTCGTTGCGCGAGGTCGAGCCTCCGGAAGAACTCGACGAGCATCGCGATCACTTCGGCATCGAGCGACGCGTGCTCGTCGCCGAGCGCTTCCACGTCGAGCTGATGGAACTGGCGATACCGGCCCGCCTGGGGCCGCTCGTACCGGAACATGGGCCCCATGGTGTACAGCTTGATGGGCTTCGGGTGCACGAACAGACCGTGCTCGATGTACGCGCGCAGGAGCCCGGCCGTCGCCTCGGGCCGCAGCGTCACCGAGTCGCCGCCCCGATCCTGGAACGTGTACATCTCCTTCTGGACGATGTCGGTCGCCTCGCCGATGGTCTGGGCGAACAGCTCAGTACGCTCAAAGATCGGCAGGCGAATCTCCTCGTAGCCGTATGAGTCGAACACGTCGCGCGCGATCCGTTCAACCCGGCGCCACTTCTCGCCTTCGCCGGGCAGAATGTCGTGCACGCCGCGAACGGCGCGGATCGTCATGGAGACGGCCTTTCCCCGGGCGCTGGCGTCACGCCGAGAGGTCGGGGAGCGAAATGGCGAGGCCGGGGAAGACGCCCGGTCGAAGCTCGTCGTCATCGCCGACCGCCGCGGCGAGCCGGTAGGCGCCCTCCACCAGCTCGAATGCTTCGAGCGTCTTCGCCTCGGGGTCCACGAGCCAGTAGTGTCGGACACCGTGCCGGGCGTACGCGTTCAGCTTCCGCACGCGATCGCGCCGGGCCGTCCCGAGTGACAGCACCTCCACGAGGAGGTCGGGAGCCGCCTCCACCCCGCGCTCGGCGACGATGGCGAGGCGGTCCCTGACCACGAAAACAAGGTCGGGCACGACGGTGGTCCTGGGATCCAGAATGACGTCGAACGGCGCGACGTAGACCTCGCCCAGGTCGTGAGCCCGCACCCAGGCGTGGAGGATCGCGAACAAGTTCCCGACCGCCTTCTGATGAGCCCGGCGCGGCGACGGCTCGGCGAACAGCATTCCGTCGACGATCTCGTACCTGAGGCCGTCGTCGGGCAGCGTGCAGTAGTCCTCGTAGGTCAGTCCCGAACGTCCGGTCTCTACCGAGTACCGTGTCCCGGCCTCGCTCATGCCGTCAGTGTACCGCGACCGGGGTCATCCCGGATGTGACCGAAGCGCGGGCGGAGTCGGACCCGGAGGGTGAGCGCCGATTCAATCCGGAGTCGTCATGATGATCTGGGTCTCGCCTGCCGTGTTGTACCAGTTCTGGTAGCGTACCACGGCGATCACCAGCGTCGGCGCGCTCTCCCCGGGGATCGCGCCGAGCGCCGTCACCGTGCCCTCGAAGCCCGAGTTGACCGTCTGGAACCGGTACCCGGCGGGCCCCTTGTAGACGACGGCCAGGCGTCCCGGGAGCTGGTTCTGCGGGACCACGATCTCGTCGATCCCGTCACCGTCGAGGTCCACGGCGAGCGGTTGAGGTTCCGAGGTGTAGATGTAGCTGCGGCCGCCCCGCTCGATGTGCGTCATCACCTCGAGCTTCACGCCGCCGCCGCCGACCGGCGTCGCCGAGCGCCACAGGTCCTCCGTATCGATCGCGATCCGGAGGCGGTTGTACTCGTCGATGAACGCGAGCGCCCGCTGGCTTCCCTTGCCCGCGATGTTGGCGAAGGTGGCCCCGGTGGCCCGGAACGTGCTGGGCACGCGAACGCGCGCCTCGGCCACGAGCTTGCCGTCCTTGAGGCTCACCCGCTGGGCCTCGCCTTTCTTGAAGAAGCCGTTCTGCGCGAAGGGCTGGGTCCACAGGGTCCTCTTGATCCCGTCGCCGTTTGCGTCCACGGCGAGCAGGACGTCCGGCACCTCCTCGACCAACACCGCCGGCTTCCCCCCTTGCGTCGTGAGGACGAACGAGTTCAAGAGAAGGCGGGGGTTGGGGTGATAGCGATTGACCACGACGTCGAGGACGCCGGTGTTGTTGAGGTCGGCGAACTGAGCACTGAAGACGCGCCCGCGCGCGTCCGGCTGGTAGGTCCACTCGGGCTCGAGCACCCGCTCGACGATCTTATAGAGATAGATCCGCTCGCCGTCGGTGACAACCATGCGGGGGATCTGGTCTTGCGGCGCTACCGCAACGTCCATCGCCACGACGGCAAAGGGGAACTTCGCCACCTCCTTGAGCGGCATCGACGTCTCGCCGCTCGAGTACGTGCCGGCGTCGAGCTCGCCCGTGAGGAGCCGCGAGAGGAGCGATCGCGTCGGGGCCGGCGTCTGGCTCTCTCTGGGCTTGCCCGCGGCCGAGAAGTCGCCCTTCGGGGTCGCCTTGATCGAGGGCGGCACGAAGAGCGCGGTGGTCAGGAGCGCGTTGGGCCCCGGGAAGGTGAAGAGGCGCACGTCCATGTAGGGCTTGTTTTGGGTGCGGCTGAACGCGACGACCAGCAGGTTCTGAATTTTATATCGCGGTCCGAGCTGCGCCAGTCCCTTGCCCTCGAGCACGTCCTGGCGCTTGATCTTCTGCTGGGCGATCCACACGTTGATCGCGTCACCCAGCGCGACCTGGAAGCGCCCGGTCCGGTTGAGCGCCTCGACCAGCTCGTACGTCGCCGCCTCCGCCAGATCACCCTTCACGCCCTCGACGATCGGCAGCAGCGTGAGCTTGATCTTGCCCGCCGAGACCCGGACCTTGTCGCCGGGACGAATGTCGGACCCCCCGACGACCGCGCCCGTCGCGTACGCCTCCTGGACCTGGTGTACCGCGACACGGCCGAGGACTTCCTCGGTGCGACCGAGAATCTCGCCGGTCTTAGGGTGGCGAAGCTCGCGCCCCTCGCGGTAGGCTGTCAACTCCACGCCGGCGACGAGCCCGTCGCGCTGCCCGAGCGACAGCGTGACCGTCGTACCCTGGACCTCGAGCACTTCGCCGTCCACCTTCGGGAAGAGCGCCAGGACCTGGTTGGCGAGGATCCCGAGTGTTGGCGGCGCAGTCTGGGCCGACGCGCCGGCGGGAGCGGCGAGGATGAGCGGCACGAAGACGGCAGCGTGTGCCAGCTGGCGACCCTTCACCATAACCGGTGCCAGCTTCTCACAGCCTGAGCCTAAAGTGAAACGGGGCACGGGCGGTGCGCCCGTGCCCCGCTCTGCTGCCCGCAGCGATGCTGGAAACCTAGAAAGCCAGCCTCACGCGCGAGCTAACCGTGTAGGCGTCTTTTGAGTCACGCTTCGTGGCTACGCCGCCAACAATCTCGGTGGTGTTGAGCGCGTCACCCGACGCGAGCCAGGCCCCGATGAGGTCCAACGACACGTTCGGGGCAAACTTCCAGACTAGCCCGATATTCGTCTCGGTGCCGATGTAGCTGGAGTCGCCCTTCCCGAAGGTCGGGGAGCCGGCTAACAGGGTGCGAGTGCCAGCGGCGGATCCAGAGTCGGTGTCAACTTTCTCCGCCGTCCACGTCGGGCTGAGGGTGCCGAAGACGTTGAGAGCGGGCGTGATGTTGTACGTCGCCCGGAAGCCCAGCTGGCCACGGCCGTAACGGTCGTAGCCGACGTGGGTGGGCATGTCTCCGGTGCCGGCCGAGAGGCCGGTGCCAAAATCGGCGTTGCTCAGGGCCAAGATCGCGGCCCAGCTGCTGTAGTAGCCCGTGTCGGTGTCGAGCGGCTCGAAGTACCGGATCCGCCTGGCGAGGTTGTCCCGGGCCTTGTTACCCGGGGTGTAGGCCCCACGAACCTCGAGGAGCAGCGGGCCGTACTGGAAGCTGCCGATGGCGTCGAAGAGGAAGGAGCTCATCTTCGTCTCGCGCTTCTGGGCGTTGACATCCAGGACATCGCGAGTTCCCCACTGATAAAGGATCGTGGGGTCAAGGCCCCAAGGACCCATGCGCCAGCTCGCGTCGAAGCCTATCGTGTGGCGGTTCTCATGGAACGCAGGCCTCCCGGCCGGGTTCGGGCCGCCACCCCATGTTCCTGCCGCGTTCGTGGTTCCCCCTGCTAGATGAGGGTCGGTCGCGTTACGCCGGGCGTTCGCGTTTGTGACTCCCTCGGCGTAGTAGAGCGAGTAGATCGGCTTGATATCGAGCCCCTTGTAGACCGTGTAATCTACGGTGAAGATGACCGCGAAGTCCTCGCCGCGGGTCTGATCCCGGCGAAGGCCTCCGAGGGCGTCCTCGACCATGACATAGGCGACGTTGGTCTTGAGGTTCGGCGCAAACGTCGTAACCGCCGAGAACCCGGGGAAATCGCCGGTCGCGTAGGCGACCTTGGTCATGTCGGTGAGGGCGCCGAAGGGCTGCAGGCCCGCCCGCGCAACGCTCGGCACGGGGATGAACGGCAGCAGGCTGTCCTTGCCGGTGAGGTCGAACTCCGTGTAGATCCACTTGATCTCGATGATGCCGGTCACATCCGTGTTGAGACTGGAGGACGAGGTCACCCCGGGGTGTCCGGCGGAGTCGGCAGCGGTACTCTTACCTGCACCGGAAGAGCTAGCACCAGTCTGGCCCCAGCTCAAGTCTAACTCGAATCCCATCACGGCCTTGGTCCGCCCAACCTCGAACGTGAAGTCAGGACGGAACCGGGTCCTGGCGTACCACTCAGTGTCGTTGTTGCGAGTGAAGTCGGCGTCGTTATAGTTCCGGCCAAACGACGTGACCTGGTCGAAGAGCCCGGTGATCGTCACCTTCGGCGCCGGCGCCTGCGCCAGGACAGGCGGCGCCAGCATCGCGACGGTGACAAAGGCGAAGACTGCGATGACGAGGAACTTCCTCATTACCGCCTCCTCAGTTGTGGTGAGCAGCCTCTGATCGGTCCATGCCACCTCCACCGACATCACCAACAGTTGCACGACGCACTGCGGGCAGCGGGCACCTTGTATCCCAAGGGCGGTCGAAGGTCAAGGAAAAAACCGCAATTCCTCGGGTGTCTAGCTCCCGTCGCCGAGATCCTTCAGCTGGTCCGCCGCCGCCCGGCCAAAAGGTGAATCCGGCCCGAGCTTTCGGGCCTCACGGAACACCGCCTTCGCCTCGGTCTTTCTGTCCTCGCCGACCAGAACGAGGCCGAGGTGATAGTACGCGGCCTGGAGCTCGGGATTGAGACTGATCGCGTACCGGAGGGCCGTCTCCGCTTCCCGGTAGCGCTTGAGGTTGTAGAGGGCCATGCCGAGGCTCGAGTGCACCAGATCCGGCACGGTCAGCGTCGGCAGCCCGATCGCCGTGTGGTAGCTCTTGACGGCGTCCTCCCAGCTCCGGCTCTCGGCGAGCGCCACCCCGAGATGGAAGTACCCGTCGGCGAATCGTGGATCGAGCTCGAGCGCCTTCTTGAGCTCGGCGAGGGCCTGCGGGATCTGTCCGAGATCCAGGAGCAGGAGCCCCAGGCTGTCGCGATAGCGCGGCTCTGTGGGATTGACGGTGACCGCCTCGCGGAACGCGACGAGCGCCGGCACCGGCTGCTTGTCGTTGAGGTAGGAGAGCCCGCGCTCGTAGGCGGCCTGCGCACGGATCTTCTCCACCTGAACATTCGATGTCGCGCACCCGAACGTCATCACGACTGCGACGATCAGATGGAGCCGATACCCGCGTCGTCTTGACACCTTCGTCCCTCCGCATGTAGCCTTCACGATGTGCCCACGTACGAGTACGAGTGCGGGAAGTGTCGCCGGGTCTTCGAGATCCGCCAGCGGATCTCGGATCCTCCGCTCCAGACCTGCGAGGCCTGCGGCGGCGAAGTCCGCCGCCTGCTCTCCGCGGCGCCGTTCATTCTGAAGGGCGGCGGCTGGTACGTCACCGACTATCCCTCCGAGGCGAGGAAGAAAGCCCTCGATTCGGAGAAGCCGGCGGCGAGCGGCGAGAAGGCGAGCGCCGAGAAGAAGACCGACTCGACCTCGACCGCCACTACGGCCGCCCCCTCGACCACCGCGTCCGCGACCGGCTCCACGCCCCCGTCGTCGTCCGGCTCGACGTCGTCCGACTCGACGAAGTCGGACTGACGATCACCCGCGTCCCGCGGCGCGCCCGCAGCACGGCCGCCGCGCTTCCCTCACGAACCGCGATCTCGAGACGCCCGCTCGAGCCCACGAGGGCCCCGAGGCCGCCCCGCGCCAGGTCACCGTACGTGCCGACGAGCGGGATCACGCGGCCCGCGACGCGCACCACCGCGGGCTCGGCGATCGCGTCCGCCGAGAGGGACGTGACGAGGTTGCCGAAGCGATCGACGTGAATGACGGCGCCCTCGATCGCGCCTCCGCGCGCGCGGGCGCCCGCCCACTCGAGCCGCACGGGATCGCTCACCACGGGACCGAGCCGGGCGACGTCGACGCCGGTCGCGACGTGGGCCGCGGCCGGCGCGAACACGTCGCGACCGTGGAACGTGCGGCTGACGGCGGGCAGCCGGTACTCGGGCGCGGCCAGCTCGAACGCTCGCCAGCCCGTCCCGGACAGGAACGGCGTGAACACGCCGTTGTCGGGGCCGACGAAGACCTGACCGCGCGCGGCGACGGCGATCCCACGACGCGCCGTCCCGACGCCGGGGTCGATCACGGCGACGTGCACGGTGCCCCCGGGGAAGAACGGCGCCGCGGTTTCGAGCGCGAGCGCGCCCTCGACGACGTCGTGGCGCGCGACCTCGTGGGTCACGTCGACGAGCTGCACCGCCCGCCCCGCCGTGCGTACGATCTCGAGGATCGCCCCTTTCATCTCCGCGACGTACGGGTCGCGGACGCCGAAATCCGTCGTCAGCGTGACGATGGCGTCCAATCCGTCCGATCGCCGTCCATCAGCGGTCCCGATCCACGACGAAGTCCGCCACGAGCGCGAGCGTCTCGCGCTCCTCCGACGGCGGGAAGACCTCGAGGTCGGCCTTCGCGGCCCGCGCGTAGGCGTGGGCCCGCGTGCGCGCGTACTCGACGCCCTCGTGCTCGACGACCAGCCGGCGGATCTCCTCGAGCTCCGCCGGGACCAGGGCCGGACGCCGGAGGAGCGCGCGGACGCGCTCCGTCTCGGACGGTACCAGCCGCCCGAGCATCGCGATCAGTGGCAGTGTCCGCTTTCCCTCGCGCAGGTCCGCGCCGATCGCCTTGCCGAGACGGTCCTGGTCTGCGACGAAGTCGAGCGAGTCGTCCGAGATCTGGAACGCGACCCCGATGTCGAGCCCGTAACGGGTGAGCGCCTCGACCTGGTCGGGCGGGAGACCGCCGAGCAGCGCGCCGATCCGGCAGCACGCGGACATGAACGAGGCCGTCTTCTGCGTGATGATGCGGAGGTAGTCGGCCTCCGACGTGAAGCCGCTCCGCTTGCGCTCGAGCTGGAAGACCTCGGCTTCCGTCATCGACACCGTGGACCGCGCGAGCGTCTCCATCACCGCGCGGTCGTTGTCGCGCACGAGCATCGCGAACGACTTCGAGTAGAGGTGGTCGCCGATCAGGAGCGAGGCGTCGTCGCCCCACCGGGCATTCGCCGACGGCCGTCCGCGCCGGAGCGGCGCCTGGTCGACGACGTCGTCGTGGATGAGGGTCGCGGTGTGGAGCAGCTCGACCACGCACCCGAGCCGCACGCCCCGCGGACCGTGATAGCCGGCCAGGCGCGCGGCGAGCAGCAGGAGGATCGGGCGCAACCGCTTGCCGCCGGCGCGCGCGATGTACCCCCCCATCTCCTGGATGAGCGGGACCGGGGAGTACAGCTCCCGGTGGATCTCCGCCTCGACCGCCTCGAGGTCCTCGCCGATCAGGCCGGCGACGCGCTCCTTGAGGACCTGCTCGAGTGTCGGGGTGGGCACGCGGCGACGCTACTTCGCGACAACGCGATCCTTGATCTGGATCTGCGCGCCCGACGCCACCGTTTCAAGATTGGCGACCGAGAATCGCTCCCGGACTTCGGTGACACGTGCGATGCCGATTTCTTCGTCGAGCTCGCCGAGCACCTCGCCGGTCACGGGGTGGACGAGCGGGATCTTGTCGCGCCGCAGGCTCACGACGGTCCCCGGCCGGACGCCGTCGGCCGCGATGAGGTCGATCACGATCCGCGTCGTGTCCACGTAGACGACCATCCCGCGCCGGGGCATCTCGGGCACGGCGGCGGCGCCGTCCCGCGCGCCCGCGGCAGGGGGCGCCGCGCGGGCCGGTGCGGGCGCCGTGCTCGCGGTGCGTGGCGGCTCCGGCGACGGCGCCGAGGTCTGCGTCGGCACGCCCTGACGCGAGCTGATCTTGCCGCCGCCCGGCGGCGGGCCGTACTTGGCGACGATCTCCGGAGGGGCGATGAGCGCGTTCTTGTTGATGAGCCCCGTGAACGTGAAGGGGATCTTGTCCTCCTCCACCCAGATGTACTCCGGCTCGCTCGGCACGTCGCCGAAGCGCGGGTTCTTGATCAAGAGCCAGCGGGTCTCGGCGGGTTTGATCGCGACGGACGGATCGCCGGGCGACGGGACGCCGAGCGCCTGGCGCACGGTGGCACAGCCGGAGAGCGCCAGGACCAGCGCGAGCCACAGCGTGAGGCGGTGCTTCGTGCCCCGGCCCATAACGGCCCATAAGATAGCACACACCTTCTATTCGCTCGCCTCGCACGGCGGGGGCTCGGTCACAGACTCGCCTCGCCTGCGGCTGCGGCTCGCCCTGCGGCCCCGCGACGTGCTGCGGCTCGCCCTGCGCGTCAGTCCTCGACGGGCGGCTCCCACGGGAAGCGCTGCTCCTCGGCCGCCGCCGGGGGAACCAGAGGCTGGCGGCGCGAGAAGAGGGCAGTCCCGGTGACCGCGGAGATCCACGTCGTGTCGAGGTAGGTGACACCGCGGCGCTCGAGCACGACGGGCACCACCCAGCCGGTAACCTCGAGCGTCCTCGCCAGCCGCGTCGCCCGGTTCGGCAGGCCGAGCACCTCCTCGACGCGCGCCCCACCAGGCGCAAAAACCTCGGCGACGGCGAGCGGGTCCGCCACCTGGAACCGCTTCGAGCGCTCGAGCACGATCGCGAGCAGATAGGGCACGCGACGCAGGTCCGCTTTCGACTGGGTGAGGTCGAGCACGGGTGTGATCGCGATCTTGATGCGCCCCCGCGTGATGCGCACGCCGTCGTCCGCCTCCGGGCGCGGCTTGCCCTCGAGGGGCACGTACACGGCCTCGGAGAACCGCGCCTGAACGCGCCGGATCTGCGCCCAGCCGAGGGTCTCCTCGTAATGCCCGAGCGGTTTACCGGTCACCGTGTGGTAGAACTCCTCACCGCGGCGGAAGATCGTCAGCTCCTGGCCCGTCTGCGCGCCGCGACTCTCCCCGAGGTCGAGGTAGAGCGCGTCGCCCTCGACCCCCACGACGAGCCCCTCGACCGGCTGGAACGCGCGCACGAAGTCCTCGGCCATCAGCACGAAGGTCGCGCCCACGCGGTCGGCGAGTCCGGCGCTCGCCGGTCCTTCGTGCACCAGGAGCCCGAGCGCCACGAGCGCGCCGAGGACCCGGGCGTGAGGGCGGGTCAAAACGTCACCGACGGCGCGTGGACCCCGAAGACGCCGCGAAGCCGGTCGCAGATCTCGCCGAGCGTGACGTGCGCCTCGACCGCCCGCACGATGCAGGCGACGAGATTCTGGGAGCCGCGCGCGGCGGCCTCGAGCGCGTCGAGCGCGCTTTCCGCCTCGCCACGCTCGCGTTTCGCCCGAACGCGAACGAGTTTCTCGGCGAGAGCATCGCCGACGGCCGGGTCGACCTGGAAGAGGTTGGTGGGCGGCGACTCGTCCGTGACGTACTCGTTGACACCCACGACGATGCGCGCCCTGTCCTCGACCTCCCGCTGGTACCGGTACGCCGCGTCCTGGATCTCACGCTGCATGAACGGAATGGCAAGGACCGCCCCACCGAGCTCCTCGATCTTCCGGATGTAGCCGCGGGCGGCCTCCTCGATCTCGTCCGTCAGTCGCTCGATCGCAAACGCGCCCCCGAGGGGATCGACGACGTCGGCGACGCCCGACTCGTGGGCGAGGATCTGCTGGGTCCGGAGCGCGATGCGCACGGCGCGCTCCGTCGGGAGCGCGAGCGCCTCGTCCATCGAGTTCGTGTGGAGCGACTGGCAGCCACCCAGCACCGCCGCCAGCGCCTGGACGGCCACCCGGACGATGTTGTTCTCGGGCTGCTGCGCCGTCAGCGTGCTGCCCGCGGTCTGGGCGTGGAAGCGCAGGGCCAGTGACCGCGGATCGCGCGCGCCGAACGCGTCTCGCATGATCCGCGCCCAGAGCCGCCGCGCCGCCCGGAACTTCGCGACTTCCTCGACGAGGTGGTTGTGGGCGTTGAAGAAGAACGAGAGCTGCGGCGCGAACTCGTCGACCCCGAGGCCGGCGTCGAGCGCCGCGCGGACGTAGGCCATGCCGTTGGCGAGCGTGAACGCGACTTCCTGGACCGCGGTGCATCCCGCCTCGCGCATGTGGTACCCGGAGATCGAGATCGTGTTCCAGCGCGGCACGTGGTCGCGGCAGTAGGCGAAGGTGTCGGTGCAGAGCCGCATCGAGGGGCCCGGCGGGAAGATGTAGGTCCCGCGCGCGATGTACTCCTTGAGGATGTCGTTCTGCACGGTCCCGGCGAGCGCCGTCGCGGCGATCCCCCGCCGCTTCGCCGTGGCGACGTAGAGGGCGAGCAGGACGGACGCCGTGGCGTTGATGGTCATCGACGTCGACACGCGGTCGAGCGGGATCCCCTCGAAGAGGTCCTCCATGTCCTCGATCGACGCGATCGAGACCCCGACCTTGCCGACTTCGCCGCGCGCCAGCGGCGCGTCCGGGTCGTAGCCCATCTGCGTCGGCAGGTCGAAGGCGACCGACAGCCCCGTCTGGCCCTGCTCGAGCAGGAAGCGGTAGCGCTTGTTCGTCTCGGCGGCCGAGCCGAAGCCGGCGTACTGTCGCATGGTCCAGCGCCGCGCCCGGTACATCTCGCGGTGGATCCCGCGCGTGAACGGAAACGCACCGGGCTCGCCGAGGTCGTCCCGCCACCGCTCGCTCCGCACGTCGTCCGGACCGTAGACGGGCTTGCGCGGGGGCTCGGGGTCTCGCCCGGCGGTCATAGGGGGAGGTTCCCGTGCTTCCGTGGCGGGTTGGCGTCGCGCTTCGTGCGGATCAGCTCCAGGGCGGCGACGAGGCGCGCGCGCGTGTCCTTCGGCTCGATGACCTCGTCGACGTAACCGCGCTCGGCGGCCACGTACGGGGTCGCGAACTTCTCGCGGTACTCGCGTGTCTTCTCCTCCTTGAACGCCGCGGCGTCCTTCGCCTGCTCCGTCTCGCGCCGGTAGAGAATGTTCACGGCGCCGTCGGGCCCCATGACCGCGATCTCGGCCGTCGGGTAGGCGAAGTTCACGTCGCCCCGGATGTGCTTCGAGGACATGACACAGTAGGCGCCGCCGTACGCCTTGCGCGTGATCACGGTCAGCTTGGGCACCGTCGCCTCGCAGAAGGCGTAGAGGAGCTTCGCGCCGTGCTTGATGATGCCGCCGAACTCCTGCGCGGTCCCCGGCAAGAAGCCCGGCACGTCCTCGAACGTCACGAGCGGGAGGTTGAAGCAGTCGCAGAACCGCACGAAGCGCGCCGCCTTCAGCGACGCATTGATGTCGAGGCACCCGGCCAGGTGGGCGGGCTGGTTCGCGACGATCCCGACGGGCCGGCCGCCGAGCCGCCCGAAGCCGACGACGATGTTCGGCGCGAAGGCCGCCTGGACCTCGAAGAAATACCGATCGTCCAGCACCGTCCGGATGATCGCGTGCATGTCATAGGACTTGTTCGGCTGGTCCGGCACGATCGTCTGCAACGACTCGTCGCGCCGGTCGACCGGATCCTGCGTGGGACGGAGGGGCGGATCCTCGAGGTTGTTCTGCGGCAGAAAGGTCAGCAGCTCGCGGATCAGCGCGAGGCACTCCTCCTCGCTGTCCGCGGCGAAATGGGCGACGCCCGACGTGGTGGTGTGCGTGGTGGCGCCGCCCAGCTCCTCCGCGGACACGGCCTCGTGCGTCACGGCCCGGATGACGTCGGGGCCCGTGACGAACATGTAGGACGTGTTCCTCACCATGAAGACGAAGTCCGTGATCGCGGGCGAGTACACGGCGCCCCCGGCGCACGGCCCCATGATCGCGGAGATCTGCGGCACGACGCCGGAGGCGAGGGTGTTGCGCAGGAAGATGTCGGCGTACCCCGCGAGCGAGACCACGCCCTCCTGGATCCGCGCGCCGCCGGAGTCGTTCAGCCCGACGATCGGCACGCCGGTCTTCATCGCCAGGTCCATCACCTTGCAGATCTTGCGGGCGTACGCCTCCGAGAGGGAGCCACCGAAGACGGTGAAGTCCTGGGCGAATACAAAGGCCGGCCGACCGTGGATCCGGCCCGATCCGGTCACCACCCCGTCTCCGGGAATCTTCTGTTTCTGCATTTCGAAGTCCTGGGTCTGGTGCACGACGAACTTGTCGATCTCCGTGAAGGAGCCCGGGTCGAGCAGGAGCTCGAGCCGCTCGCGCGCGGTCTTCTTTCCGGCCTTGTGCTGCCGGCGGATCCGATCCTCGCCGCCGGCGAGCTCGGCCTCCACGTGGCGCTGACGAAGCTCGTCGAACTTATCTTGAGGACACATCAAGCTCCTAGTTTCATTGACTTTCGCTCCGTTTTCCACCAATAATTCAGACCCCATGCCTCTCTGGGCCCAAACGCTCCTGACCCTGGCCGCCCTCGCGCTGATGCTGGCGCTCGTGGCGGCCGTCTGGGCGCTCCGGCGGGTCGCGCAGCGCGCCGCGGGGGTGCTGACGATCGTCGAGGAGGAGCTGCGGCCCCTCGTGGGCCAGGCCCACGCGCTGACCGAGGACGTCCGCGCGCTCACGCGCGAGGCGGGTCGGGAGCTCGAGCGCATCGGTGCCGTGGCCGAGAAGGTCGAGAGCGTCGCCGACGGGTTCGCGCGGCTCGTGGGAGTGCTGGGCGGCCTGACACGCGCCGGGCAGATCGTCGGCGTGGCGGCCGGGGTCAAGAAAGGCGTGGAGGCGTTCGTCCACCGCCTCCGGAAGGAACAAGGAGACGACCATGAGTGACGACCAAGGCAACGCGGCGGGATACCTGGGCTGGTTCTTCTTCGGCACGGTGCTCGGCGCCGCGGCGGCCCTCTTGCTGGCGCCGAGGACCGGCCAGGAGACGCGCGAGCTCCTCACCCAGCAGAGCGGCGAGGTCGCGAAGAAGGCCGGAGAGTTCGCGGCCGAGGCGCAGGGGCGCGCCGGCGAGTGGCTCGACAAGAGCCGGGAGCTCTTCGAGGAGCAGACCCAGCGCCTCCTGAACGCCTTCGAGGCCGGTAAGGACGCGATGCGCGAGGAAATCCGCAAGGGCTCGACGCCGCCGCGTGCCTGAGCTCGAGCTGCCGAACCCCGAGGAGCTCGAGGAGCGGCGCGAGAAGCGGTTCAGCCGGCGCGTCGCCCTCACGACGGCGATCTACGCCGTGGTCCTGGCGATCGCGTCGCTCGGGGGGAACAACGCGATGAAGGAGATGCTCCTCGCGCAGCAGCAGTCCTCCGACCAGTGGGCCTTCTACCAGGCGAAGGTGATCCGCGAGCACCAGTACCGTGGCCTCAGGCTCCAGCTCGAGACGCAGCTCGCCGAGCCCTCGAGCCTCAAGGGCAGCGAGCGCGCCAAGCTCGACGCGCTCGCGAAACGGTTCGGTGAGGAGGAGAAGCGCTACAACACGGAGAAGAAGGACATCGAGGCGGAGGCGAAGAGGCTCGAGCGCGAGCGAGATCGCCACCGGAACCGGGACCCGTATTTCGACTTCGCCGAGGTCTTCCTCCAGATCGCCATCGTGACCGCGTCCGTCGCCATCCTGTCGACGCTACGGCCGATGTTCGCGTTCTCGCTCGTCCTCGCCGTGATCGGCGCGATCCTCACCGCGAACGGCTTCACCCAGCTCTTCGTGCTCCCCTTCCTCCACCACGGCCACTAATCAACGTCGGGGGAACGACGCCGCTCCCCGCGTGACCGATTGTAACCGAGCCCCCGACCAAGCGGCCGAGGTCGGCCAGGCCCTCGAAGGTCCAGCCGTCGCCGTCGCGCCGCACCTCGACGCGCTCGATGCCGAGGCGCCGGAGCACCTGACGGCCCAGGCGCGGAGAGGTCGGGTTGAGCAGCGGAGCGGCCGCCCAGTCGCCGCCCAGCGTGCGGCAGGCCGCGAACCACGCCGCCCGGTCGAACGTCGGCGCCGGCCGCGCCCTGAGAGCCTCGATCTGAGCCCTGAGAGCGGCTGCCTTGGCGCGCCGCTCGTTGAACGCCTCAGTGGGGACATCCTTTCCGGCGGCCACCGCGTCGGTCAGGCGCCGGATCTCGCCGTCGACTGCCGCAGCCTCACGCCGACCCGCAAGCCCTCACGTCGCACGAGGGCGCCAGTGCGGGAAGGCTTCTGCGGCAGGGCCCGTCTTCCTTGGTGCACCTAGATAGCATCCTAGCGTTCCGCTAGTCTTACTCGTCTCGCTCGAGAAGCATCCGTCTGGGTATGAGACTCTGTTAGCCGTTCGACGATCTCGTCTTAAATCTCACACCTTTCTACGAGATGGCCGCCCAGAGTGAATCCATGGGCGACGCCGTTCGTCCTGAGCTACGCCTGGTTCTAGCCGTCACCGCGATCACGCTGCGATCGAGCACTACCGTCAGGCCGCAGGCCGGAATGGCCAAAAAGTGGATTGAGACGTTAGCGAGTCGCTCTCACTTCTTCGGCCCGAGCGGGTCCCCGGTGTCGGGGAGGCAGACGTACATCGTGGGGGGCCGCGGGAGGACGCCCTGATCGCGCAGTTTCTTCTCCTGCGCCTCTTGCTGCGTCAAGGCCCATGTCCGTCCGCGGTCGCATTCCGCTTTCGTGGTGAATGCTTCACGGGCTTCAGCGTCCTCAGTTCGAATCGCGGCAGGCGTGGCCCACAACACCCACGCGCACTCGGCGCTGGCCGTCGCAGCCGAGGTGCGTAGGGAGAACGCGACGAGAAGTGAGGCCCCTCGTGCGGCGCGCGTCACTTCGTGCCTGGGCGCGACGATCGCGAAAAGGTGACCAACCACGTCTTCAACAAGCGAAACTCCCCGGCCAGCGACTCGCCACGCCTGTGCAGAACCATGGTGAGGCGTTCAGGGCTATAGCCGCCTTTGAACCACCCCTCGAGGACGACCGTGGCTGGGCCCTCGATGCGTGCGGTTCCGCTCGCATACCAGCTACCGCCGACCGACGACGTGTACTGCCAGTTTAGGTCCGACGAGATCGTGAGGTGATATCCGCCTCCGCTGCCGTCCCAATTTCCGAGAAGCCACGTCCTGAAATTGGCGGGAACGGCGGCGACCTCGGTTGTCGGCGTCATCTCCAGAGTGGATGTCCCATCGTCCGGAATCATCCGCAGGGTCCGCTTGCCGTTGGCTTCCTGCACTGTTGCCGTCCCGGTTCGCCCGGTCGTGATCGACTTCCACACGACGTTGCCGCCGCTCAACTGCCACGTGCCCTCAAAGCTCCCGGGTTTCAGTGTGGGAGAGATGGCATGCCACGTACCATCGTCCCTGAACGTGGAGGTTATTGGATAGGACGCCTGCTGACCATATACCGTCCCACTCCACGTACCGACCCCGCTCCACGTATCGCCGATGGTCGGTTTCCGTTGCACTGGCGGTGGCGGAGCGAGGGTGATGGTTTTCTGCGCCTCGACTCCGCTCGACGTCCATTCAGGCGGGTTGTTCTTACAGCTGTCGCGGATCTTGATCTCCTGGCCCGGCTTATCGTCCCGCCAGTAGGCGCACTCGGGCTCCTCGGGCGCGTCGACGTAGCCCTCATTGTGCCGCAGCTCAAGACAGTTCTGATAGTCCTGCCACTGGACTATGAAACCGAGGGGCAGAAAAATCATCGCCAGGAGGGCACTTTTGGCACTTAAATGCGTCTCACATCGGACCACGTGCACGGGGTCGGCCGTGTCGGGCTTGATCAGATACGTGGAGCCACTACACCCGGTGAGCCCGGCAGCAACGAGCAGGAGCCCGCACGCGAGAATTGCTCTAGCCATGCCGCATCCTCCCGATCCAGGGCGTTGCGTGGTCAGCGGCGCCGAGCGCCAAGGTGAGGACAATGACCGCTATCGCCTAGGCACGCACGCTGCCCTGCGCAGCAAGATAGATACCAGCTCCGATGAGCGTTTTCTGGCATCGCCATTCCCCCGACTTAGCCATCAAGCTTGGAGATCGCAGTCGGTGACGAGCCCTTGAAGGAAGATGCGCAACGGCCCTATCCCCGCTAAGCCGCGGCCGTGGCTGCCGGGCCTGCCATCGTGACAATCGCGTGACGAAAAGGGTCTTCTTTGCGACGGGGGTGAGACGCGAGCGGCGAGGTCGATTTGGCAGGCAATTGCAACGTCGACAGGAGCAGCGGTGCCAGGGTGCCAGGTTGACGAGTCAGTTCGGGAAATAAAGCGAGGGCCGGGGGATCTCGCCCCGGCCCTCGTGCTGCCGTGCTACGACTGCGCGACTGGCTCACCGCTTCACGACGGCGAGCGCGACCACGTACCCACGCCTGGTAAGAGTGGCCTTGACCTCTGCGGGCAATGCCAACACCTCAGCGTCGCTGCTCAGGTCGAGCCAGGGACCGAAGGAAGCAGGGAGCGGACGGGGAGGTCATGACCGAGCCCCCGCAGTGCGGCGACACGACCTAGGTTGTGCTGCGTTGTCGGGAACGCGGCCCTTAGATTCGACCGTGAAGACGCCGGTTACGGTCGGCGCTTCGCCGCTCCCCCCCCGCACCCCCCACCGGTCACCCGCGGCGGCCTCTCCTCAGACCGATCGCGCGGGCGAAGCCCGCGCTCGAACGTGGCCGCTTAGAGGCCCGGGAACGGGCCCGGCCCGCCGGCCTGGCGCGGGATCACACTGATCCCGCCATTCTCCTCGAGCACGGCCACCCGCACGTGCTCGGCGTCCGCGATCCCGTTCCGGCGCAGGGCGGCGTGGAGGTCGTCGAGCGTGATCCGCTCCTTCCTGAGGTTCTGGTCCAGGATGCGGCCGTTGTGGATGAGCAGCGTCGGCGTCGCCTCGAGGAGCCGGCGCAGCCGCTTCGAGCGGAAGGTCAGCTCGACGACCGCGGAGTTGAGGCCGAGGATGACCATCGCGCCGAGGAGCCCGCCCCCGAGCGAGTTGTCGGGACCGATGACCGCGTTCTGAACCACGTTCGAGATGATCAGCAGCACCACGAGGTCGAAGGGGGTGAGCTGGCCCACCTGACGCTTGCCCGTGAACCGGAACGCCAGGAGCACGAACAGGTAGACGACGACCGACCGTAGCACCTTCTCCCAGATTCCGATCTCGGGAACGAAGAGGCTCATCATGCGCACCCTCCCCGCGGCGGCTGCAGCGTTATCTCTTTTCGTCCTTGTCCTTCGCGGTCTTGTCCTTCGCGTCCGGCGTCTGCGCGCCTTCGTTGATGCCCTTCTTGAACTCGTTGATCGAGCGTCCGAGAGAGCGCGCCAGCTCGGGCAGCTTGCTCCCGCCGAATAGCACGAGCCCGATGATGAGAATGACGATGAGCTCCTGACTCCCCAGTCCAAACATGGCCGACCTCCTCCTCGCGAAGGCATTCGTGTGCGTCGAGAACCCGACGAACGCTACGCGAGGGGCGGCGCGCGCGGCGCACGCCGGAGCGCGCGCACACCCGCGGGAGGCGAGTCTTGCGGGAGCGGCCACGCCGGCGCGGACGACGGCGGGACGACCGCGATGCCATCGAACACGAGCGCCGGCGCCTGGTCCCACACGAGTGCGAGGAGCTCGTCCCCGTCCGCGCCGTCGTAGAAGCCGCCGACCCACGTCGGATCGGGCACGTTGGCGGCGGCGATCACGGGGGCCACGACCACCAGCGCCGTGAAGAGGAGCGCGAACGCCGCCCGCCGTGCCACCACCCGATCCCGGCTCACAGGTGAATCGCCTGACCGAGCGCGCCGAGCGTCGCCTCGAGCGCTGCCTCGGACAGGGTCGGATGGGCGTGGATCGTGTGGATGACCTCCTCCAGCGTCGCCTCGACGGTCCGGCCCACGGCGAACTCGTGGATGATCTCCGTCGCCTCCGGGCCGACGATGTGCACGCCCAGGATCTCGCCCGTCGCCTTGTCGGCGACGACCTTGACGAAGCCCTCCGTGTCGCCGAGGGCGACGGCCTTGCCGTTCGCGGTGAACGGGAATCGCCCGACGCTCACCTCGCGCCCGTTCTCCTTCGCGCGCGCCTCGCTCACGCCGATCGAAGCGATCTGAGGACGGCAGTAGGTGCACGCTGGCACGTTCCCGTAATCGAGCGGCCGGGGATCGCGCCCCGCGATCGCCTCGGCGGCCACCACGCCCTCCGCCATCGCCTTGTGCGCGAGGAGCGGCGGCCCGACCATGTCGCCGATCGCGTAGACGCCCGGCACCGACGTCTCCATCCGTGGCGAGACCGTCACGAACCCACGGTCGAGGCGAACGCCGAGCGGCTCCAGACCGAGACCCGTCACCTTTGCCGCGCGGCCGACGGCCATCAGCACCTGCTCGGCTTCGAGCCTGCCGGCGTCGGTCTCGACGGCCACGCCTGCGCCCCCGGGCTTCACCGAGGCCACCTTCACGCCGGTCTTCATCTCGATGGACCGGCGCCGGAACGCCCGCGCAAGCTCCTTGGAGACCTCCTCGTCCTCGAGGGGTACCAGGCGGGGCAGCGCCTCGAGGATCGTCACCTGGACGCCGTAGGAGGCGTAGACGTCGGCGAACTCGACGCCGACCGCGCCCGCGCCGATCACGATGATCGACTTGGGCGGCTGCTCGTTGCGCACGGCGCCATTGGAGGAGAGCACCGTCTTCTCGTCGATGGGGACGCCGGGCAGAGACTTCGGCTCGGAGCCGGTCGCGAGGATCGCCGACGTGGCCTGGATCGTCTCGGTCCCGCCCGGCCCGGACACCTCCACGGCACCGCGCGCCTTGAGGACGCCACGACCCGGGACGAGCGTGATCTTGTTCTTCCTGAACAGGAACTCGACGCCCTTCGACATGCGGTCGGCGACGCGGCGGCTCCGCTGGATCGCCTCGGCGTAGCTCGCCTCGAAACCCGCGAGCCGGATGCCGAACTCCGCGGCGCGCCCGAAGAGGTTCACGACCTCGGCGTTGCGCAGGAGCGCCTTGGTCGGGATGCACCCCCAGTTCAAGCAGACACCGCCCGGCCGATCGTCCTCGACGGCCGCCACCGACAGGCCGAGCTGAGCGCACCGGATCGCGGCGACGTAGCCGCCGGGCCCCGTGCCGACGACGGCGACATCGACCTTCACAGGCTCGCCTCGCACGGGGGCGCCTGCGGCAACCCCGACGTGCTGCGGCTTCGCACTCCCTTCACAGGCTCGCCTCGCACGGGGGCGCCTGCGGCAACCCCGACGTGCTGCGGCTTCGCACTCCCTTCACAGGCTCGCCTCGCACGGGGGCGCCTGCGGCAACCCCGACGTGCTGCGGCTTCGCACTCCCTTCACAGGCTCGCCTCGCACGGGGGCGCCTGCGGCAACCCCGACGTGCTGCGGCTTCGCACGGCCACGCGAATAGCCATCGTGCTACACCAGGAGCCGCAGCGGCTCTTCGAGCAACCGCTTGACGTCCTGGAGGAACCGCGCGCCCATCGCGCCGTCCATCGCCCGGTGGTCGCAGGAGAGCGTCAACGCCATCCGCCGCCCGACGCCGAGCCCCCCGTCGTCGACGACCGGGACGCGCCGCACGGAGCCGACGGCGAGGATCGCGCCCTCGGGCGGGTTGATGATCGCAGAGAACTCGACGACGTCGTACATCCCGAGGTTGGAGATCGAGAACGTGGCGCCCGAGAGCTCCGTGACGCGCAGCTTCCGCACCCGGGCGCGCTCGACGAGATCACGCGCCTCGACGGCGATCTGGGCAAGCGACTTCGCCTGGCAGTCCCGGAGCACGGGCGTGATGAGCCCGTCGTCGAGCGCGACCGCGATGCCGATGTGCGCGCGGTGCCAGACGCGGATCGACTCGCCCTGGAAGGAGGCGTTCACGCCGGGGTGTCGGAGGAGCGCCAGCGCGCAGGCGCGCACGACGAGGTCGTTCACCGAGACCTTCGGCTGGCCCTCCAGCGCGTTCAGCTCCTCGCGGAGCTCCCAGGCGCGATCCATCGCGACCTCGCTCGTGACGTAGAAATGCGGGACGGGCGCCTTCGAGAGCGGCAGACGCTTGGCGATCGTCGCCCGGATCTGGGAGAGCGGCCGGTCTTCGTACTCGACGGCCGGGACGGTCGGCGCGGCGGCCGGCACGGCCGTGACCGTCACGGCGGCCGCGTCGACGTCGCGCCGGATGATCCGACCACCGGGTCCGGTGCCCCGGATCAGCCGCAGATCCACACCCGCCTGCGCCGCGATCTTCTTGGCCAATGGTGACGCCTTCACGCGCCTGGTCGCCACCGCCGTCGGAGCGATTGGAGCCGGGATGCCAACGGCCGGAGCGTTGACGGCGGGCGCTGCGGGGGCCGGTGTCGACACCACGGCCGGTCGCGGGGGCGGCGCGGGTGCTGATGCTGCGCTGGGGGTCGGGGCGGCGGGGGGCGCTGAGCGAGTGTCGTTCCGAGCGGAAGCGCTCCCCGCCGCCCCGACCCCGGCCGCCGCCGGTGCCGGTGCAGACGCGAGCACCGCCGCGATGTCGTCGCCCGGCTCGGCGATGACGCCGATCAGCGTCCCGACGGGCGCTTTCTCGCCGGCGGGCACGAGGACCTTGCGGAGCACCCCGGCGCCGAACGCCTCCATCTCGACGTCGGCCTTGTCGGTCTCGATCTCGGCGAGGATGTCGCCGCCCTGGATCCGGTCGCCCTCCTTCTTGAGCCACTTGATGATCTTCCCGGTCTCCATCGCCTCGGAGAGTTTCGGCATGACGACCTTGGTGACGGCCATCGTCAGCTCCCGTTCGCGTTGCAGACGCGGCGGATCGCGGCTGCGATCTTGTCCTTCGAAGGCGTCTTGAGCTTTTCGAGGTTCCGCGCGTACGGCATCGGGGCGTTGGCCCCCGTCACGCGCTCGACCGGCGCGTCGAGGTCGTCGAAGGCGTGCTCGGTCACGAATGCCGAGATCTCCGAGCCCATGCCGGCGAACCCCGCGCCGGCCTCCACCACGACGACGCGGTGGGTCTTCCGCACCGACCCGATGATCGTGTCGACGTCCATCGGGCGGAGCGTCCGTGGGTCGACGAGCTCGACCGAGATCCCCTCCTTCGCCAGCTCGTCCGCCGCCTCCATGGACCGGTACATCATGCCCATGTAGGCGATCACGGTGACGTCGGTGCCCTCGCGGCGCACGATCGCCTGGCCGAGCGGGATGACGAAGTCGGGATCCTCCGGCACCTCGCCCTTCACGGGGTAGAGCGTCTCGGCCTCGATGAAGATGACGGGGTTGTCGTCCCGGATCGCGGACTTCAGAAGCCCCTTCGCGTCCATCGGCGTGGTCGGACGCACGACCTTGAGCCCCGGCACGTGGTAGAAGTACGTCTCCATCGACTGCGAGTGCTGCGCCGCGAGCTGTGCCGCCGGCCCGCCCGGCCCGCGGATGACGAGCGGCACGTTGTACTGGCCGCCCGACATGTAACACATCTTCGCGGCCGAGTTCACGATCTGGTCGAGGGCGAGGAGCGCGAAGTTGAACGTCATCATCTCGACGACGGGCCGGAGGCCGAGCATCGCGGCCCCGATGCCGAGGCCGGTGAACCCGGACTCGGCGATCGGCGTATCGACGACCCGCGCGGGCCCGAACTCCTTGAGAAGCCCCTGCGTCACCTTGTAGGCGCCCTCGTAGAGCCCGACCTCCTCGCCCATGACGAACACGCGCGGGTCGCGGCGCATCTCCTCGCGGAGCGCCAGGTTCAGAGCCTCGCGATACGTCATCACCGCCATCTCAGTCCTCCTTGTAGATGTCGGTGAACAGCTCCTCGTCGGGCGGCTCCGGGGAGGCGTCGGCGAACGCGACGGCCTCGTCGATCCGGTCGTTGACGTCCTTCTCGATCGCCCGCACGTCGGCCTCGGTGAGGATCCCGGCCTTGAGCGCGCGCTCGCGGAGCATCACGATCGGGTCGCGCTGCTTTTCCCGCTCGACCTCCTCCTTCGTCCGGTACACCGCGCCCGCCGGGTCGCGCATCGAGTGGCCACGAAACCGGTAGGTGTCCGCCTCGATCAGGGACGGCGTCTTGTCCCGCCGCGTCCGAGCGACGGCCCGGCCGACGACCTCGCGGATCGCGAGGACATCCATGCCGTCGACCTTCTCCGACGGGATTCCGTACGTCTGGCCGAACTTCCAGATCTCGGTCTGCGCGAGGGCGCGGTCGGTGGAGGTGCCCATCGCGTAGCGGTTGTTCTCGCAGAGGTAGATCACGGGGAGCTTCCAGAGCGCCGCGAGGTTCAGCGACTCGTGGAACTCCCCCTGGGGGACGGCGCCGTCGCCGAAGTAGCAGACGACGACCGCGTCCCGCCCCTCGTACTTGATCGCGAAGGCGGCGCCCGCGGCGAGCGGCAGGTGCGCGCCCACGATCGCGTGGCCGCCGAGAAAGTTGACGCTCCGGTCGAACAGGTGCATCGATCCGCCCTTGCCCTTCGAGAGCCCGTCCCGGCGGCCGAAGAGCTCGGCCATCACCCGCCTCGGGTCGGCGCCCTTGGCGAGGCAGTGGCCGTGATCGCGGTAGGCGGAGATCGCGTAGTCGTCGGCGCGGAGGACCGAGGTGGCGCCGACCGCGACCGCCTCCTCGCCGATGTAGAGGTGGAGGAACCCGCCGACCTTGCCCAGGGCGTAGGCCTCCGCCGCCTTCTCCTCGAAGCGGCGGATCAGGAGCATGTCGTGCAGGAGCCGCCGCGCCAGCTCGGCGTCCACGCCGAGGGCCGACGGCCCTTTCCGCTCCGGGATCGTCTTGGCCATGCCTCCCCTCCAGCTACCAGCGCATCAGGCTGAGGTCGTCCACCGACAGCCGCCGGCGGAGACGGAAGATCGTGACGATGATCGCGAGCCCCACGGCCACTTCTGCGGCGGCGACGGCCATGGCGAAGAACACGACCGCCTGGCCGTCGGGGTTGCCGACGCGGCGGCCGAAGGCCACGAGCGCGAGGTTCGCGGCGTTCAGCATGAGCTCGATCGACATGAACATCACGAGGGGGTTGCGCCGGATCACGACGCCGACCACCCCGATCGTGAAGAGGATCGCCGACAGCCCGACGTAGTACGACTCGGGCACCATACCTTACACCCTCCGCCGCGCCAGGAGGAGCACCCCGACCATCGCGGCGAGCAGCAGCACCGAGGTCAGCTCGAAGGGGAACAGATACCGGGTGAACAGGAGGCCGGCGATCGACTCGACGCCACCGCCGACGGGCGGCGCCCCCGTTGGGGGTCCGCCTGGCGCCCGGCCCACGACGAAGATCAGCTGGAGCAAGAGGAGCGCGCCCGCGGGGAGCGCCAGGAGCCGCCAGGCGCGCCGCGGGTCGGGGCCGGTTTCCTCCTTGCCGGGGATGAGGACCATGATCGCGAAGACGAAGAGGACCATGATCGCCCCGGCGTAGACGATCACCTGCGCCCAGGCGAGGAACTCGGCGCCGAGGGTCTGGTAGAGCGCGGCGATCGAGCCGAGGTTCACGACGAGGAAGAGCGCCCCGTGGATCGCGTTCCGCCTGAGGACGAGCCCCAGCGCCGAGCTGACGGCGATCGCCGCGACGACGAAGAAGGCCGCGTACGCCATCACGGCCTCCGATCCGCCGGGATCGGGACCGGCGAGGTCGGACGGCCGTCGGGGCCCGCGGGCTCGAGGGCCAGCAGCGTCTCCTTCGTGTAGATCATCCCGTCCCGGCTGTAGGCGGAGAACTCTAACACGCCCGTGTCCATCCGGATCGCGTCCTCCGGGCACGCCTCCACACAGTAGCCGCAGAAGACGCACTTGCCCAGGTCGATATCGAAGCGCGCGGGGACCTTCTCGATCTCCGGGTTCGGGTGCTCGTCCGCGACGATGTAGATGCAGCGCGCCGGGCACACGGTCTCGCACATCATGCATGCCACGCAGCGCGGCGAGCCGTCCTCGCGTCGCACGAGCCGATGGAGGCTCCTGAGACGCGGCGAGTACGGCCGGCGCTCCTCGGGGTACTGGATCGTGACCGCGCCCCGCGCGTCCGACCGCCCGAGCGCGTGGGCGATGTGGCGGCCCATGTTGCGGAAGAAGTGGGCGGCCGTGAGAGCGAGCCCCGACAAAACCTCCGCGAGGTAAAAGCGCTGCCGGAGGTTCACGCCGGCTCCCCCCACAGCAGGAGCCCGAGCCCGGTGACGACGATGTTCAGGATCGACAGCGGGAAGAGTCCGAGCCAGCCCAGACGCATCGCCTGGTCGTAACGGAAGCGGGGCAGCGTCCACCGGACGAGCATCATGAAGAAGATCATCGCGCAGACCTTGACGACGAACGCGCCCACCTGCAGGAGGACGACGAGCAGGTGGGGCAGAAGGACCGCGCCGCCCCACGGGAACCGGAAGCCGTCCGCGGCGAGGTAGGGGACCTGCCACCCACCGAGGAAAAGCGAGGTCGTCATCCCGGCGATGACCACGGTCTCCAGGAAATCGGCCATCGCGAACATCCCGAACTTCATCCCGCTGTATTCGACGAAGTAGCCGATGATCTCGGACTCGCCCTCCGGCATGTCGAAGGGGATCCGCTTGGTGGCGGCGATGCCGGCGGTGAGGAAGATGACGAACGCCGGGAGTTGGGTGACGATGCCCCACTTGGGGAGCCAGCCCCAGAGGAGATAGTCGCCCTGACCGCGGACAATGTCCTGCATGTTCAGCGAGCCGTAGATCATCACCACGCCCATGATCGAGGCGCCGATCGCGATCTCCGCGGAGATCATGAGGGCCGCTGCGCGCTGGCCACCCAGGAGCGCAAAGTTGTTCGCCGACGACCAGCCGGCCATCATCACGCCGTAGACGCCGAGCGAGAGCATCGCGAACACGTAGAGGATCCCGACGTTCAGCGTCACCGCCTGCAGCGGGACCTCGCGCCCCGCCACGCGGAGCACGTCACCGAAGGGGATCGCCGCGAAGGCGACGAGCGCGCAGAAGACCGAGACGAATGGTGCCAAGCCGAACAGGAACCGGTCGGCGCGCGCCGGGCGGAAGTCTTCTTTCGTGAGCATCTTGATCGCGTCGGCGAGGGGGTGGAACAATCCCAGCAGGCGAAACCCGAGGATCGACGCGCGGTTGGCCCCGATGCGGTCCTGCATGATCGCCGACTGCTTGCGCTCCACCCACGTGAGCAGCCCGCCCAGGTTGAGGACGAAGAGCATGACGAAGGCGACGCGCCCGAAGGCGATGCCGAGGTCCGTTGCGCTCATTGGAGCGGGGGCCGCGAGGCCGGCTCCGACCGTGGGTGGCCTGCGGTCGGGGCGCTCAGCACCGCTCCCGTGTCACCGATGGCTTGGTAGGTGAGCCCGGCGAAGGCCGGGACGGCGGCGGCGAGCTCGCGGAACCACCGCTCGGCCCGCGTCGCGCCGACCTCCACGCCGAGTGCCCGCAGCACGCGGCCCAGGATGTCCCACTCGGGGAGCGCCTGGCCGAGGGGCTCGACCGCCTGGCGGAAGCGTTGCACCCGTCCCTCGAAGTTCGTATACGTTCCCTCCCGCTCCACCCACGCGGCGGCCGGCAGGACCCAGTGGGCGCGCTCGCTCGTGGCGTTGGCGTTGGTCCCGGTGAAGATCAGGAGCGGGAGCGCGCGCAGCGCGGCGTCGGTCTCGGCCTCCGGCCAGGCGCCCGCGAGGAGATCGTGGCCGAAGACCCAGAGGCACTTCACCTGTCGGGCGCGGGCCGCGGCGAGGATGGCCGCGCCGTCGCCGTCGAGCCCGAGCAGGGCGGCGCCGTGGGAGTTCGGGTTCTTGTCGCTCCGGATCAGCAGGGTGTCCGCGTCGCCGGGCTCCCGGGGGGGCACGCGGAAGGCGACGCGCCGGATCCCGGGCGCCTCGAGGACGCGCCGGAGCGCCCAGAGATCCTCGTTCGCCATCTTCGGCGAGGCGAAGACGCCGATCTCGTCGGGCGCGAAGCGGCGGAGCGCGCCGGCGACCGCGCCGATCGCCTCCTCCCACGTGGCGTCGCCCACCGCGCCGTCCTCACGCCGCGCCGGCGCCACGAGCCGCGTCTTGTCGTCCACGAACGCGAACCCGTAGCGGCCGGCGTCACAGATCCACCAGCGGTTGACGTCCGCGTTGAAGCGCGGCTTGAGGCGCGCCACGCGGCGCCCCTCGTTGTGGTGCGGGCGCCGGCGGTTCACGTGCACCTCGATGTTGCAGCCGCGCGCGCAGCCCGGACAGACGGACTTCGCGCTGTCCAGGTACCAGACGCGCACCGCGAAGCGGAAGTCGCGGTCGGTGAGGGCGCCCACCGGGCAGATGTCCACGACGTTGCCGGAGTACTTGTTGGCGAGCTCCGTCCCCGGGAAGAGCCCGATCTCCGAGTGATCGCCGCGGTCGAAGATGCCGAGCTCACCCGTGCGCGTGACCTCGTCGCAAAACCGCACGCAGCGCGAGCAGAGGATGCACCGCTCCGCGTCCAGCATGACGTGCGGGCCGAGGGGCACCGCCTTCGGCTTGTGCACCTTCTCGTCCCGCATGCGCGGGTCGTAGAGGCCGTGCTCCATGTAGTAGATCTGTAGCCAGCACTCGCCCGCCTGGTCGCACACCGGGCAGTCGAGCGGGTGGTTGATCAGGTGAAACTCCATGATCGACTTCCGCGTCTCCTTGACGCGGTCGGTCTCGGTCGCCACGACCATCCCCTCAGCCGCCAGCGTGTTGCAGGCGATCGTGGGCCGGGGTGTCTTCTCGATGTCCACCATGCAGAGGCGGCATTGCCCGGCGATCGAGAGGCCGGGATGGTAGCAGTAGTGCGGGATCTCGACGCCGACCCTCCGCGCCGCCTCGATGAGGTTCGTCCCGGGCGGGACCTCGACCGCGTGGCCGTTGATCGTGAGCTTAGGCATGCGCGGTGGCCGCGCGGGACGCGGGCGTGGCGACGACCCGCGCGCCCGCGCCGTCAATCAGCGCTTCGAACTCCCCTCGGAACTTCTCGATGTAGGAGATGTAGGGCCCGACGGCGCCGTCGTAAAAGGCGCAGATCGTCGTGCCGGCGCCCCGTCGCGCCACGTCCAGGATCGTGTCGAGGTCGTCCTTCCGCCCCCGACCCTCGACGATCCGACGGACCATCTTATAGATCCAGCCGGTCGACTCGCGGCAGGGCGTACACTGCCCGCAGCTCTCATGGGCGTAGAACCGCGCGACGACCATCAGCGCCTCGGGGATCGACACCGTCTCGTCCATCACGATCACGCCCGCCGAGCCCGCCATCGTGCCGGCGTTGCGGAGCCCGTCCACGTCCATCGTGACGTCGATCTCGTCGGCACGGAGGATCGCCGCCGACGCGCCGCCGGGGACGACCGCCTTGAGTCGCCCGTTGCCCGTGACCCCGTCCGCCAGCTCGTCGATGAGCCGACGAAGGGTGATCGCCACCGAGGCCTCGTAGACGCCCGGCCGTCTGACGCGCCCGGAGACCGAGTACATTCGCGTGCCGCCCTGGGTCTTCGTGCCGAGCGACGCGAACCACCCGGCGCCCCGGGTGATGATGTGCGGCACGTGGCAGATCGTCTCCACGTTGTTCACGATCGTCGGTGCGCCGAAGGCGCCCTTGATCGCTGGAAAAGGAGGCTTCAGCTTGGGCCAGCCCTTCTTCCCTTCCAGCGAAGAGATCAGTCCGGTTTCTTCACCACAGATGTAGGCACCCGCGCCTCGATGCACGACGACGTCGAATCCCTTGCCGAGATAGCCGGCGTCGTACGCCTCGCTCACGGCGGTCGAGAAGCGCCGATACGGCTCGACGTATTCCCCACGGACGTACACGAAGCCGGTCGCCGAGCGGATCGCCCGCGCCGCGATGAGCATCCCCTCGATGAGCGCGTGCGGGTCGCGCTCGAGCAGGTAGCGGTCCTTGAACGTCCCGGGCTCGCCCTCGTCGGCGTTGATGACGAGGTACACGGGCCCCGTGTGGTTCTTCGGGATGAACGACCACTTCGTCCCCGTCGGGAAGCCCGCACCGCCGAGCCCGCGGAGGTTGGACTGCTTGACCTCCTCGGTGATCGCCGCAGGCGGGAGCGTCTGGGCCTTCTGCCAGGCGGTGTAGCCGCCGGTCTCGAGGTACGCCGTGAGCGTGTGCGAGTCGGCACGCTCGAAATTGCGCGTGAGGATCTTCTCGGCCGTCACCGGAGACCCTCGAGGATCCGGTCGACCTTCTCGGGCGTCAGGCCGAACTCGTAGCGGTCGTCCACCTGCATCATCGGCGCGTGCTCGCAGGCGCAGAGACACTCGACCGACTGGAGCGTCACCCGGCCGTCAGCCGTGGTCTCGCCGACGTGGATGCCAAGGCGGCCCTGGAGATGGGCGACGATCGCGGGCGCCCCGGCCAGGTGGCAGGAGAGGTTGTGGCAGACGGCGACGACGTGGCGGCCTTTCGGCGCGCGGAAGAACATCGTGTAGAACGTCACCACCTCGTGCACGTGGGCCGGCGTCAGGTCGAAGAGCCCGGCAACGTACCTCTCGACCTCGAGCGAGATGTAGCCGAACGTCTCCTGCGCCAGGTGGAGCACGGGCAGGAGCGCCGCCCGCCGGTCCGGATAGAGCCCCTGGAGCCGGCGGACTTCCCCGAGCTGCTCGGCGGAGAACACGGGTGTCGTTGTCGCGGGGTCCGCGTGGCCGGCTTTCACCGTAGGTGGCCTGCCCGAGGTCCGCGGTGGCTCCGTCCGCTCACCGGTCCAGCTCGCCGCCGATCATGTTCACCGAGCCGAACGTCGGGACCAGGTCCGCGACCATCTGGCCCTCGATCATCCGGTGGAGCGCCGCCATCGGCGGCAGGCAGGGCGGCCGACAGCGGACCCGGTACGGCCGGTCGCTGCCGTCGGACACGACGTAGAAGCCGAGCTCGCCGTTCGCCCCCTCGACCGCGAAATACGCCTCGCCCCGCGGCGGCCGGATGCCGTAGCCCTCCATGATGAGCATGAAGTGGTTCATCAGCCCCTCGATCGACCCGTACGTCGTCTCCTTCGGCGGCAGGACGATCCGCTTGTCGGGCGCATTGACCCGCTCGTGGGCCGGCCGCTCCGAGCCCTGGAGGTTGGGCGAGAGCGTGATCGGCACGAGGAGCAGCCCCTCCGTCTTGCCCTGCTTGCCCCGGTCCACGTACGCCGCGGGATCGATCGGGCGCCCGGCGGAGTCCACGTTGATCGGGCCGCCCGGGATCAGCGCGAGCGCCTGCTCCACGATCCGCATGGACTGCTCCATCTCGGCCATCCGGACGAGGTACCGGGCGTAGTTGTCGCCGTCCTTCTGGGTCGGGATCTCGAACACGAGCCGGTCGTACACGTCGTAGGGCCGGGCCCGCCGCACGTCGTAAGGGACGCCGACCGCGCGGAGCAACGGACCCGTGATCGCGTACGCGATCGTCTCCTCGCGGCTGAGCGCGCCGACGCCGACCATGCGGTCCATGAAGATGCGGTTGCCAGTCAGGAGGCGGTGGACCTCGTCGAGGACCTCGCGGGTCTCCTTGAAAGCCTTGGCCGTCCGCTCGGCGAAGCCGTTGGGCAGGTCCGCCTTGACGCCGCCCACGCGCCCGTACGAGATCGTGAGCCGCGCGCCCGTCACGTCCTCGACCAGCTCCCAGAGGAACTCGCGCGCCTTGATCATGTAGAGGAAGACGGTGAACGCGCCGAGCTCCATCGCCGAGGCGCCGATGCACGTGAGGTGGTCGCAGATCCGCGAGATCTCCGACATGATGACGCGGATGTACTTGCACCGCTCGGTGACGTCGATGCCCAGGAGTTTCTCGACCGCGGCGCAGTAGCCGAAGTTGTTGATGAGCGGCGAGACGTAGTTCAGCCGGTCGGTGAACGGGATCGCGTTGTTGTAGCCGCCCTGCTCGCAGTCCTTCTCGAACGCGCGGTGGAGGTACCCGATCTCGACGTCGGCGTGAAGGATGACCTCGCCGTCGAGCTCGGTCAGGATCCGGATGATCCCGTGCATGGCCGGGTGCGCCGGCCCCACACCGACGTGCAGGCTCTGGCTCCCGCTGCCGGTCCCGCTCCCCTCGCCCAGCATGAACTCGCGTCGCGCCGTCTCCGCCATCGTCGTGCCTAGTTCGGCGGACCGATCAGCGGTTGGCGCCGGTCGATCGGATACTCCTTCCGCAACGGGTGACCGACGAACTCCTCGTACATCAGCAAGCGCCGCAAGTCGGGGTGGTCCGCGAAGCGCACGCCGAACATGTCCCAGACTTCGCGCTCGAACCAGTCGGCGATCGGCCAGAGGTCGACGGCGGTCGGCACCACCGCGTCGTCCTCGTCGACCCGCACCTTCAATCGCAGCCGGTGGTTGTGCGCGAGCGAATAGAGGTGGTAGACGACCTCGAAGCGAGGACCGTCCTCGCGCCCGGGATACTTCGAGTAATCGACCGCGGTCAGGTCCGTGAGCATCTCGAACGCGAGCGCGGGCTCGTCCCGGCAGTACGCGAGGACGCGCGGGAGCGCCTCGCGGGTCACGACCGCCGTGTGGTCGCCGCGGTGGTCGTGCGTCTCGACGACACCCGACCCGAATCGCGCCGTGAGCGCGGCGAGCATCGCCGCTCCGTCCATCAGTACCTCTGCGCCTGGGCGGCGATCTTGTCCTGGAGCTTCATGAGCCCGTCGATGACCGACTCCGGGCGGGGTGGGCAGCCAGGGATGTAGACGTCCACGGGGATGATCGTGTCGATGCCCTGGACGGTCGCGTAGTTGTTATAGAAGCCACCGGTGCACGTGCAGACGCCGAACGCGACGACCCACTTCGGCTCGGTCATCTGATCGTAGACCCGCTTGAGCACGGGCGCCATCTTGTGGCTGATGGTCCCGACGACGAAGAGGACGTCCGCCTGGCGTGGCGAGAACCGCGGCAGCCCCGCGCCGAACCGATCGATGTCGTAGTGGGAGCACGCCGTGGCCATGTACTCCATGCCACAGCACGCCGTCACGAACGGGTACTGGAAGATCGAGTATTTCCGCGCCCAGCCGATGGCCTCATCGAGCTTGGACGTGAAGAACGTGCCTAGTCCCATTCGAGTCCTCCCTTGCGCCAGATGTAGAGGAACCCGAGCATGAGGATTCCCAGGAACACCATCATCTCAGCGAACCCGAACCAGCCGAGCCGGCGGTAGATCACCGCCCACGGCCAGACGAACATGAGCTCGATGTCGATCAGGATGAAGAAGATGGCGATCGTGGAGAACTTGATCGCGAATCGCCCCTCGGCCACGGCGATCGGGTCCTTGCCGCACTCGAACGGCTCGGCCTTCACCGGCGTGAGCCGCCGCGGCGCGAGGAGTTTGGGGATGCCGAGCAGCGCGCCGGCGACGAGCGCCGCGAAGGCGAACGTCATGAGCAGAGGGGCGTAAGTCACTGTAGAGGGGTCCGCGAGGCCGGCGCCATCGGTGGGTGGCCCGCGACGAGGTGCGACCCGGCGCCGTTCCCCTGCGCGCTCCTCATTCCATCCGGGGTCCGCGGGGCCGGCGCCATCGGTGGGTGGCCCGCGACGAGGTGCGACTCGGCGCCGTTCGGCATGGCGCTGTTCATTCCACCGGAGGCCGCGGCGTCCGCCTGACGCTTGGCGTGGTACGAGCTGCGGACGAGTGGTCCCGCCTCGACATGGGTGAACCCGAGCTCCCGACCGATCCCCGCGAGCTCGGCGAACTCGTCGGGATGGTAGTAGCGCGAGACGGGCAGGTGCTGCGGCGACGGCCGGAGGTACTGGCCGAGCGTCAGGATCGACACCCCGACCGCGCGCAGGTCGCGCAGGGTCGCGACCAGCTCGTCCCGCTCCTCGCCGAGACCCAGGATGATCCCGGACTTCGTCGGGATCTCCGGCGCGACTGCGCGCGCGTGGCGGAAGAGCCCGAGCGCACGCGCGTAACGGCCGCCGTGCCGCGCGGCCTTGTAGAGGCGCTCCACCGTCTCGGTGTTGTGGTTCAGGATGTCCGGCCGCGCGTCGAGCACCGTCTCGAGCGACGCCGCGCCTCCCTGGAAGTCGGGGATCAGGACCTCCACGCGGCAGCGCGGCGCGTGCCGGCGCACCGCACGCACCGTCGCCGCCCAGTGCGCGGCGCCGCCGTCCGCGAGGTCGTCACGATTGACCGACGTGATCACGACGTACTCGAGCCCGAGCTCGCGCACGGCCCGGCCGATCCGCTCGGGCTCCTCGCGATCCTCCCAGACGGGCGTGCCGTGCGCGATCGCGCAGTAGCCGCAGTTGCGGGTGCACACGTCGCCCAGGATCATGAACGTCGCGGTCGCGTCCTCCCAGCACTCCCCGATGTTGGGACAGCGCGCCTCCTCGCAGACCGAGTGGAGGTTCCACTCGCGCATCCGACTCTTGAGGCGCATGTAGTTGGGGCCGCCGGGGGCGCGGACCTTGAGCCACGACGGCTTGCGCCCCTCCGGGATGAGGCTCGAAGGCTGGATCACGGGAAGTGAGCGTGTCATTAGCACTTATCTCCGTCCGCTCAAACCGAATCATTATGCCATACGGCGGGAACAACGTTCGGGCGACGGGTGGACGAGAACGGAGAGTCGTTCGCGGTCGAGCGTCAGCCGGGGAACCAGCCTGGTCGGACGCGGGCGTGAGGGTCGCTGATCCCCTCCCTCAGGCCGAAATTCTCGAAATTCCCGTCGCCCACGCCTGTCCGAATCGGCTGAGCCAATCGTCGAGCTCGAGGGGTCCCCAGCCCGCCCACATCCATTTGCGGGTGGTCACCGTCGTGCCCCTGCCCCACTCGGAGCTGATCTCGAACTCGTCCATGATCCGCCGGACGCCCGGCAGGCCCAGCCCGAGGCTCCTGGAGGTGGAGAACCCGTCCCGCATCGCCAGCGTGACGTCGAGGATCCCGGGCCCGGTGTCGGCGGCCAGAACCTCGACCCCGCGTTTGCCGCCGTCGTCGACCAGCCTGAGGATGATCTCGCCGCTCGTCGCGTAGCGGACGATGTTCCGCGCCAGCTCCGAGATCGCGGTCGACACGAGGACGCGGTCGGTGGCGGGGAAGCCGCACCATCCCGCCAGCTCTCGCCCGTTCTGGCGGGCCGCCACGATGTCCGTGTCGGAATCGATGGGCACCCTCACCTCACCCGCGATGAGCGCTTCCCTCATGCGTCAGTCCTTTCGATCCTCGAGTGGACGGCGATCCTCCACGCGCGATCCGATGGGACGGCCCCGGTCCGATGGTGCCGAAGGGGGGAGTCGCTTGACGGCCCTGAGCGACTCCCCTTCTTTTTCGCGATTTTCGTTGCTCCGGTCACCATTTGCGCACCGTCAGCGTGTGTACGCTTGTGGGCGCAAGTGTACCCGTTTTCGCGGTGGTGTACGGGAGAAATACGGGGGCTCGTGGGGGTCCCCGCCAAGTCGTGGATTGTCAGCGCGAATTCTCGGCGCCGCCGGTCTTTGGCTGTCGCTTGAACGTTACTTTGATGCCCGCAGTCGCACCGGCGGTGGCTCCCGCGATGAGGCTGACGTGACCCTCTGCGTTCACATCGGCGTGCAATTCGATCTCCTCCAGGGAGTAATCCCCGGCCGCGGTTTGAACGCTCTGGAATACTCGCCCTATTTTCTCGACGAAGTCTTTGAACTGCGCGGCGAGCTTGTCCGTCGGAATCTCGAGAGGGCGCCAGAGAGGGCCGTAAAAGGCAGCCGTTCGATCGACGATGATGATCGATACGACGTCCTTCGCAGCAGGTTCTTCATCGGCGTGAGCAGGAGGGGCGACGACCGGCCGCGAGGTCGCGGCGCAACCAGGGAGGAGCATGGCGATGGCAAGGCCTACCAGCGCCCAGCGATTGGGCACGATCTGACGTATGACGGACTTCGCCTCGTCGGCGACGTCGGTGCTCTTGCGGGCATAGATCGCGCCGGTCATGCGCTGAGCTCCTTCGCCGCGCGAACGGCACCCTCGAGCACGATCTGGCGAAGCTGCGCGGCGGTGATAGTCGCGATCAAACTTTTCCCCTTCCACGAGATAAGCATGTCCTCCTCTTCCAGCTCCGGTCGCGGCAGGTGCAACATGAAGTACTGACCCCGGTGGACCACGTCACATCGAACGTCATAGAGGAAGTCCACAGCCTCGGCGGGAGAGAGCCCCCCGCTGCTTCCGGTCGGGTCGCGAAACGCCTTCCCGAGCAGGCGCCGGTGATCCTCGCTACAGATGGTCAGGAAAAACTGCTTGGCGTACTTGCGCGAGTCGCTCTCACCCTCATAGGCATTGGCCAGCTTCGCTACCGCCTCGGCCGCGATCATGAAGAAGAGGATCTGGAGCGCCGGACGGCCGCGCGAGACCTTGTCCACCGCGTCGCCAAGCCACAGCATTCTGGCGGCTTGGTGCAGAACGATCTTCGCCGTTCGGTCTTTCAGAGACTCATAGAACTCGCGAGCACGCCCCTCGTCGTTCCCGAAGGCCGATGCATAGAAGACCGGGAAGTCTATATTCGCTACGTGTGGTCGAGGAGTCGACTCACTCACTTCCCCAGCCCTTGAGTTGCTGCCGAATCTCGCTGGTTCCGCTCAGCGCGTTCCGCGCCGCGTCCTGGACCGCGCGCTCGCCGCTCTTCAGCTTTGGTCTGCAGAGGTAGCCCATCAGCGCCTCCTTCTCGTTACCAAGCACCCATCCACGCGATGATGACGGCGGCCGCCTGACCCACGAAGCCGCCGGCGAACATCAGCAGGCCCAGGATGGCGTCTTCAAGGTCCTCCGCAGCCGTTACGGTTGTGGGCACGACGATCAACGGCTTTCCGAACCATTGAGCAACGGCCCCGGGGAAGTTCCGCCACCAGGATTCCCTCTCCAAGGGGAATGGCGACAGACTGCGTCTGTAGAGGTCCGCTGCATGGAGCTTGATCACGCTCCACGTCACTGTGAAGGCGCCGAGGATATCCAGAATGAGGCCGGCTACCGCCAGCGTCGGCGCCCAGCTGAACTGTCTCGGTAAGACTTTGGGCAACGCAAGCGCCAGGACCGTCACGACGAGTGCGAGCCATCGAACGACCCGCCGAATCTCCATCAGCCGACTCGCCAAAGCCCGCCGGCGCCAGTATTCTCCGTCGACTTGCTAGCGCAGATCGCGGCGATCATCAGTTCTCCCTCGGCCAAGGTTTCTTGTCAGGCCGCTCCCCGACGAGCGCTTCCCACTCTTCTTCGAGACACATCAGCGTGAGCAGGCCAGGACCCTTGGAAGTTGTGGGTACAAAACGGATGGTGTCCGCGAAAAAGCTGGGGCTGTTCTCTCGCGGTTCCCGCCACCACATCGTGCAGACGAAGACGACGGATATCTGTCCGGAGCCTCCAAAGCGAAGCCGCAACTCGAAGTCCGGGGGAATTGGGCCGCGCTCCTCAGCGACCTCTCGGTGCCGCCGAAGCAGCTCCATGCCGGCGGCGTCCAACGGCAGCTCCGGCCTTGAGCGGTCAGATAACTCACCGACGCCGAAGAGCCTCCAGATGCCCATGCTGAGCTCGCGTGTCATCGGGGATCTTCACCCGCGGGGGCCCTCCTTTCCCGCTTCCGCTTTGAAGCGCTCCACGAGCGCCTGTCCGAACCGAGCAATCTCTTGCCGCTGGCGCATCCACTCGGCGTCCCGTAGGAAGACGCCATCGAACACGCCATCGAAGGCTTCGAGAATCTCGAGGTGGATGCTCGCGAGGAGCATCAGCGCGCGCTCGAGCTCTCTCTGCTCCGTTTCGAAGTAGATGATTCGCAGGTATCCACCGGGCGTGCCTTCAATCGGCTCGATTCGGTATCGCTGTGTCGAGATGAACTCTGGCGTCAGATGCACGCCGGCGTCGGAGAGAGTCCCGAGGTGCGCGCGGAGCTTATTAACGCTCGGCGGATACACGACGTCGCGGCCGGCTTGCTCTTTGGGTTTGCGGCCTTTGTTGCGTTTCTCCCAGCGGGCCAGGCGCTTTGCCTCGTCGAGCCATCGCTCATGGTTCGCAGGATCTGCCTTGATCGCGGCCGCAAGGCTGGCGGCCTCGATCGCGCGCCGCGTGAGGGCGATCGTGTCGCCTGGTAGCGCGCGCCCGATTGTCGCCGCGGCGGACAGCAGCGCCCCGTGGCACACGATGAAGAGCTGTAGAGCACGGACATCGGGATCGCGCGCCCGAAGGGGCAACGCGCAATCGTACAGGGCCATGACGCGCTCGACAAAGGTGAATTCGGGCAATCGCCGGAGCTCCGCCAGGTTGTCAGCCTGGGCGTTGAGGTAGCTCGCAAAGTCGCGCGGCCGCGCGGCAGGATTCTCCATCGCTACTTCACTCGCGCTTCTTCTCGGGCCGGTAGCTTAGCCATTCACCCGTCTCAGAGCTTCGCGCGCGGCCCCTTGGACGGCGCGCCGCGGAGTCGGCTCATATGCCGAGGCGGTCGGGCTCGTGATCGAGTGCTCCATCCCGCTCGAGTAGAACGTCGCCCGCCAGCCCCGCGCGTCGTACCGCGTGAGCTGGAGGTCGAAACCCTGGCGGACCATGCCGCGCTCGACCGCGCCGATCCCGCGCCAGGAGTCCAGCCACGAGCGGAGCGCCTCGAGCACGGGCAGATCGGCATCGAGGCGGGCAGCCTCCAGCGTGACGAGGAGTAGACGGCCGCGACGGTCAGTCATGACGCGCGAGGCTCCAGGAGCCGATTCAGCACTGCCCCGCACGTGCACGTCATCCAGACGCGATCACCGTCGACGTCGCTCTCCCAGCTCGCCGCAGGCGGCGATGCTCGAGGTAGAAGGCGTCGAGGGCGTCGATCGCGGCGATCATGGGCCGTCCGCGGGGCGATCCGGCCCCATCGCCCGCCGCAGCTCGTCCCGCGTGATCGGTGGTCGCTCGCGCTCGGCCCTCTCGACGAGCCAAGCCGCGATCCGCGCATCGCGCCGGGCCGCCCAGAGAATCCACCAGACCCCGAGCAGGACAGCAAGCCCCAAGGCCGGCCAGAAGTACGCGCCGAACACCGGGGCGCCGGGCGAGCAGTGCAATCGCTGTCCGAGGATCGCGTAGGCGATGTTCAGGACGGCGCACACTGTCCCCTGAAACTGGAGTCCCAGGATGGCCAGCCCCACGACGAGGACTACCGACAGGGCGAACGGGAGCTGTGGTCGCAGCGACTCTGGAAGCTCGTCCGGCGACGTCGCGACCCCGGGGGAGGCCAGCCGCTTCCGGAAGTAGAGCCCGCCGCGCCCGCCGGCGACGTAACCCTTGCCGCGCGCGTCCACGCCGACGCGCGCGCCCTTGACGCCGGCGGAGATGCCGACACCCGACCTCGAGAGGTTGAAGCGGAGCGGACCGAAACGAAACGCCTTACGGAGAAACCAGCCC
>Ga0209056_10000396_pt1 | contig 48608 bp, 37 predicted proteins | sample GraSoiAngelo_114_FD_185876 | JGI IMG/M metagenome (GOLD analysis project Ga0209056, IMG submission 185876) | Grasslands soil microbial communities from the Angelo Coastal Reserve, California, USA - 14_0903_13_40cm (SPAdes) (version 2) | ecosystem: Environmental > Terrestrial > Soil > Grasslands...
TTCTTCTCCTGCGTTTTCGCCGCACTGTCGGCGCGCTCGGCGTCATTTGGAGAAACAACTTTGCGTTTCAGCAGGTCCTGCTGGCGCCGCGCATCGTCACGCATGAACTGCAACTGCGCTTCCTGCGCATCCGAGTCATGGATTGCCGTATCGATTTGCGCGGTGGCAAGGTCGCTACGCGCTCGCAGCTCCGATGCATCAAGTTGCACGATCACTTGCCCTTCGTGCAAACGATCCCCTTCCCATGCGAGAATTTTCTCTACGCGTCCGCCAGAGCGCGGACCCACATGCGCTTCATCCACTTCGATCGTTCCCGAAACCGCGTTCTTTCGACTATTGCACGCGCAAAGAAAGATCGACACTGCGAGCGCGGCGAAAGTGCAAAGCGTCTGATTTCGGACGAACGATTTTCTCATCAGTCGCATTGGAGCAGCCAAAGATTCGATTAGCCGACGGTGCGGCCCCGTCGGGTCAGCGCGCCTTCGAGGATAATTTTGAGAATTCCAGCGAACCCCTCTTTCGGCGTCATTCCTAACTCCTCCATCTTCAATGGATTCATGATTGCCTGAACGATGGCGAGCAGAATCTCGATCGTGAGCTTGGCCGGAACGTCTTTGCGCACCATTCCCGAGCGTTGACCCTCAATGAAAAGTTTTCCGAAGAAACGCTCGATCAAAGCAGCGCGTCGACGTTCGATAACTTTGAACACGTGCGGCGCTTTCTGTCGCATGTCGCGAACGAACGGTGGCTTAATCTCATCCAATTCGCGTTGCATGTTGGCTAACAGTTCCTGTAGCGCCGTCGAGAAATCATGCGGATGTTCATGCGGATGTGCATGTATGATTCCGTTCAGTTTCGCTTCGACGCCGGCGAACTTGTCGGCCAGCACCGCCTCGAGTAGTTCGATTTTGCCTGGGAAATGGGCATACAGTGTCTTCTTGCTGATTCCCAACTCCTCCGCGAGCTCATCCATCGTCACGCTGCGGAATCCGTGGCAGAAGAAGTGCGCACGTGCCGCTTCCACAATTCGTTGCTGGCTGAACTCGTTCTTTCGATTGCGCGGCGGCGCTTTCTTTGGGGGTTTCACGTCAATGTTGTCCTGTTGCCGATCGCGTAATAGGTGTCGAGGGCCTTGAATGAAAAGAGAACGCCGATGAATCCAAGCAACGAGCGGAGCCAGTTCATGTGACTCCATTCGGCGACCGCACCTCGAATTTGGTCGACGTGATCAGGAATTGACCACGTAAAGAGGATCAGATCGCGGTGAACGAAATAGGCAAGCGTCAGGACGACGATTGCCGTGTACATCAAAAACGAAATCGCAAAGTAAACGCGAAGCGAGACAGCGTCCGTCCAGAAGAAAATGATCGCCAGGACGATTAGAATCTCATTAACCGGTCCGACGATTACATAGAAGCGTCGTGGATCGACATGCTGAAAGTAATCTCTCGCACTCTGGATCGAAGCCGGAATGTCAGAACCCCAGCTTTGCGCATCGACGATCGTGTTATAGATGCTGAACATTGTCAGCCCGGATGCGCAAATGATCGAGAGGAACACAATTATTTTCTTCATGGGCGTGCTACACCGGCGAAGTAATCGTGCGACATCTCTATAAGCTCCATTGCAGAGGCCAAATCGTTTTCGTTCCGGACGACGAGCGTTACGTAGCCTCGTTCAGGCGCCCAGCGATGCGAACGCGCTTTGCCTTCGGCAAGAACTCGCTCTTGATCTTCTCTCGCTAATCGGATGTCGCAATGACCATGCCCATGGATGTGCATAAACATGGTTCGTCCCACAAAAAAGGCATCTTCGTGAATGCCTGCGTTCTGCCGCTCGGTCACACCCTGGAGACTCAGAATTCTTTGCTGCAATTCCCGCTGAAGCTCTCTTCGTGATTTCATGCTGTCTTCCGTTTCGTGCTTAACTCTAGATCTACTTAGGACACTAATCCAGTATATTTAGTTTCCCAGCAACGGAAAACTAGTTCCGACGGCACTGAGTTGACGCCGCTCATTCTGAAGAAGACCGCGACAGATCCGCTTACACAATAACAACCTCGACGTTTCGGTTTTCGCCCGGTTCGGACCGACGCTCTCCGAAAGAAAGCAATACAATTCTTACAACTACGTCCGGTCAAAGACACGCGGACGTAGGGACTTGAAAGGGAAAGCCATTATGAAAGCGAAACATATACTCTATTGGACAACGACCTCACTCATCGCGCTTGAGACTTTTGCGGGCGGGGTGATGGACCTGACACACGGGCGAACAAACGTTTTCAGCGGCCCAACTGTCGTCGAAGTCGTAACCAGCCTTGGGTACCCCGTGTATGTTCTCGTCATTCTTGGCATTTGGAAAATTCCCGGAGCCATAACCCTAGTCGTGCCGGGTTTTCTACGGCTGAAGGAATGGGCCTACGCCGGACTCGTTTTTGAACTTTCGGGCGCGGTCGCATCGCAGGCGATACGCGGCGAGCCCAAAGACATTATCGCCCCTCTGGTCCTACTCGCCCTCGCGCTTTTTTCCTGGGCACTCCGTCCGCCACATCGCATTCTCGGCGGTGCCCTAACGGCGACGACACACAGACATACAGCTGTAGCAAGATCGCATAGCTTGTGACAGCACATCCGTATCTCCGGCGGTGCATGACTGGTGGTTGGTTAAGCGTAACGGTCTTCCTCGTTGCGGTATTCTCACGCACCGGGAAGGACAGTGGTTTTCGCTCTGCTACCCAAGCCATTGAAATGACCGGAGTCATGCGTTAACCCATGCCGCGAGTCGACCCTAGTTGCACTCGGACTCTTTGTTTTTCCAGCGCAGAAGCTCGACAGACAATCCGACAAAGAGCAGCAGCGTGGCAAAAAATGTATTGCCGTAAAGCTGCGCGCCGCGCGGAAAAAACAACCCGAGAGCGAGCAACGCCAGCGCGGGCAGGCTCCACCACAGAATCGCAGAATCCTTTGCAGCAAGCACGAGTTGCGTTACGACGGCAAACGGCAGCATCAGCCAGGAATAGAAATAGCCGAACGAAAGTGGTGTAACCATCAGCATCAATAAAAGGAGCAAGGCGAACTCGATCGCATCGGTCTCCACGGTTCGCATATCCCGCTGTGGCATTACCGCGATGAACACGCTGCCCAACGCCAGTGCGATGCCAACAACGATTGCATTTACGACCGAAAATTTGAGATTCGCCAAGTTCACGTAAATCGGCTGATGCGGAGCAGAAGCAGCATCGGCATCAACGTGGCGAAGCAAGCGATTGCTGACCCCAACCAGCGATTGATTTTTCCACGTGTAGCTGCGCATAGGGCGCTGTCCCACGCTGGTTTCACTGTATTTTAGCATTCCGGCGCTCCACTTCTCGATGTCGTGCCACGCTCGTTTAAAGCCTCGGAATGGCGCCGGTAGAATGAGCAGTGAAAATACAAGCGTCACGACAAGGCTGACTGCTGCTATCCAATAGTGCCGGTAAAATAGATAAACGATCGCAATTACCGGAAAAGCTTTGATGGCCGCAGCAACTGCAATCAGATTGCCGGCGATAATTTGGCAGTTTGCGCGCAGCGCAAAAAAAGCGCCAAGCATCAGCGCGAGCAAAACAAGATTCGGCTGGCCCAGGTGATAACTGGACCAGATATAAACGATCAGAAGCAGACTCGGAACCGCATAAAGCCACACATTTCTCGCACCTGCTTGTCCCCCGGCGAGAAGAGGACTCAGTCTCGCACTATAAAACCAAGCCGCAGAATTGATCGCGACCAGGAGAAGAATCAGTCGTCCTTGTCCGAGCAAGCTTGCACCGGCGAGAAACAGCGCGCACGGCGGCGGATACATGAAATCGTACTTCCCTGAGCGAAAGAAATAAATTTCATGGCCTGCGAGGACATGTTGCCCGGTTTCGTACCAAAGTTTGTAATCAAAGAGAGTGCGGCCGCGGAAATAGCGCAGAAGCGGAAGAGCAGAAAACACAATGACTATCACCAGAAAGACGACGAGCAATGCGCGAAATCCGGCGGGGCTGTTGATTCGACGACTCAGCGCTAACCAATCAGTTCGTGCTGCGCCTCGTGGAAATGAAATGCGGCTTTTCAAAACCTTGCTGATGTCCTTTGTTCGCTTGGGGAATTTGTTTCTTTCACCTCTCCCCTAGCAGAAGGAGAGAGGACTCAGGTGAGGGGTTGCAGCGTCCAAACGCCAATTGCCCAACCCTCACCCTCCCCCTCTCCCTTACGAAGGGCGAGGCGACCCGTGCGCCTCAAAAATAATTTGATCTGCCATGCCACCGTTGCGCAGGCTATCACGCCTTCCGGGGCACCGAAGCGATGGGCGGACGCGTCTTGTGCCAGTCTGTGCTCTGCTCGTATGCATATGCGATTCGCAAAATACGCGCTTCATCCAGCGGCTTGCCTAACAATTGCAATCCGATCGGCAGGCGTTGTCCATCCATGTCGGCAAAACCGCACGGCACGCTGATTCCGCAGATTCCCGCGAGGTTAGCTGCAATGGTGAAAATATCGGCAAGATACATTTGCAACGGATCGCCGACGCGTTCGCCTAACTTGAACGCTGGCACTGGCGAGGTCGGCGAAACCAGCGCGTCAACTTTTTCGAAAGCTCTGGCGAAATCCTGGCGAATCAGCTCACGCACCTTTTGCGCGCGCAAATAATAAGCGTCGTAATAACCGGAGCTCAAAACATAAGTGCCGAGAATAATGCGCCGTTTCACTTCCTGCCCGAAACCTTCCCCACGAGTGCGGCCATAAAGATCGAGGATGTCTTTCGGATTTTCCGTCCGGTATCCATAACGGACGCCATCAAATCGGGCGAGGTTAGTCGAAGCCTCCGCGGTGGCCACAATGTAATAGACCGCAATTGCGTATTCAGTAGTTGGCAACGAGACTTCAACAATTTCCGCGCCCAACGAATTCATCTGTTTCATCGTGGCATCGATTGCAGTTTTGACCTGTGGATCGATCCCTTCGATCAGATATTCCTTGGGCAAGCCCAACCGAACTCCGCGCAAATCTTCTCCGAGCCTCGCGGCATAATCAGGCACCGGCTCGTTCAGAGAACTGGAGTCTTGCGGATCATGACCGGCAATCGCGTTCATGATCAGGGCGGTGTCGTTAACGGTTTTCGTCAACGGCCCGATTTGATCGAGTGATGAAGCAAACGCGACCAGACCGAATCGCGAAACCCGCCCGTAAGTCGGCTTAAAACCAACAACACCGGAAAGCGCAGCCGGTTGCCGAATCGAGCCACCAGTATCCGATCCCAGTGCACCGATAGCTGCGTCCGCGGCAACTGCTGCTGCCGAACCCCCACTGGATCCACCCGGGACGCGCGACAAGTCCCACGGATTGCGCGTCAATTTCATGGAGGAATTTTCGGTGGATGATCCCATGGCGAACTCGTCCAGGTTGGTTTTGCCAAATGGAATCGCACCCGCTGCGCGCAATCTTCGAATTACGGTCGCGTCATAGGTGGCCCGATAACTCTGCAAAATCTTCGACGCGCAGGTGCACGGCTGACCCATGACGTTGATGATGTCCTTGATTGCAAGCGGCACGCCGCCGAGCGGAAGATCGACGTTCGACTTCTCCGCCTCTTGAGCAGCAGCCTCCATGTCGAGCGACAGATAGGCTCCAATGTCTTGATCAACGGCTTCAATGCGAGCTCGTAGCGCATCAATGACTTCCCGCGCGGAAACTTCGCGGCGACGCAATAGCGACTGCAGATCGGCGATGCTCAGCGCCGGCAGATCCTTATCCGTCATTCGACGACTTTCGGGACGATAAAAAGGCCGTTCGCCTGTCGGGGCGCGTTGCCTAGCGCTTCCTCCGCTGTGAACCAGTCACGCTGCACGTCCTCGCGAAAGACATTATAAATTGGAAGGGCGTGCGCCGCCGCTTCCACGTGGCTTACGTCGGCTTGATGAAGTTTTTCGACGTACTTGAGCACGTCGCTCAGTTGCTTCTGAAAAACTTTGGCCTCGGCGTCCGTTAGATTTATCCGCGCGAGCCTGGCAACGTACGCAACATCAAGGTCGGAGTTTCTGGCCATGATTGTCGCTCAAGAATGCAGATGGCTGATGAGCCACATCACAGCGGCCGCCAGCGCCATCAAAAGAAATAGAAAAATGACCCGGCCTTCCCGTCGCACTTTGCGCAGCGAACGAGGCCTTCGTGCACTGCGGCCGGCATCGATGGCGTGGCCACCTTCCATCGCTAGCGAGACATGGAATCGCTTCTCCGGGTTGTTGCCCTTTACGCCGTATTCCCGGCTTTGCCCTGGAGACTTGTTTTCCGGGGTGCCCCGCCCCTTTGTGACCATGCGTTCGAGATTGTTGAGCCTCTCACGCAGCTCCGTTTCCTGTCGCGCTATCTCTTGTTGCCTGTGGCGAAGCGGTGGGGTAGATCTGCGCGAACGACGAAACATCCCCATCACCGGCTGGCCATCCAAAAGAAAATCGCAAGCGCAACAGCGCCAAAGATAATCAGCGGCAAGGTGAGAGCGACGCCGATCTGCAACCACTGAACAAAAGAACGCCCGTTGCTGCTTTCATAAGCTTCTGGGGCGACGTCAGGCAACGAGACCTCGCCAGGTGTTGCACCGGCTGCTTGCAACCGGCTGCGTTGCTCGCCGTACTCGGTCCGCGCGTCGTCCACCGTGCTTAGAGCCCGGCTCAGCTCCTTGTGCAAATCTGCGGGATTCCAGCTTCTGGGATCGATCGCTTCAATTAATTCCAAATGTTGAGAGAAACTTTCCCGAGTCGCCCGGATTTGCTCCAGTCGATTTTGCGCACTGTACGCTTCTCGCTCGAGCACAACCAGCGCGCGTGTCAATTTATCGGCCATTTCCGTCCGCCCAGTCTCCAGTTCGTCCTGGCGTCGGCTTAGTTCTTCCAATTCGCGCTTCTGTTTTTCGATCTGCTCCTGCTGGCGCTTGAGCTGGAGCAGTTGCTCCTGCGCTTTTTGCACCTGTGAATCCAGATGCTCGGCAGAAATGGCTTCGTCCCCGCTCAGCTCGAGCATTTGTTCAATCGGTCGAATTTTTTCTGCCATGATTAAATCGAGACCCCCGTCCGGGCTCGCCGTAGCGCATATTAAATGGCTGACTCGAGAATTCCAGATATTTCCGTCAATAAACGCGCGAAAATTTTTGATTGTGCTGGAATTAAGTCATTGGGCGCTATCGCCCCGGCATCATCTCGAGAAGAAAACCCCTGAGATATTCCGTTTCAGGAATTGTCGGGAGAATAGGATGATCACGCGCCTGCTCGAACCGGCGCACGCGTCTCGCGGAACGCCGGGCATCTAGGAGCGCGTCGGTAATTGTCTCCGAGAATGCGGTATCGCTCACGTGATGCGAGCATGAGAACGTCGCCAGCAAACCGTCTTTCGATAAGAGCTTGAACGCGCGCATGTGCAATTCTCGATAACCGCGCAACGCATCGCGCAGTCCGCTTTTCATCCTGGTAAACGAAGGCGGATCGAGAACAATCAGGTCGTACTGTGCCTCCGCTTTTTCAGCCGCGCGAAGGAATTGAAAGACGTCTTGCTCGATCCATTTCGCCTTCAGTTCATTATGGGCCGCGTTTCGTTTCGCAGCGGAAATGTTCTCGGAACTTTCTTCAACACCAGTCACATCCGCCGCGCCTGCGCGTGCACACGTCAACGCAAACGCTCCCTGGTTTGCAAAGCAATCCAGAACGCGCCGGTCGCGGGCGTATCCCGCGACGATTCCGTAATTATATCTCTGGTCGAGATAGAAACCGGTCTTTTGACCGTGCAACAGATCGACTTCGAACTTTACTCCTTCGATTTCGATCGCTGTTTGCGCAGGAGTTCCGCGTAAAACGCCTCTACCTAGTTCCAAGCCTTCTGCGTTGCGGACAGGCGCATCGTTTCGTTCAATGATGACAACATCGCCGAACAGATCGACCACCGCGGCCGTGATCGAATCCTTTCGAATGTCCATCGCGCGCGTGAGAGTCTGCAAAACGAAATGATCGCCGTAGCGATCGACGATCACGCCGGGCAGGCCGTCACTCTCACTCCACACAACGCGGCGCAGTTTTGGATCGACCTTCCGCCGGTCGCGATGCTCGGAAGCTTGCGCGATTCGGCGCCTAAAGAACTCAAGATCCAAATCCTGCCGGCGCCGCGAGAAACGACGCGCCACGATTTGTGATCTCGAATTGTAAATGGCGCTTCCAATCAAACGGTCCTTGCCGTCCTTGAGTGAAATCACATCGCCGTCCGTTGGATTGCCAAAAACCTTGAGGACTTCACTAGAGAACACCCAATCGTGTCCGTGCAAAATTCGCGCACGCGGTTTGACAACGATTCCGGCCATAGAAGGAATTCAACGTCCAATACCCCACTCGCCTTCGCAACGCTTCCGCGCATCCAACCGCCCAACTGTCAACGCCCAATTGTCATTCCGAGCGAAGGCGAGGAATCTCTCGAAGTTAAATCCAGAGATGTCTCGACTTCGCTCGACATGACAAAACAGTAAGCGAGTTGAAAATTGGGCGCTAAACGTTCAGCATTTGCTCATGCAAATTGCCATCCAATCCTCAATCGAGCTACCCCGGATCAACAAACTGCGCAGCGGCAAGGTGCGCGAAGTCTTTGACCTTGGCGACACACTTCTCTTTGTGGTTACCGATCGCATCTCGGCTTTTGACGTGATTTTGGCCGACCCAATCCCGCACAAGGGCGCAGTGCTCAACCAGATTTCTGCGTTCTGGTTCAAGCGGTTCGGCGATGTTCCGAATCACCTCATCACGGCGAATTTTGAAGAGTTCCTGGACGATCTGCAGGAGTTTCGCGAGCAGCTTGTCGGACGCTCGATGATCGTAAAGAAAACGAAACCCTTGCCAGTAGAATGCGTCGTGCGCGGTTATCTCGCGGGTTCTGGTTGGAAAGAGTATCAGCAATCGCAGAGCGTTTGCGGAATCAAGCTTCCAGCCGGACTAAAACTCGCATCGCAATTGCCGGAACCAATCTTCACCCCGGCAACGAAAGCAGAAGAAGGTCATGATGAGAACATCGACATGAAACGATGCGCTCAGATTCTTGGTGAAGAAGTCGCGGATCGCGTAAAAAAGCTAAGCCTGGAAATTTATTCGCTAGGCCGCGATCACGCTGCTCAGCAGGGAATCATCGTCGCGGATACGAAATTTGAGTTTGGCACTGTTGAGGGAGATTTGCTCTTGATTGACGAATGCCTCACGCCGGACTCTTCTCGCTTTTGGCCAAAGGACCAATACGTTGTCGGACAGAGCCCACCCAGTTTCGACAAACAATTCGTGCGAGATTATCTGGAGACGCTCGACTGGGACAAGACTCCGCCGGCCCCGCGTCTGCCGAAGGAAGTTATCGAAAAAACCTCCGCGAAATATCTGGAAGCATTTCGCCGACTGACGGGGAGCGAAATCGCGAACGTCTAGATCATCCGCTCCCTGCGTAGGCGCTTCAGCTTGAAACGAAAATGTCAGTAAGCCGGCCCGACATCCTGTTCGTCATGACGGACCAGCAGCGGTTCGACACTATCGCTGCGCTCGGCAACTCGCATATTTACACGCCTAATATCGATCACCTGGTGCGAAGAGGAATTGCGTTTTCGAATGCATACGCCACGTGTCCGGTTTGCGTCGCCGCGCGCTACACGATCCGGACGGGTTGTGAACCGCCGACAACGCGGGTGTTTAGTAACGCAAAAGCGGCTGCGGTGGCTGGGCAAGCGCTAGAAATGGAAGCGCGTTGCGGACCGTATCTGGGACGGACGATGTCGCGACTTGGGTACCGAACTTTTGGAATCGGAAAATTTCACACGACTCCGTGGAACGAAGATCTCGGTTACGAAACGTTATGGCGCTGCGAAGAGACTTACCATCCGCCAAAGCGCGAAGGCGATGACTACGGATCATGGCTGGCAGGGGAGCACCCAGACTTCGACTTCCTGGAGCAACCGATGGGCGAACGCAGCGAGATGTACTACCTTCCCCAGCGCAGCCCGCTTCCAGCCGAACTAGGAGGCGAATGGTGGATGGCCGATCGTGCGATAGAGGAGATCGCAAAGTCAGGTGATTCGCGCCCGTTTTTCGGATTCGTCTCGTTTGTAGGTCCGCATCCGCCGCTGGCTCCGCCAATTCCGTTCAATCGAATGTACAATCCAGATCGAATGCCACAGCTGGTCCTCGGCAGCATCCAGGAGGACCACCTCGATGAGGAAATCCCTTTCATGCGACACGCTATCTGGGCAGACGCCATTAATCCAGAGCTGGCGAAGATCGTGAAGGCACGATATTACGGCGAGATCAGTTATCTGGATCATTGCCTTGGCCGAATCCTCGACGCGATCGAAGCGCGACCGAGTCGAGACAACGTTCTAGTCTGTTTTTTTTCCGACCACGGCGACCTTTTGGGCGATCATCACGGCTGGCAGAAACAAAACTTTTTCGAGAGCGCCTGCCGTTTGCCATTGCTTCTGAGCTGGCCCGCAATGCTGCCCGCCGGAACGATCCGAACTGAACTGATCAGTCTGGCCGACCTTTTCGGCATTGCGACGGGGGCGGCAGACGCATGCGAAGTGCGTCAAGGAATAGACGTTCTTAAAATGTTGCGAGGCGAATGCGCGCCGCGCGAATATCTCGTCGGCATGGTAGAAATTCCTGGCTCACAGGATTTCAAAGTCATGGTGCTCATGGGCGAGTGGAAATATATTTTCATGGCCAACGGCGGCCGGGAACAACTCTTCAATCGCAGGCACGATCTTAATGAGCTGTCGAACTGCGTCAGCTCGTCTTCGGCAATCAGGAATGATCTTTATGTTTTGGCTGTGCAAGCATGCCGCGTCCCGGGCGCGATGGACGCGCTCGACGGGGATAAACTTCGCGCATTTCCTTTTCGCAAACGGCCATTGATGCGCATCTGTCAATTCGACCGGTCGCGCGGCGTGCTCGGCTTTCCAGATAAACCGGAGGACGCGCTGAAAGATTTCGACCGCGCTACGTTGAGGCGAGTGAAGTGATTATGGAGAGCCCTTCGGATGATCAGGAAGACCTCGGCGCCGGCCTAAAACCGGGCGACCCGCATTATCGCGCGTACGTCGGTCCTCCAGAGGATTACGATTTGATCGCGGCGATGACATTCAATCTTCTCACCACGCTCGGCCTGCGCCAGTCTCATTCATTGCTTGATGTCGGCTGCGGTTCGCTTCGGATCGGGCGCTTGCTCATTCCCTACCTGAATCGCGGAAAATACTTCGGCGTAGAGCCGAATGAATGGCTGGTCGAGGAAGGAATTGAGCGGGAGCTCGGCGAAACATTGGTGCAAATCAAACGCCCGACGTTCTTCTTTTCCGATTCTCCCGATGCCGTTGCCAGAGCGAAAGTCTCATTCGATTTCGTGCTGGCTCAATCGATCTTCAGTCATTGCGGGTTGGATCTGATCAAGAGTTGGTTGTCTGCAGTTTCGCGTTCACTGGCGAGCGATGGAGCTTTAGTCGCGACATTTTTGCCCGGCGAGGAAGACTCTCGGCGCACCGGCTGGATCTATCCCGAATGTGTAAATTACCGGCCAGCGACACTGAAACGCGCAGCCGCAGAAGCGAATTTGCGATTTGAAATTCTGGATTGGAAACATCCTCGGCAGACGTGGGCGCTCTTTGCTGCGCCGAAGTTTGATTCAACATGGTTCAAGGATCGGTCTCTCACTTGGAACACAGCGCTCGAAAACGCGCTGAGTCGAAAGAAACAGGGAAATGTCGCTCCGGTGACCGATACGGATTGAGCGATGCAAGTTGCGAGCAACGACGAGATTTTCGCCGCCCCGTTAAAGGTGGAAGGTCCAGCCGACTGCCACTTTTACCACACGATGGAAGTCCCCGGTCATGGGATAATGAATGGCGAGTGGGATTTGCGTGGCGGAGTGGATGACTATCTGGGTAAAGTCGCTTTCGCCGGTCAACGCGTTTTGGAAATTGGTCCTGCCAGCGGGTTTCTCACCTTCGAGATGGAAAAACGCGGCGCAGACGTCGTTTCTGTCGAAGTAACAGCGGAGCACGGCTGGGATTTTGTTCCGTATCCGGCTAATAAACTGGAAGAAGTGTTCGGCCCGCGCCGAATCGTGATGCAACGGTTGAAGAATTCCTACTGGTTCAGTCACGCGGCTCACCAATCAAAGGCGAAGGTCCACTACGGGGACGTTTACAATTTGCCTGCCGCCCTCGGACAATTCGACATCGCAGTAATGGGTTCCGTGTTGTTACACTGTCGCGATCCGCTCCGGATCGTTGAGCAATGCGGAAAGATGGCGAGATCGCTCATCATCACTGATATGTTCCATCCGGATTTGGAAGGAACATCGGTCTGCCGTCTCGCGCCCGCTCCCCAGAATTTCCTCTGGCATACCTGGTGGCATTTCAGCACTCAGTTTTTCACCCAGTTTCTCGCCGTAATGGGATTCACGACAACAGCGAATTTAACACATCAGCAGCATCGTCTCGGAAGAGCCTACACTCTTTTCACTATTGTCGGCCGAAGATAGCGGTCTGCTCCCGCTGGGGCGAGATTTAAGAAATCAATTCCGCAACAAGGGATTTCTCTTCTTTCAACTCTGCCACGGACGCGTCAATTTTAGCGCGACTGAAATCATTTATCGGAACTCCCTGAACGATTTCCCATTTTCCACTACGGACATTGACTGGGAATGAGGAGATCAATCCTTTCTCGACGTCATAACTCCCATCGGAACAAACGGCCGCGCTGTGCCAGTCGCTGCCCGGCGTGTCGTTCGTAAGCGAACACTCGGTATCGATAATCGCGTTCGCGGCTGACCCGGCTGAAGAAAGCCCGCGCGCCTTGATCACGGCGGCACCGCGCTGTTGCACCGTCGCAATGAATTCTTCCTTCAGCCATTTCTCGTCTCCGATCACTTCGTTCGCGGGACGAGCGTCGATCCTCGCATTGTAGAAATCCGGATACTGAGTCGAGGAATGATTGCCCCAGATGGTCATGTTCGTGACCGAACCAATCCCTACACCGGCCTTATGCGCCAGCTGCGCGCGGGCCCGATTTTCATCCAATCGCGTCATCGCGAACCAGCGGTCGCGCGGAATTTCTTTCGCGTTGTTCATCGCAATCAGACAATTGGTGTTACACGGATTTCCGACTACGAGCACGCGGACATCGGCCGCTGCATTTTTTTGGATCGCCTGACCTTGCCCGACGAAAATCTTGCCGTTGATTCCGAGTAACTCCTTCCGCTCCATGCCGGCCTTGCGCGGCACACTTCCGACCAGCAGAGCCCAGTTGATATCGCGAAAGCCTTCATCCAAGTCGGCCGTCGGTATGACAGATTCGAGCAGCGGAAAGGCACAATCATCCAATTCCATGACCACGCCGTTGAGCGCAGCGAGCATTGGAGGAATCTCGATCAGGTGGAGTCTTAGCGGTTGATCGAGCCCGAACATCTGTCCGGAGGCAATACGAAACAGAAGCGCGTAACCAATCTGGCCGGCAGCGCCGGTCACAGCGACTTTAATCGGAGTTTTCATGGTGCAATTAGCCACAAACGCCTTGCTCAGCAAAGCCGAAGCAGGGACGCAGCATGTAGCACAGGCATCGTGCCTGTGGGTCCGCCGGCGTCTCGCCTGCCGAAGAAGAAAACGTGTGGTAAATTAACTCTCGATGTATCCGACGAAGCTGACCAAGATCATCAATCTCTTCGAATCGTTGCCGGAAGTTGAGCGGCGTGAGACGCTCGTCTCCTACGCGGATAACGCCAAGAATCAAGAGCCGCAAGAAAGCGAGAATTTTGATCTGGTCGATGTGCGAAAAGACGAAGAATGCACGGACACCGTGGGCGTTTACCTGCACTTGAACGAAAACGGGAAGGCGCACATTCGCATGACGCTCGGGCCAGAAGTGCAAACGCTCACTCGTTCGATGACTGCGATTCTGTGCAAAGGCCTCGAAGGCTCGACTCCGCAGGAAATTCTAGATCTTCCGAGCGATTTCGTGACTCGCATTGTAGGTACAGAACTGGTGCGCATCCGCAGTCAGACGGTGTATTACGTTCTGACGCGCATCAAAAGCATCTGCAAAGTTTATCTCGATCGCCAGCGCATGGCGCAGGTGGCGTGACGGCATGGAAGTTCGGCTACCAGCCGAACTCGGCAGATAAGTTTCCAGCTTGTCCATGGTCCGGTGACCGAAACGTGGGGCTCGAAGCCAAACGGCCGAGTCAATCAGGATGGTTGACCTCCGGTGCGCATCTTCGCGCGTGACGTTCGCCTGATTTCGTTTACTGTCCGCGCTGGCGCAGATGCCGCGAAATAACAACCTCAACAAAATCCTGCTGATCGGCTCCGGTCCAATCGTCATCGGGCAAGGTTGCGAATTTGATTATTCCGGCGTGCAAGCGTGCAAGGCACTGCGCGAAGAGCGGTATGAAGTCGTGCTGGTGAATTCGAATCCGGCCACGATTATGACCGATCCAGAATTCGCTGATCGCACTTACATCGAGCCGATCACTGCTGAAGTGATCGAAGCGATCATGGAACGCGAAAAGCCCGACGCAATTTTGCCCACGCTTGGAGGACAGACGGCGCTCAATGCCGCGATGGAATTGAACCGCAGCGGCGCGCTGGCGCGGCACAGTGTGAAATTAATAGGAGCAAACGCTCAGGCCATCGCCAAAGGCGAAGACCGGCAGCTGTTTAAGGAAGCGATGTTACGCATCGGGCTCGAGGTGCCGCGCTCCGGCGTGGCACGTTCTCTGGCGGATCTCGACCGGATCATCGGCGAGATCGGCACATTTCCGCTCATCATTCGACCGGCGTTCACTCTCGGCGGAACTGGCGGTGGCATCGCTTACAATCGCGAAGAGCTCGATGTGATCGCTGCACGAGGCCTCGATCTGTCGCCGGTTCACGAAGTGCTGATCGAAGAATCGCTGGTTGGTTGGAAAGAATTCGAGATGGAAGTGATGCGCGACCGAATGGACAACTGCGTGGTCGTCTGTTCCATCGAGAATTTCGATCCCATGGGGGTGCACACCGGGGACTCCATTACCGTTGCACCTGTGCAAACGCTCACTGACAAGGAATACCAGATGATGCGCGACGCCGCGTTTGCGGTAATTCGTGAGATTGGCGTCGAGACCGGTGGGTCTAACATTCAGTTTGCGGTTCATCCCGACAACGGCCGGATGGTCGTGATCGAGATGAATCCGCGTGTGTCGCGTTCCAGCGCGCTGGCATCGAAGGCGACGGGTTTTCCCATTGCTAAGATCGCCGCAAAACTCGCGGTCGGCTACACGCTGGATGAAATCAAAAACGATATCACGCGCGAGACGCCCGCATGCTTCGAGCCGACCATCGATTACTGCGTCGTCAAAGTGCCGCGCTTTACGTTCGAAAAGTTTCCGCAGGCGGACGCAACGCTTACCACGCGCATGAAGAGCGTCGGTGAAGCGATGGCCATTGGACGCACGTTCAAGGAAGCATTGCAAAAGGCGCTTCGCAGCCTGGAGATCAAGCGCTTCGGCTTGTTGGGTGACGGCGCAGACAAAGATGTCGATGTTGAAACGCTGCGGTTGAAACTCGCGACTCCGAATGCCCAACGAATTTTCTTCATTGCGCAGGCCTTTCAAAAAGGCGCGTCGATTGATGAGGTTTACGACCTGACGAAAATCGATAAGTGGTTTTTGAGGAATGTGCAACAGATTGTGGAGGAAGCGAAATTCCTGGAATATGCGCCGCCCTCGTCCGCTGCGCGCGATTTCTCGTCCGCTCGAAAGTCGGACTTCCAGCCTGACTCGGCCGACGAGCATCTTGCTCGTCGAGTGGCAAATCAGCCGCCTGCGCGCCCGAGGACCAACTCAACCGAAATCGTTGACGTTAGATTCCGCGGCCTGGATCCGCAGCAGCCAATCCTGCAAAAGCGCGGCCACCTGCCGCACTGGGAACAATCGGGTGCAACTTACTTCGTCACATTTCGGCTGGCCGATTCACTTCCGGCGGATGTTCTCGCGCAGTGGAGAGACGAACGCGCTGCCTGGTTGAGGCTTCACCCCCAGCCGTGGGATTGGAAGACCGCTCGTGAGTACATGCGGAAATTTGAGGAAGAACGCGAGCACTGGCTGGATCAAGGACACGGCTCGTGTTTGCTACGCGTACCAGAGGCTGCTGCCATCGTCGCGGAGTCGCTGGATTATTTCGATCGGCAAAGGTACTTGATCGATTCGTACGTCGTGATGCCCAACCACGTGCACGTGCTGTTCAAGCCTCTTGGGGAACATTCGCCCGTGGATATTTTGCACTCGTGGAAATCATTCACCGCAAACGCACTCAATCGGAAAATGAATCGCGAGGGAGCGCTGTGGATGCACGAAGGCTTCGACACAATTGTCCGGGACGCCGAACATTTGCGCGTCTGCCGGGAGTACATTGCGCAAAATCCCCGAAAAGCACAGCTGCGCGAAGACGCTTTCATTTTGGACCGGCGCGATGGGCTTGTCATTGATGGCGAGTTCGGAAGTGAGGTAGCTTGCCTGACTCGGCCGTCGGGCTGCCAGCCCGACGTTGTTTTAGACGACCAAGATGCTCGCCAGCCGAGTGAAGCTGGCAGCTTCACTTCCGACACAGCACCCGCAAATGGTGCGCTCGGGAGAGAGCAACTCCTCCGCGCGAAGAAGCTTGGCTTCTCAGATCGGCAACTGGCGGTGGCGAATGCCGTGCTCGAGAATCAAATTCGCGCGACACGTAACTCGTTAGGTGTTACGCCGACCTATCGCCTTGTCGATACATGCGCCGCGGAGTTTGAAGCCTACACGCCCTATTACTATTCGACGTATGGCGACGAGAACGAGCGACGCGAGAGCGGCAAGCGCAAGATCATGATTCTGGGCGGCGGGCCGAACCGAATCGGCCAGGGAATTGAGTTCGATTACTGCTGTGTGCACGCCGCGTTCGCGCTGCGCGAACTCGAATTCGAAACGATCATGGTCAATTCCAATCCGGAGACGGTTTCCACCGATTACGACACGAGCGACAAACTTTATTTTGAGCCGCTCACTTTGGAAGACGTGCTCAACATCTACGATCAGGAAAAACCAGAGGGCGTGCTCGTCCAGTTTGGTGGGCAGACACCGCTCAATTTGTCGCAGGGACTAAAAGCTGCCGGCGTTTCTATCCTGGGAACACAGCCGGAGAGCATCGAGACAGCGGAAGACAGAAAATTGTTCGCGGCGATGCTCGACAAACTCGGGCTCCGACAGACGCCGAATGGGTCAGCGGTAAGCACCGAGGAAGCAGTGGCGATTGCACAGAAGATTGGTTACCCAGTGCTGGTGCGGCCCAGTTTCGTGCTGGGCGGTCGCGCGATGGAGCTCGTTTATAATGAGGGCGATCTCAGGCGCTACATGGCTAGCGCGATTGAAGTGACACCAGATCGCCCCGTGCTCATTGATCGTTTTCTGGAAGATGCGGTTGAGGTTGATGTCGATTGCATCGCGGACGGCGAGATAACTGTGATCGGCGCGATTATGGAGCACATTGAGGAAGCCGGTATCCACAGCGGCGACAGCGCCTGCGTGATTCCGACATTCTCGTTGTCACAAAAAGTTATCGCTGAGATTTCCGCAGCGACCAAAGCGATGGCGCGCGCATTGAACGTGCACGGCCTGATGAACGTGCAGTTCGCCGTCAAAGGCGACGATGTTTATGTTCTGGAAGTAAATCCGCGCGCGTCGCGCACGATTCCCTTCGTCAGCAAAGCAATCGGTGTCCCGCTGGCGAAACTCGCCGCGAAGGTGATGGTGGGCAGATCACTGCGCGAACTTGGCTTCACCAAGGAAATCGTACCGAAACATTTCTCAGTGAAAGAAGCAGTGTTCCCGTTCTTGCGCTATGAAGGCCTCGATATTTCGTTGGGTCCGGAAATGAAATCGACCGGTGAAGTGATGGGCATGGATGTCGATCTTGGTCTTGCATACGCGAAGTCGCAAATGGCTGCGCCGCCGCCGCTTCCGAAAAAAGGAAAGGTCTTCATCAGCGTCAAGGACACTGACAAAGAAGCGGTAATCCCAGTTGCGCGCGAGTTTGTGAAACTCGGCTTTGAAATCATTTCCACAAGCGGAACTGCAGACGCACTGACGAAAGCAAAAATCAAAGTGACCAAGGTCTTCAAGATTCACGAGGGACGCCCGAACGTTCTCGACCGCATCAAGAACGGCGACATCAATTTCATCATCAACACGCCGAGCGGAAAAATTCCGCGCGAGCATGAAGTGGTCATTCGCAATGCCGCGCTTGCCGCGAAAATCCCAATCATGACGACGGTGCGCGCAGCACTGGCCGGCGCGAACGGAATCCGGTCGTTACAAAAACGAAAAGTTCAGGTGCGCAGTTTGCAGGAATACCATACGTGAATGACGAAATCCGAATGACGAATGACGAAACAAATCCGAATGACCGAAATGACAAATGCCCAACGTCCAATTCTGTCATTCCGAGCGAGGTCGAGGAATCTCTGATTGATTATTAAGCGATGTCTCGACTTCGCTCGACATGACATCGCATTGGTGCCATTTGTCAGCATGAAATTTTCGATCCTCCTCGCCGCACTGTTAAGCGCGGTGGTCGTTGCCGCCGAAGAAAAGAAAGAAGTTTTTCCTATGAACACACCAAACGAAGTGGCCCTAATCAAAACAAGCGAAGGCGAAATGGTGGTGCAGTTTTGGACTGATGCTGCGCCAAACACGATCGAGAACTTCAAAAAACTGGCACGCCAGGGTTTCTACGACGGCACCATTTTCCACCGGATCGTCAAAGAGTTCATGATCCAAGGAGGCGATCCGAATTCGAAGGATCCGGCGAAAGAGAACAGTTACGGACAAGGCGGTCCGGGTTACCAAATCAAGGCCGAGTTTAACGATCATCCTCACGATCAGGGTGTAATCTCAATGGCGCGCAGCTCCGATCCGGATTCGGCCGGCTCGCAATTCTTCATCTGTCTCGCACCGGTGCACCGGCTCGATCATCAATACACGACTTTCGGCAAGCTCATCAAAGGCGAGGATGTGCTCGAAAAAATCGGCAACATGCCCGTCGAGCGAAATGCACAAGGCGAACCGAGCAAGCCAACGAAGCGCATCGTGATCGAGAATATCAAGATCGTGCCGATGGACTCGGTAAAGTAGACGATTCTCCCGTTGTCATGTCGAGCGAAGTCGAGACATCCCGCGAAGATACCTTGAAGGTTCCGCAGCGGGATTCCTCGACTTCGCTCGGAATGACAAGAGTCGCGCTCATCCAGATGCGCTATGGCCCGGTCCCGGAAAAGAATTTCTCTCGCGCAATTGAATTCATCCGCCAGGCGGCGACAAAAGGCGCTCGGATCGTCTGTTTGCCAGAACTTTTTCGGTCGCAGTATTTTTGTCAGACAGAAGATCACGAAAACTTTGAGCTGGCTGAGGAAGTGCCGGGAGCATCGACGGTGGCATTGGGAGATTTGGCGCGCGAAACCGGCACGGCGATTATTGCGTCACTCTTCGAGAAACGCAGCGCTGGCATTTATCATAACACGGCCGTAGTCATCGACACAGATGGAAAGTTGCTGGGGAAATACCGCAAGATGCACATTCCGGACGACCCGCTCTATCACGAAAAATTTTACTTCACGCCCGGTGACCTGGGATTTCAGGCGTGGCAGACAACGCACGGCAAGATCGGCGTCTGCGTTTGCTGGGACCAGTGGTACCCCGAAGCAGCACGTCTCACAGCGCTGCGCGGCGCCGAGATTATTTTTTATCCAACAGCGATCGGGTGGCACCCATCCGAAAAGAAAAACTTCGGCGCAGCGCAGCATTCCGCGTGGGAAACGATCCAACGCAGCCATGCGATCGCGAATGGCTGTTATGTCGCTGCGGCGAATCGGATCGGTCAGGAAGCGCCTGCCGGCGGGGACGGAATCGAATTTTGGGGGCAAAGTTTTGTCTGTGGACCGGACGGCGAAATCATCGCAAAAGGTTCTGTCGACAAAGAAGAGATTGTGATCGCCAATGTGGAACGGGGCAGGGTAAACGAGCATCGGACGCATTGGCCATTTTTGCGTGACCGCCGCATCGATGCCTACAGCGGACTCGACCGGCGGATGCTCGACTGATTCCCTCGCGGGCCGCTTGCACACAATCACAATGCGAAACGCATGGCAGCGAGTGTTTCGGGGAGCACAGGCTGCCAGCCTGTAGTTGCCGGCAGCTTGCCGGCAACATCTTTGCACCCCGGGGACGCTGTTTAAAACCATCCGTCTTGGCAAGCTGCCAAGACGAACAGGCTGGCAGCCTGTGCTCTCCAGAAACCGAAACGCGCTGTTTTGGATTTCCGCTCTGTGTTAATGACGATGGTAATGACCGCGAAGGTTTCGCAAAGGACGCGCCGGCCATGGTATCGCCCGTCTTTGACAGTGCAAATCATGATCGGGCTGGTTGTCGGCGGTGTGATCGGATGGCTCCGGCCGGATTGGGGAAATGCAGTTTATTTTCTGCGCGATATTTTCATCAACCTGATCAAATCGATCATCGCGCCGCTCGTGTTCTCGACCATTGTTGTGGGAATCGCCGGTGCCGGTGCGCTTCGGAAAGTGGGGCGCATGGGGATTAAAGCACTGATCTATTTCGAGATCGTCACGACCGCAGCGCTGTTCATTGGGCTGGCAGTAGTCAATTTCACGAAGCCCGGCGCGGGCGTAACTCTAGCCGCTACCAGCACCGATGTAATTAAGACAATCGAGCAAAGTCATCCAAAGACTCTGGTCGAAACGATCGTCCATGCGTTCCCCTCAAGCGTGATCGAAGCAATGGTGCGCGGTGACGTTTTGCAAATCGTCATGTTTAGCGTGCTGTTTGCGCTCGCTGTATCGGCGATTGGCGAAAAAGGAAAGCCAATTATTCGTGCGATGGAGAGTCTCTCCCAGATTATGTTCAAGTTCACGAATTACGTAATGCTCTTCGCACCAATCGGCGTAGGCGCAGCGATGGCGCACACGATCGGCACGCAAGGTCCGGGTGTGCTGGTAAATCTCGCCAAGTTGATTGGATCGCTTTATCTGGCTCTCGTGATTTTCATCTTGTCGATCTTTGGACTGGTGATTTGGATCGCGCGGATTCCGTTGCGGCAATTCGTCAGAGCAGTGCGCGAGCCTGCGGCGCTCGCATTCGCGACCACGAGCAGTGAATCGGCGTTGCCGAAAGCGATGGAATCGATGGAGCGTTTTGGTGTGCCGCGACACATCGTGGGATTTGTGATGCCAACGGGATATTCATTCAACCTCGATGGGTCGACGCTTTATCTCGCGCTCGCCTCGGTGTTCGTCGCGCAAGCCGCCGAGACGACCACGGGCTGGCACATGGGCTTCGGTCAACAAATTGTGATGATGCTCACGCTGATGTTTACGTCCAAAGGTGTGGCTGCCGTACCGCGTGCTTCGCTCGTCATATTGCTCGCGACGCTGAACAGTTTTTTGCCATCAGGTCTCGGTCCGATCGGCGTGGCGATAATTTTCGGCGTGGATGAATTGATGGACATGGGCCGCACCTGTGTAAATGTGATTGGCAATTGTCTGGCAACGGTCGTCGTTGCGCGCTGGGAAAAAGAATTCGATGAAAGGCGCGCGCACATGTTTGGCACACCAGCCGAAGCCGAATTAGATTTGAAATCGGGTGACGTGGCGTTTGCCGACGCGGTCGCCCAAGGCGACTAAGTCGCGGCAGTAATTCAAAATTGCGTGCGCCATGCGCCGCTGGATGTCCCTGTAACAGCTTCGTTACTATTTGCGACGCCACGGATAAGCGTTTGTTCTGCCAAATACGGCTTGACTTCTAGCGAGCGGCTTTGAACGTCGTGAACTTTCACTCATCAAAAACCATGAAAAAAATTCTCGCAACACTCCTAATATTCTCCTCGATTGGCTTAGGCGTTATCGCATTTGCCGTAGGCGGTTCACCGCGACCGAATGCAAGCGCTGACGCCTTTAACCACGGGCCGGACGTCGACAAGTCGAGTGCGATCGTCCAACTCAAAGGGGATCCCCTGAGTATCAATGCGGCTACCAAGCCAGTACACGGCAAGAAAATTGATTTCAATGGTAACACCGTGAGATCGTACCGCGCACAGCTCGCTGCTGGGCGAAACGAGTTCAAAAGATGGCTGCGAGCCAATGCGCCAAGAGCGAAAGTAACGAGTGAGTACGATATTTCACTCAACGCAGTCGCCGTCCAACTCAACGGCACGCCGCTGGAGACGATTGCCGCCGCGCCGATGGTAGAGCGGGCTGAGTACAACGCCGTTTATTATCCCAACCTGAGTCAGAGTTACCAGATCATCAATGCGACGGATGCTTGGAATGCCGCGGGTGGCAGATCCGTTGCCGGGGCGGGCATTAAGATTGGTGATATCGACAGCGGAATCGACGAGACGCACCCTTTCTTCGATCCAACTGGTTTCAGCTATCCCCCCGGATTTCCCAAGTGCGACGCAGCAGACAGCAATTCGCACCACCAAGACCAGGACTGCAAGTATGTCTCGCCAAAAGTCATTGTTGCCAAGGTCTTCTATAACAAGGCCGGCCAGCAGGGCCTCGACGCGCAGGCAGTCGAGGGGCACGGGACTCACACTGCCGGGATCGCCGCCGGCGTGACTGGCAAGACTGCCGTCGTCAACGGCGTAAGCATTTGATGATATGTCCGGGATAGCACCGGGCGCCTGGCTGGGGAACTACAACGTCTTCCCCGACCACGTTAATGAGAGCCGTCACGGCGCTCGCAGCGAGGACATCCTCAACGCGGTTGACGCCGCAATCGCTGACGACATGGATATTCTCAATCTTTCGCTGGGAGGGGGCTACCATGGTAACAACGACCTGCTGGCAAACGGGCTCGACAATGCGGTCGATGCAGGAGTGGTGGTAGCCGTTGCGGCTGGTAACAGCGGCCCCGGGGCAGGTACCCTTGAGTCACCCGGCCGCGCGCGCAAGGTCATCACGGTCGGCGCGAGCACAAACAAGCACTTCGTCGGCCAAATGTTTACTTACCCAGCCAGCGGCGGAACAACGATCGACGCGGCGGTGGGTGAGTTTCCGCCTTTAGCAGGCTCGTTCGGCCTGTTCTTTAACACGCAGCTCAACGGCTGTACTAGCATCGACTCGGGCGCTTCCGGCAACGTGGCGGTCGTCAACCGCGGCGTTTGCACATTTAGCACGAAGGTGCGCAATGCGATTGCAGCCGGAGCTACCGGCGTCGTAGTCATCAACAACGTCGCCGGTGACCCAATCGGCATGTCAAAAGACGGCGGAGGTGGCGACGACTTGCCGGCAGTCATGATCAGCAACAACGATGGTGCGGCGCTGCGGGTTGCCAACCCACCCGACGCTCTAGCGGACGCCACGCTCCAAGAGTTCACCACTTCTAACCAGGATATCCTCGCCGCCTTCAGCAGCCAGGGCCCAACGGCTGTTGATTTTGCCGTGAAGCCTGATGTGACCTCGGTTGGGGTTAACGTCCTCAGCTCCTGTGTTAGCAGCGATTTCGTCGATTGCGGTGGCTCGTCGTGGGCCTTCCTCAGCGGCACCTCAATGTCAACGCCGCACATTGCTGGCTCCGCGGCGGTACTATTGAATCTGCATCCGTCTTGGTCACCTGCGCAAATTAAGTCAGCGCTCGTGAACCGCGCCGATCTAGTAATCCAGGATGCCGTGACCGGCTTGCACGACGTTGGCCCAACGGCGCAAGGAGCCGGGCGTGAGAACCTTTCCGTCGCAGCAGACGCGACGAGTTGGATGGATCCTGCTGCGGCGAGTTTCGGGCGCGTGACCCTTGGTCATCCGACGTCGCTCACGATCACACTGTCAAATCCGACTGGCACCGATGAAACGTTCAGCGTGTCTGTGACGAAGTTTACACCTGACACATTCGGCGGAACTGTCCCAAGCGTCTATGATGCTGGAACCTTGAGCGCAGGCGACACCCGGATCAATGTGCCAGGGAGCGTAACGGTCCCGGCCAACGGTTCGACCACGCTTACCGTGACGGTCAATACCGGTCAGCCATCAGGAACGGTGGTCCAGGGATGGATCAACCTCGATGGGCCGGGCTCCAATGACCTGCACTTCGCGTACTACGCCATAGTTGGCCATTAGTAAGATCGCGAAATAGTTCTATGCAAAGCAGGGACGCGGCCAAACCGCGTCCCTGCTTTTTGCGTACGGAGGCCCTACTGAGTCATCTGCAGTTCGAGGGTAGGGTCTCTCTCTCGCATTAAGAATCGACAAAGCTGGATCGTTCCAGCTAAGATGGTTCGTCATGCTAGCTTTGCACACAGCCGCGGGAGCAACTTATCTGATGCAGATCTTCGCGTCCGGATTTCTCGCAGTTCTTTTTCTTCAATCAGGAATTGATAAAATCGTCGATCGGCGCGGAAACCTCGAATGGCTGAAGGGACATTTCGCGAAAAGCCCGTTAGCCGGAATCGTCACCGCCATGCTGACTACTATCACAATCCTTGAGGTCGCGGCCGGCGCGCTGAGTGCGGTTGGCTGCGTATTTGTAATTTTTTCGCGCGATTCAACCGTTGCGTTCTACGGCGCGATCGTTTCCGCGGTTGGGATCATTGCGCTGTTCTTTGGGCAGCGAATGGCTAAGGATTATGCTGGAGCAGCGGTCCTTGTTCCGTACTTTCTGCTGACCGTGGTTGCGATTTATCTGCTCGCGCAACCGTAAATCAGTGACAATTTTTAGGTCATGCCTGGAGCATTCCTTAACGAAATAACCGTTGACGATCCACGGCGCAATCATCCCGTGTTGAGAAAATCGCCTTGTGTCACGACTGCAGCTGAGGCGATGGAAAACTATAAGGCAAATTGCGCACGCACCTGGTATGAGGACGATGCCGACCCGAATGATCCTGCTGGCAAATACGCTTTTCAGCGATTGCGGGAAACTTGGTTCACTCCTCAAACTAATCCCAAGTTCAAACTTCGCCGAGACGATAACTTTTATGCTATTGGCTCATGTTTTGCGCGTGGCCTTGAGCACTTTCTCGCCAAGCACAACATTAGTGTTGAAAGCGCGGCGCCGGAATTTGCTAAACTTCAACCGGCCAAGATGCGGGTATCAGCACTCGGATTCACGAACAAATACAACACCTATTCGATATTAAATGAATTGCGGTGGTCGCTTGAGCCAGACGCAACATTTCCTTTGCGGTCTATTGCTCAACTAACAGAAACGACTTGGTACGACCCGCACACAAACCCAACGCTAAATTTCACCGGCCTGGAAGAAACGCTGGAGCGTCGTGCGCTGATGCAAACGGTTACGAAGCGCATAAGGAATTGTCGTGCTGTGATCGTCACCCTCGGGCTGGCAGAGGTGTGGCGCGATGTTCAAACAGATGTGTTCGTTAATTGCACTCCGCTTGCCGTGGCGTACACGCTAAAGCCGAGCGCAGCTCCATCTTTGTTTACACCCGAACCAGATCGATACGAATTTCATCTAACGAATTTCGCTGAAAACTGGGCCAATCTGGAAGCCATTTACGCTTTATTGTCTCGGTATGGACATCCTGACTTTCACATTGCGGTCACCGTCTCTCCGGTTCCCTTGATGAACACGTTTTCAAGCATGGATATTGTTGTGGCTAACACCTGGGCGAAGTCGCTCTTGAGAGCAGTCGCGCAGGAGTGGGCTGCTGCGCATGCCAATGTAGATTACTTTCCAAGTTACGAGATCGTGCAAAACTCTGATCGTGCAGCGGTATGGGAGCCAGATCTGAGACACGTCAGAAGCGCCGGAGTACAGCACATCATGGAGTTATTCCTGCAAAAGTATCTTGAGTAAACGTCGTGATAGCTGATCGCTCTACGAAATCCTGACTCACCACCGCGTTGTTTTTCGGGTGATTACGCTCAGAAGATTTGCAACTGCACAGTTCGTGATAAGCCTACTGCTTCTCCTCTGCGCTTTAATGTTCTATTACTTCGCGGTTCTTAGAATCGATTACCGCAAGACAGCGCTCCTGGATCTTGGTCCCCATCCCGACGCGACGGAATACTTCGCCCAGGCTAAAGCGCTCCAGCGCGATGGCTGGCCTTCCATACAGATTGGTTACGAGAAATTGCCATCAAGGTACCCTTTTGGATACCCGGCGCTGATGCTTCCCTGGTTGAAGATTTTGCGGGAAGCAGACGCCGTACTGGCACCGTTTCGCACTAGCCAAACGACAGGGCTACTTCTGCTGTTGGCGGTGTTTGCCTTTTACGCGTACCTCGCGATGCCATTGACCGGTGGGTTTGCGGCGCTGTTACTGGCCACGCTTCCTGGCTTCTTCACTTTCTGTCGTTCGTCGTTGAGCGAAGTGAGCGCCTCCCTGCTAATTATACTAGCGTTCATGTTTGCCTACCTGGGGATTACGGAAGAACGCCGCTGGAAAATCTATTTATCCGCAGTTTTACTTGGCCTTTCGTTAAACATTCGAATCCAATCGCTTTTTTTCGCGCCACTGTTGCTGGCAATGGCTCTGTTCCCGAGGAGAGGAATGTCCTGGCGCTGGTTTCTTCATTGCGTTGCTATTCCGGTTGTCTTCGTGCTAGCAGCTAGCCCTATGCTGATCTTAAACACGATCCAGTTCCATTCGCCGTTAACAACAGGTTACGACCTGTGGGTCCCGTATTTTAGCAGAAATCATCTTCTGTTTCGTTTGGGATGGATTCCAACTAATGCTGCCAGTCTTTGGAGGGAATTGATTCTGCAGCCGCATGGATACTACGCTGCCAACATTTTTGGCACTGGCACATCGTTTGTTCCTGCCTTCGTTGTTCTCGTTTGCACCGGCCTGTTTTTTATCCGTTTGAGCTGGTTCGTTGGCTGCGCTTTTCTAGCGGGGTTCAGTTCCTTTGCCGTCACGTTGAGCTACCTATTTGGCAAAGATGGACGATTCTATCTGCCGCTTTTGATTCTTCTAATCGCCGTCGCTGTCCTGCCCGTCACCTGGGCCGCCAATAACCTCTTTGCTGGAAAACGAATCATTGCTGCTCTCAGCATCTTTATTTTATTTACCGGAGCCTGTCTCGGTTATCCTTCTCGTTCGGGCTATAAAACACATGAAATTGACCGGTTGCAGGCCTGGGACGCTCTTAATTTTGCCACTTCACGTCGCCGATCGCTCGCGTTCCTTGCGGAAAGGCATTTCGCTACACTAAATCGGCAACCTGGGATCGTTCTCAGTGATATTGATCCTGTTTATTTGAATGCTCTTTTGCCGCGTTCGTTCGTCGCGGCTCCGATTGATGGAAAACATAATTACAAGTGGAGCTATACATGGCGTTATGATCGCCCCCAAGCCTCCGCCCTGGTGGAACACGGCTTGCAACAGTCGCTTCCGGTTTACGCGCTATTTTCCTCCCGGAACGACGTCGCCGGGAACCAGTCGCGCCTGCCGAACGTTCCTGGATATGAATGGCGGACCCTAAGCGACTTCCAGCGCAATGTAGCAATCCTCACACTTGCTGCAATCGGATCAGATCAGGCTGCGCCAGCCCCCGAGTAAATGCGCCTTACAGTTCTCTTCCAACATGGCGCACCTGGAGGTCGATTTATGCAAAAAGCTCTTCGGCCTGGTTTATTCGCCGGGATGATCTTGTTGGCAGCCTACCTTCGTGTAGCGGGATTGACCTGGGGGCTCAACACCGGGTATGGACACGACCTGAATTTCCAGCCCGACGAATTTGTAAGCCTTAGGGGTGTTCTCGAGCTGGACTTACTAGCAGGCCATATTAAAGCCCCGGGAGCATACTTCGAGGGAACGTTCAACTACTATCTGTGGGCCGTGCCAGAAGCACTGCTTAAGCTTACCGCTAGCAAGAATGCGGATCTCAGCGACTCAACGAAGACAGAACGTCACTCCGATCTGTTGTATGTCTCCCGATGGATGTCGGTGTTACTCGATCTCTGTACCATTATTATCGTGTTTCTCGCGATTAGAGAGGCGACTCGGAAGTTCTATCCGTCCTTTTTGGGCGCGCTTTGTTACGCTGTTCTGCCAATGCAGGTGATTTACGCCCATTTCATGAGGACTCATATTTTGAGCAATCTGTTCTGCGCATTGGTCATTTGGCTGTCATTTAAGCTTCGGAAATCCCAATCGTGGCAACTGCTTTTGCTCGTCGGCCTACTTTCTGGTTTGGGAGCAGCGACTCGGTATCCCGTCGGAATCATCGCTGTGATTCCGTGCCTCTCCTTGCTACTTGGTGGCGATGACAACTTACCAAACTGGAAGGTCCGGCTTTCGAAGCAGGCGAAACACTTCGTAGCAAGCCAGGTTTGGTTGATTGGTTTGGGATTTGGAATTGGGCTGTTCCTCGGTCATCCAATGCTGTTTTTGGATACAGCAGGCGTTACAAAGGCAGTTACCAGCGAGACGCTAAAATATGCGTCGTTACACGAGTTCAGCAGTAGCCGATTGGTTAATCTGTCTGTTCTCTGGAGATATGTTACGTACGTGATTCCGTTTGCGATGTATCCCATGCTGTGGCTGGCTCCCTACTGCGCAATCTTATATCTTCTTTTCAGACGCAGCCTTTACAGCTTGTCTGTTCCAATACTGATTTTCTCCTTTCTGTATCTTTACTTCATGGGAAAAGGGTACCTGGGACCTTATTTCGCTCGCGTAACCATGCTTTTGTTTCCTGGCTTTTGTGTACTTGTTGGAATTGGTTGCAGCGACTTGCAGTTGACACTGCGAAACAAACGAGCAACAGCCGTTGTTTTAAGCGGCGCACTCCTGCTCGTCATGGTGCCGTCGATAATTTTCGATCTGGCATACGATCGGGCTATGCAGCAGACGGACGCACGTGAGGTTCTTAGGAAAGACCTCCAAAGGTTCATCGGACGAGCGCCAACGCGGATTGGTATTTTGCAATGGGGACCCTATTTTTACACCGCAATGCCCGCCGCCAAGCCACTAAGCAGCGAAAAAGTGGTGGTTCAGTTACAGGATGCTGGCGAAGACGCTGACTTCTTTCTGGTGGGATTCCCCACCCAAATTACCCCGGCGCTAGTCAACGCAACTGTTCGGCGGGTTGAGGCGCAGGGAAAATTTAGATATGCAAAAAGCTATCGCGTGCCGGTACGGATTTTTGGACACGAGTTTAGGCTCGTGCACTTTCCGCAAGACATGACGTATCCCTTTCCGATGATTTTGCTTTTTCGAGCAAGAACTCCAACATGAGTTGAGCACCAGCTCATTCGAAATCGCCATCATGTTGACGATGCGGAACTCAATGCAAAAGGGGGAACAGACCATCCCGATTTCCGAAAGGCCTGCCGGATCTCGCGCCGGCGATATCTTATTGCTGCCAATAGCGATATTCGCATTCTGGACGCTAGCGTATCAGCTTGTGCTTATCGTTAGATGGCCAGGGACAACGATCATATGGTGCTTTTTAGGTATCACGACCGTCGCTTTCTTTCTGCTGGCACGCTTATGGAAAGAAACAGACGCAATCCCTGGCAAAGGCTATCGGTTCCATCTCTCTCACATTTTTCTGCTGTTTTTGGGCATAGCTTGGGCAACTGCGGTTCTATTCGTGCGCCGGCCAAATCAAGACGATGTCGTCTATTTCCATAGAGTTCTCACCCAACTGCTGGATCTTAAGCAGCCCATCCACCTCCGTCAGACAGGTCTCGACATGGATGCCGCCGCATTTTCACCGGTCCACTTGGCAACCAGCTATGAAATGCTCATGGGCTTTCTGGGGCATTATCTTGGAATCGACCCTCTTTTCTTTTATCAAATCATCGGCCATGCATTGGCCGCGTTTGCGATTCCCTTTGTCCTTTACTGGTGCGTGCGAAGACTTGGATTGGATCGCTGGCCAGCAACGCTGGGCGCGTTGTTCGGAGTGGTATTCTTGCTTTTGGACAATCCTGGGCCAGCGGTGATTGGAACTGTTTCCCGTTACTGGTCATTCGGGATGGCTGCCGGTTACCTGTGGGAGGGGAGATCGATCGTGTTCATCCTGACCTTGCCGCTCGCTCTTGTGCTAAGCTATCGATTCCTGAGTAAGGCTAACCGAAGCGATCTGGTGTGGTTGACCCTCTTGGGTGTCGCTAGCGTCGGTCTCGCTAACACGGCGCTTTACTTGATCCCAGCGGTGATTGGGTGCTCCTGGTTGACTTTTTTCACCACTCAGCTATTTGAACAAAAGCAATCTAAAGACCTACGGGAGGAGATTCGCCGCGGGCTGTTCCTGATAATACCGCTTGTCTACCCGATCGGAATATTGGTTTTGCTGATGATTAACATAATCCCAAAACCAATCGATATAAGCATGTATGGACCAACATACATGCCTTGGGTCGAAAGTATGACATTTTTCGTGGGAGGACCAGCAGGGTACCTTCGTAACGCTGTACTTATGATCGCCGTGCCGCTGGTCGTTGTCCGGGGCAAGACCGGGCTTTTTTTGTTTTTTTATACGTGCGCGATCTGGGTTTTTTGTTTGAACCCTCTGCTTGCCCCGTGGTGGATGAGACACATTCTGGCGCTGTGTCACTTTCGCTTGAATTATTTAGTGCCATTACCATTGCTCTGCGCCATGCTGCCAGTAGCAGGTCCACGGTTGTTTCGAAAAGCACCCGCCCGTCCTTCGGGAGATCGATTTCTACTCACAGGCGCGCTCCTGGCTATCGTGGTTAGTTTCTTTTACAGTTATCGTGCACTCTCGATCATGCCGATTAGCGCACAGGCAGCATGGAAAACGCCGTTCGAGTACCAGTTTGTTAAAGACAACACCGATTTTGCTCGAGCGGCCGGCAAGTATATTGAACATAGTAAGCTACTCGTTCCAACTTGGACGGCCGGTTGCGAGTTACCGCTACTGTTTCCAGAAATGAACGTCGTGTCGCCCCGGCTTGTCACTCATTATTTTACCAATGCTGGCAATCCGACAGAGGGCAAGCTTCGCCGCCAGTCACAGCTTTTCATCGAGGGAGACAACTCCCAAAATTCCAAACGGCTTCAACTGTTGGAACCGAAATTTCGCCAAGTCATCGAAACGGGTCGCGCAAATGCCGTTGCAGTTCCACAATCTCAAAGCCAGCGGGTACTGGCGACCCTTCAATCGATTGATCCCGGCTGGCATCGCGTTCTGGAAGCTGGCGGGCTGGTATTGCTCTTACCAGCTAAGCAGTGAACCACCGGACTCGCATCCGAAATCTCGAATGCGGCAGCGAACGTCAGGCACAGGGCGACAGGTGTTATTTCGCCGACGCGAAAAGATTCGCGTACCACTCCAGGCTGACGCTAACTGAGTCGGCGCGGAACGGCACAAGCCCATAATTTGTTATTTGGGAGACCGACATGTTTTTAATTCGCAGAGTGTCAATAAGTTCAAGCCAATTCGCTCCAGCCTGTTCAAGCCCGTAAGGCCAGAATTCCAGGAGTAACTTTGCTGCGGGATTGTCGGCCAGGACACGATTAGTCCCGCGCAAAGCATGAAGCTCGTATCCCTGAATATCCATTTTGATCAGGTCAACGCGTTCGCCGGGTTTGAAGTAATCGTCCAGCGCTATGATATCGATTTGGACAGCGGGGCGCGAATCTCCCTCGGTCGCGTATGTGCGATGATCGACGTTTAGTTTATCCGAAACATACAGCTTGGACCTTCCGCTGGATTCGCCAACCGCAGCCTGAGATAAGCGGACGTTCGCGAGGTTACGGGTCGCAGACTGCAAGCGCCTAAAATTTTCCGGGGAAGGCTCGAATGAATGAACGACGCCGGTCGGACCAACCATGCGGGAGAGAAACTGCGAATAAACACCGATATTTGCACCCGCGTCCACCACGACAGCTCCCGCGGACAAGATACTTCTCAGTAGCTTCCGCTCCGCACGATCAGTGTAAGCTTTGAAAGCACGATAACACAGTACGTATAAGGGAAAGGCGTGGTCATAAGCCCTATTGCCAACTCCGCGAAGAAGCGAGGCTAACTGCATCAGGAGGTTGCCGAGAGAACGCGGCAACGGCCGATCACTTTGCCGCCGGATTTCGAGCTCGCGGCCGCAGAACCGAGAAATGCAATTTTGGGCTTCACCGCGGATGAATGTACTTCATGCATTATAACATTGGAAAAGATATTGAGAAATCATACGTTCGCCCGATGCGACTGCGCTGGAGACAGATGCTCACGTCGAACCTGCAGGCGGCGGCACGCTGGGATCGCTGGGATCTTGTTGCTCTTGTGCTCGCTGTGTTCATTGCTCTTTGGATCTTCGCGCTCAAACTTAAGACATTCTACGATCTCGGCTACTCATCGGACCTTTTCACGATGGTCCAAGCGGCGCGAAGCTGGCTCGAGGGAAAGGGGGTCCTCCAGGATAATTATTTGGGGAACCTCCTTGCTGTTCACACCTGTTTTCTGCTTCTGCCGCTCGGACTTATTGCAAAACCGTTCGGTGCCCCCGGCTTGCTATTCGTGCTTGCTGCGTCGGTAGGGGCGGCCTACTTCTGCGCAACACGTATCCTGCGTCTTCTCGGCGTTAATGGTCGCGTCGCCTTAATCGCAGCCGCGGCAATGCTTGTGTCACCGTTTTCGGTTGCGTTCTATCAAGAGTGGGCCTTCGGATTCCACGTCGAGGTTCTCGCTCCGACATTATGTTTAGTCCTGTTCTATTTCCTGCTTCAGCGGCGAATGGTTGCCTCAATCGTGACAGCACTCGCTGTCATCAGCCTGAAGGAAGATGCGCCAATTGCCGCAGCTATGGTGGCGATCGTAGCAGCCGTTGAGACGTGGATTTCCGAAGCAGGCAAACGCGGAGGCTGCCGCATTAACTGGCCGGCAGCGGTCACACTTCTCTTATCGGTTTCCGCAATTCCACTTTTGCTTGCGATTTGTTTGTCACAGACGCCGACGCCGGGTGCTCGTCGCGGGGTTGATCGCCTAGATATTGTGGCGCCGGGAACTCTATCCAGTACCGAAGCAGTTTTCGGTTTTGTGGCCTCACACATTACCCATTGGCTTGAGAGCAGTGTTGTCCGTCAATGGCTCTGGGTCATGTTAGTCGGGAGCTTCGGAACAATCTTGTTGCGCCCGTGGTTTCTCGTACTTGGTATCCCGACGACGGTGGTCGCATGGATGAAGAATCGGAACGACCTGCTATGGGCACCACGATTTTTTCCGACAGCGGCACTGCTCTGGTGTATCACGTTGGTAGGTTTTGCCTTGATTGTGCGCATCATACCGTACAGTAGCAAATGGACACGCGCTGCAATGGTTGCGGTCACAATTGCAATCGCGGCATTCTCGGCGTTCGCCCAACTTGCTCTTGTGCCGCCAGCGCGCAGCGCTTACCTCCTTCGGTCTGGAAGCTTTTACTCGCCGCAGGATCGACAAGAGGCAGACGCGGTGTTTGCGCACTACCGTCGTGAAGGCAAGCCCGAAGAACCTGTTATTGCTTCAACCTTCCTTTTTCGCTATGCGCACGATCGAAACCTCTTCTGGCTCGATCGACTGCATGGCCGGCCTGCGCCCATTTGGATTCTTGGCGACAGCGCCGACCCCTATGTCCGGTATAGGATCAGCGCCGACATGATAAATGCAAGCTCTGGAATCAAAATGGAGGACTACACCGTCATTGATCATCGCGGCCGCTTCGTTCTGCTAAGGAGGAAGGACTGGCGACAGCGGGAAGGCGAAGCAAGGCGGAGTGGTACAAGCTTATCGCCGTAACATAAACTAGAGCTGCGGCCATCAGCGTCGCGTGAGGGTGACGGTAAAGAAAGCCGCACAGACGCGTGGAAAGCGACGACTGAGGGCGATGTCCAAGCGAAATAACATGCGATAGAGAAAACCCGGAACTGGCAACCTATGCGATATTCCACCAGTAACCATGTACGATAGTGCGCTGAAAGGCCTGGCGGCAAAACTCGTAAGATCGAAGTTATCATTTAAGCGTTGCAGCCATTTAGCGTTTTGGAAAAAGATCAGCCAGGGCAGCGCGATGTTGGCCGATGCCAGTGGTCCCTGCACTTCGCCCAGCTCAGGCTCGGAGATCCGGAAATCAATCGCTTCGTGATGCAGGTACTTGAAGATAAGGGTGGATAGCACAGAAAAAAAGGGCTCGGTCGCGATCACTTTTCCACCTGATTTCAACTTGCTGGCCGCGCGGTTCAGAAACGCAATCGGGTTTTTCAGGTGATGCAACACGTTAGTGAGCGTAATAACATCAAGGCTGTTGTCTTTGATCGCGTCCAACTTGTCGATTTCGTGGCAGTCAAACACGAGGTCGAGATAATCCAGATAAAGCACGTCGCTCGTAACAACGTTTGGGAGAAATTGTTTCAGGGGCGAAGTGCCACTGCCTATTTCTAATATCGACAGTGCCGCCGGATTGGGAAGGTCCTTGAACTGATCACGGTAAAGTTCGCGATACCAGAAAAGAAGATTTTTATTGGCGCCGAGCCGCGCTCGATTACGCAATGTTGCGGCACGATCTTTCGCCTCCTCGCTCTGCACAATGATCGCGCTGCTCATTTGACGGCGCGGATATACAGCGAGCCGGCGAACTCCGAGATCACTGGCACGCTTTCGAGGAATCGGCCCACCGAGTTTAATCGATTAACTAGAGGAACTGGTGTTTTCGGATGCAAGAAATCGAATGGATCAATTCGAATTTCACGATACCCTGTTACTTCGAGCAGGCGCCTGAGCGACCATCGAAAGAATGCGGTCTCATCCGGTGAGTCGCGAAGTTTTCGCTTAACCCAGGGCACATTCTTCTGTATCGCGATCTGAGGGTTCAGCATGTTTGGCTCTGTAAAGCAAATTGTCCCGCCGGGCTTTAACACGCGGTAAATTTCGCGTAAGGCGTCCTGGATCTCGAGGTGATGTAAAACCGAGCTGCCCACGACGGAATCAAAGATGGCATCGGGATAACTTAGGTCATAAGCGTTCTGGATTTCGTAACGAACGTTTGGCGCAGAACAATTCGCCCTCGCGATTTCCAGAAGCTCGGGCGAGACATCAAGCGCCACGATCTCCGCTCCTGAGCGCGCCAGTTCGCGAGTGAAATAGCCTGTGCCGCATCCCAACTCAAGAACACTCATCCTCGGCCCAAGATGTTTGCTAAGCATCTTCACCCGGCGCGCCCAGCGCAGTTTGCCAGCTGGGCTCTCCCAATTCCAAATCTCCCCCGCCCCGTGTTCGGCCAGGAAGCGCCCGTGTTGAATTTCTTTGGCAATACGTTCGTGCACTAGAAAACTTTCACTATCTGTGGATTTGAAACTCGCATGCCCTGGTCGCCAGTGTGAAAACGCGGGAGCTGATAGCGACTTAGTAGCCGAGTTTTAACTTCAAGAAGCCGTGCCAGCACATCTTTAGCATGACAAGTCCGTGTCGAAAAACCTTGGTCATCTTCGTCGAACCATAGATGCGTTCCTGGTAGTGGACGGGCAAGTCCAGAATTTTAAGGTTCAACTTTGCGGCGCCGAACAGCAGTTCGTAGTCTCCCCAGCGATCCTCGGTTCCCCAGCGTCCGAGCATCGGCTTAATCCGCTCCCAGTCGCTTCTCCAGAGGACTTTTGTGCCGCACAGCGTGTCCTTAACTCTTTGCCCGAGCAGATATGTAAAAGCGACGCTGAAAAATTTGTTGCCCAGCATGTTTGCTCCGTTCATTGCTCCTTTTGGCACGGGATAGACCAAGCGCGATCCATTGACAAACTCCGCCTGGCCCGAAACGATAACATCGACGAAGTAAGGCAGCTCCTCGGGAATCGTCGTTAGATCGGCATCGAGAATCATCAAAATGTCGCCTGTCGCAGCGTCAAAGCCTGTCCAGACGTTTCGCGACTTGCAAACTCCCGGCCCATGCTCAAGCCGAATATTTTTTTCCGGGTAAAGCGATTGCACCCGCAACACTTCTTCAGCGGTTCCGTCTGTGGATTGGTCGTCACAGAAAATTAACTCTGTCCGTCCCGCTAGAGGTGGAATGCGGCGAACAGCGTCCTCGACGTTTCCTTTCTCGTTCTTGCATGGAATGACCACCGATACGGCAAGCTTTTCTGGCAAAACCAGCGGCGGCAGCATTCGCGCTACGACAACTTGCGTCATGCACAGTTTGTTCAGAAACGGAAGACGGGCACAAAAACGGTTAAAGAAACCAGACAGCAACGGCAGATATTTCGGTAAAAGCACGATTCGATGCGTCTCGAGAGCTTCAAAACCGGCGAGCTTCAACAAGTTTCGGATATCGGTCGTGGAAAGCCAGTTCTGCGCGGTTCGCGGCACCTTCATCCCAACCCATTCGGCGAAGGTAACGAACGGTTCCCAGAGGTGATTGTAAGTTGTTACCAACACGCGCGTGTGCCTCTGGCAAAGTGGCCTTAAATTTCGCAGCGCTTGAAGCACGTCTACCGTATCGCCGATATCGTTAAAGAGAATGTAATCGAATGTTTCATCTGGCTTGAAAGCCTGTTGGAACTCCTGCTTGTCTGGAAAAGCGACTGCGAATTCAAATGATGGATTTCGTAGCTGCGCGATATCCACGATCTCTCGGCAGATCTCAATGCCTTTGCCATTACTGGGCCGGACAACCGTCAGGAGATTGCCGGTGCCGCAGCGAACCGATAAAACCCTTTTCTCAGGCTCCACCAGGAACCGGAACAAACGGTTTAGCAGTTCATAATAGTACTTGTTGCGGTTAATCCAGCTCTCGCGACGAGCAGCAATCTTGGCCAGCTGCTCACGTGTTCGCTCGCGCCTTTCGTCGAGCGCAGCTGGCCCCCAACTTTCCGCAATCGGCTCGCGCTGATTTGGAAAAGCGCCAATCTTCTCGCTCTCAGTTAAAGGCGGATTAATATTTACCGGATCCGCAGCAGAGCTTGGCACAACAGCTTCTTTCATACCTGGCGGCGCTCAAGATTGTATTTGAAGATCGCATAAATCGCCCTGAAACCATCTTTCCAGTTGATCTTCTTGCCCTCCGCGTACGTGCGTCCGCTATATGAGATCCCCACTTCGTAAATTCTGCAGCCCGTGCGGGCGAGTTTAGCAATAATTTCCGGCTCAACTCCGAAACCATCTTCTTCTATTCGAATCGATTTGATAAGTGGGGCCTTGAAGGCTTTGTAGCCTGTTTCCACGTCGGTCAAATTAATGTTGGTGAGCATGTTTGAGAGCAACGTCAGAAATTTGTTGCCAACCATGTGCCAAAAGAAAAGGACGCGATGTGGTCGCCCGCCCATGAAACGGGAGCCAAGAACCACGTCTGCCTTGCCTGACATAAGCGGCTCAAGAAGCAGAGGATAATCTTCGGGACTATATTCGAGATCTGCGTCCTGGACGAGAATGAAATCCCCAGTCGCAGCCGCGAACCCGCTGCGCAGGGCCGCTCCCTTGCCCTGATTCACCGGATGATAAATGATCCGATCAACCATCGACGAAAGCCTCTCCCGGAGCAGAGTCTGCGTTCCGTCCTGTGAGCAATCATCCACGACAATAATCTCTCTGCCCTTCAAGGGTGCATTGCAAACTGCCCCAACGATCTTCTCGATCGTATCCTTTTCATTGTAACAGGGGATTACGATTGAGACTTTCATCTTTGCAATTCAGGCGAAGTTCCACCCGGACAGCCACTCTGTCGTACTCTCGATAACGCAATTTCGCTGGAGAAAAGGAACGGCTGTGCTTGACTGATAGGTTCGACATTCTTCGTCAGAATGCCTGCGCAAGTTATCAAAATTAGTGGTGCCCGCCAGCACAATCTCAAGAACCTCCACGTGGAGATTCCACGGGAGAAGTTTGTCGTCATCACAGGCCTGAGTGGTTCGGGGAAATCGTCACTGGCTTTCGACACTCTTTATGCCGAGGGACAACGCCGATACGTGGAGAGTCTCTCTGCTTATGCGCGGCAATTCCTCGATCAAATGGAAAAGCCGAATGTCGATTTTATCCAAGGACTGTCTCCTGCGATTGCGATCGAGCAGCGCAGCGCCGGCGCCAACCCAAGATCGACAATCGCGACCACCACTGAAATCTACGATTATCTGCGGGTCCTCTTTTCCGCTGTGGGGCAGCCGCACGATCCGCTTACCGGCCGGCCACTAAGCCGCCAGACGCCTCAGCAGATTGTCGATCAGATCCTCGCGTACGAAGCGGGCTCCAAAATCATTGTGGTGGCGCCCCTCATCGAGAATCAGCCGGGCGAGTTCCGCGATGTGATCGAAAAGCTCAAGCGCGAAGGATTCGTCCGCGCGCGTATTGATGGCCAGCTTATGGAGCTCGATCGCCCCGAGCCGATCCGGCTCAATAAGAACAGGCGGCATACGATTGAGGCGGTGATTGATCGATTGGTCATTCGCGAGGGAATTCGCGTGCGCCTAACAGATTCAATTGAGACTGCGCTCAAACTGGGTGGCAATCGTGTTGTCATGCTGCGAGAAATTTCACGAACAGCGGACGCCCAACATCCACCGTCTAACATCGGATCAGAGCAGTGGGAAGAACTGCGGTACTCCACGGATTATGGAAACGCGGAGACGGGATTCACGTTAGGCGACCTAACTCCCAGACATTTTTCCTTTAACAGTCATCTCGGGGCATGCCCGGCTTGTCATGGGCTGGGCACGCAATTGGTCTGCGATCCGGACCTAATGATCTCCAATCCTGGTAGAACGCTGGCCGAAGGGGCAATCACGCCTTGGCGACGCGGGACAAAGCGGATGCAGGCATACTACCGGCATCTGCAAAAGGCGCTGGTAAAGCATTTTCACGTCGATGAAGACGTTCCATTTAGCGATTTGCCAGAGCGATTTAAACAAGCCCTTTACTTTGGCACCGATGGGACACCGATTGAAATGGGCTTTAGCGACAACGGAGAGCAGAAAGTCGCAAAACCATTCGAGGGACTAGTGCCGCAGATGCAGCGGCTCTACGAGGAAACGCAAAGCGAATTCACCCGTAATCGCATTCGCTCGTTCATGACGCGCGAACCGTGCAAGGTCTGCAATGGAGCGAGGCTTAAGCCGGAAGTTCTTGCGGTCACCATCAAAGATCGAAATCAACGCGAATTGAACATTCATGAGTTCAGTGAGCTTACGATCGAAGCAGCCGCCCGGTTTGTTGGGGATCTCGAATTGACTGCGCAGCAACACACCATCGTCATCGATGTGGTGCGTGAAATTCAGTCGCGCTTACAATTCCTCGTTGAGGTTGGACTGGGTTATCTCACACTCAATCGCCAAAGCGGCACGCTCTCCGGGGGCGAAGCACAGCGGATTCGATTGGCGACGCAGATCGGCTCCGGCCTTGCAGGAGTGCTTTACATTCTGGACGAACCAAGCATTGGGCTGCACCAGCGCGACAATGGTCAGTTGCTGGGGACCCTGCGCCGACTGCGTGATCTCGGCAATTCCGTCATCGTAGTTGAACACGATGAAGGAACAATCCGGGCGGCCGACCACATCATCGATCTCGGGCCCGGGGCGGGCCCGCGCGGCGGCGAAATCGTAGCGCAAGGGAAAATCAACGACATCGTGTCTGCGAAGAATTCTTTAACCGGCGATTATCTTTCTGGGCGCGCGCGAATTTCTGTTCCAAGACAGCGCGTTAAACCGCGACCTCGCAACCAATCCGAAGGCTGGCTAACACTAGTCGGAGCGACGGACAATAATCTGAAAGATATTTCGGTTTCGTTTCCGCTCGGCTGTCTGACTTGCGTCACCGGTGTCTCGGGCAGCGGTAAATCTACTCTGGTGGACGACATTCTGCGGCGCGCCCTGTTTCGACGTTTCTACAATGCGAAAGAAAAACCGGGCGCGCATCGGGCCATTCGCGGAGTGGAACAGATCGACAAGGCGATTGTGATTGACCAGAGTGCAATTGGACGAACGCCGCGCTCAAACCCGGTCACCTACACGGGTGCATTTACGCCGATTCGCGAGCTATTCAGCCAGCTGCCTATGGCGCGGGTGCGCGGTTACGACGCCGGGCGTTTCAGTTTCAATGTTAAAGGGGGCCGCTGCGAAAATTGCGAAGGCGGCGGATTGATTAAAATCGAGATGCACTTTCTGCCGGACGTGTATGTCGAATGTGAAGTGTGTCATGGGAAGCGGTACAACCGCGAGACACTCGAGATCACTTACAAAGGCAAAAATATTGCCGATGTTCTCGATCTGACAGTGGATGAGGCGGCGCGCTTTTTCCGCAACGTGCCCAGCATCTCGGAAAAGTTAAACTCATTGCTCGACGTAGGTCTCGGTTATCTGCGACTTGGCCAAGCCGGGACAACTCTCTCCGGTGGGGAAGCGCAGCGCGTAAAACTCGCCACCGAGCTTGCGAAAAAGGCGACCGGGCGCACTCTTTACATTCTCGATGAGCCAACGACCGGATTGCATTTCGCCGACATTGAGAAATTGCTGCAAGTACTGATGAAGCTGCGCAACGCGGGTAATACGGTGATTGTGATTGAGCACAATCTGGAGATGATCAAGTGCGCCGACTGGATCATCGATTTGGGACCTGAAGGTGGCGAACGTGGCGGCGATCTCGTTGGAGCCGGTCCGCCGGAGGAGATCGCAGCACTCCCCGCTAGTCATACGGGGCGATATTTGCAGTCGATGCTGGAAAAGAAATGAGCTTAAGAAAAATAGGACTCAGTTTTCTGCTCGGCACACTCGCGCAATTCGCCCGCGCGGACATTTCCGCTGAGATTGCTGAAGCGAGCGCGCCGCTAACACAGGGCGTTCCGGAAGTAGCCGTCGCGAGGTTGCAGGCGCTGTTAAATAAAAATCTGCCTGAAACCGAATGGCGCGTCGTTGCCGAGAAACTTGCCGAAGCGCAAGTGGTTGCAAGAGAACCAGAGGATACGCTCGTTTTGTTGGCAGACCCTCGATTACGCGAACTTCCATGGGCGAAATTCTGGCGCGCCCAAGCCTTGGCCGGCGTGAACCGATGGGCTGACGCACTGCCGTTGTATGAGGAACTGACCACCGACCGAGCCTCTCCGTTTTTTGAAGCAGCCCTATTTGGCGCGGCCGAGACGCTGCGCGCGATAGGAAAGCGGCAAGAAGCGCTTAGAAAACTGAACCTCTTGCTCCATGACAAAAAATGGGGTAACCGAGCGCAGTTGCGAGCAGTCGAACTGTACATTGAAATGGGAGATGCTTCTAATGCGCAGCGCCTCCTGGCAGAAATGCGACCGACATTGGTGGCGGAGCGGAGAGAGCGGCGGGTGTTACGTGGTCGGCTGGAGCTAATCTTGCAGCGGCCTGAGAGAGCAATCGGCATGTTTCAAGCGCTTTTAAAAAGGCCGGAGGAAGCACCTCATTCCACGTTAATCGCGGCGCTCTTCGGCATAGCCGATGCACATTTGCAACTAAAGACGCCGGAAGCTGGCGATGATTTCATCGAACGATTTATCGATCGTCACCCGGCGGACCCGGATCTCTCTCTTCTCTTTGCAAAACTGGATGAGCTGTATCGCGCGGAGCACAAACCGTCCCGCAGCGAACTGGAGAAATGGGTGCGCAGGCCGGAACAACCACGGCGAACTTTTGCCCGATGGTATCTCGCACGGTTGGAAACTCGCGCTGGGCGTAGGGAGCGAGCCCGGGAACTATTTTCCGATCTGCGGACCGGTACTAAATCTCCGACGATTGCACCCGCTCTGCTTGAGTTTGCGCAATTTGAAGTGGACGACGGGCATTTGGATGAGGCGATTGCGATTTTGGATGAGGCGCGTCTGCTGCATCCCGAGCCGACTTTGCTGGCTCGGATCAATTTTTTGTCCGCCCAAGTGAATTATCTGGCGAAGCGATTTGACACAGCGACGGCGGGTTTTGAACAAATCGCGCATTCCAATTCGCCCTGGACAAAAATTGCCCTGTTTAATGCATCCAGCGGTTGGTTACAACTTGGCAATCACGCTCGTTTCGCAGCTGATTACAGTCAACTGGAGAAGCAAGGCGGCGATGAAGAGCCGCGGGCGAATTTGCGATTGGAGGAAGGTTTGATGCAGGCGGCGAAGGGCGATAAGAGAGCGGCGGCATCGCTGCAGCAGTTCATTCGTGATTTCCCCAAAAACGCGCGTCTGTCGGAAGCTTGGGTGAGCCTGGCTGAGCTGGCCTTTCACTCCTCGCCGCCGCGGTTCGATGAAGCGCGAAAAAATCTAGCTCGTGCAGCCGAGTCGAGGCCAACCGCCGCGGCCGTCGAGCGCGCCGATTATCTCACCATTTGGGTGGAGGAATCAGCCCGCGGAAACGAGATGCAAGTGATTGATCTGGCAAAGCGCTTTCTGGAGCAGCATGGCGGTTCACCATTCGCTTCGGAGGTTCGAATGAAATTAGCGGAGCTTTATTATCGGCGCCAGGATTTCGCAAACGCGCAGACGCAGTTCGAAATTATCGCGCAACAGAATCCCGACGATTCTCTCGTGGAAAGAGCACTTTTTTTTGCTGCAGAATCAACCATGTCGAGCATGGGCGAGCATTCACTTGCCCAAGCGATTGTTCTTTTTGATCAGGTCGTGCAAAAAAACGGACCGCTGCGGTGGGCCGCACGCAATGAACAAGCTGTAATCGAGCGCAAGCTTGGCAAGCCGAAAGATGCTCTCGCCTTGTACGATGAGGTACTAAAGAGCGACGCTGGCCTATCCGACAAACGCGAGGCGCTTTGCGGAAAAGGAGACATTTTCTTTGAGGCCGGAACAACCGACCCTAATAGCTACCAACGCGCGATTGAGACCTACGACCAATTAGCTTCGGATAAGAAGGAGCCGATCGACTGGCGCAACCAGGCACTGTTCAAAAAGGGGTTGTGCCTGGAAAAGAAAAGTGATCGAGCCGGCGCGCTTGCAACGTTTTACGAGATTTTGGAAGACGAAGGGCGGCCGGATCAGCGGCGCGAGCTTTTTTGGTATTACAAAGCTGGATTTAACGCTGGTCGATTGTTGGAGGAAGATTCAAAGTGGGAATCTGCGGCTGCTATTTATGATAAGCTCGCTGCGGCCGGAGGCGGCCGAAGCGAAGAAGCAAAAGCGCGTCTCAACAATCTTCGCCTCGAACATTTTCTTTGGACGGACTGAGTCCCCGGTCGCTGCAACTGTCCATTTATCCGCTAAACGGATGGGAATGTGCTTGCAACCACTAGTGACAGGGCTCACAATCACGGCATGAGAACAGAACGCAGACTCAGTCGCTTATGCGCATGGTCGGTTCGACGTGCAATCGTGGTGCTCGCACTGGCGTTTTGCACGTCGACATTCGCTTCTGATCCGAGCAAGAATGTGGTGGTGCTGCCGGCAACACAACAGCCAGTCACAAAGACCGTAAGGAAAATGTGCTTCGTTGTGGAGTCAGGCTCCCGTATCCCGCAGCCTTGCGATCGGCTCGCCGCGATTCCGACTACCGCTAACGCGATGTCGATTTACGGCCAGCGTCCGGGGAGATAACAAAACTCCCGACGATTTCGCCGGTTACTGGCGCGCTGCAATGTCCGCAGCGCGAGCGTGAGATTATATTTTTGCGTGCCAGGCCATTAGTCGGCGCAACCGCGCCACCCGTCTCGATTGGATGCTTTTCGGCCTCGGCAGACAACGAAGGTCGGCCTCTTTGTCGGTGTAAATGCGCGCGGCCAAATCTAGCTGCGCGGCTTGGCCAGGCAGGAGTTCGCTGTCGCAAGGACCGATTTGTCGTCGTTATCCGTCAGTCCCGCGAGGAAACCGCGAATTCGCCGAAACGATTGACGCAAGAACAGATCAGCGGCGGCGTGATCCGGCGCAGCAGCATCTCCGTTTCGCCGCGCAAACTGAATTTCGCTGTCTTTTCGGCTGAGGACACAAGTCGAGGCGAAGAGATCCATCGCCGCATTCGCGATCCGCTCCTGGACAAGCTGCATATCCAGAATCGGCTCGCGATAAGTGATAAGCGCTCGGTTGACAGCAAAATTGAAACGCCGGATCAACCGGCCGAGCTGCCGCGCATGGCCGCGGAGCTGCTCGCTTTGCACGGGTACATCAGGCACGCGAATCGTCGCGCCAATCCGGTTCTTTCCAGCGGCCCACGCTTTGCTCATCCGATCGCGCGATGGCTTCATCATCGTGTCGTAAATTTCCTTGAACTCCATGCCCGGCCCGCGCATCCCCACCAGCGCGATAAACGAAGTGAGCACTTCGTTTGCACCTTCGCCGATCTGGTTGATCCGCGCGTCACGCAGCATTCGCTCCAGAGGAAGATCTACAAAGTACGCAGAGCCGCCATAAATCTGGAATACGTCGTTGATGCATTCCCAAAGCCGCTCCGTCGTGAACACCTTAAGCATTGCGGTCTCGAGCATGTAATCTTCCAAGCCACGGTCAATGAACGACGCTGTGACCGTGGTCATGGCTTCCATCGCGTAGGCGTCCGCCGCGATCCGCGCGATTTTCTTTTTGACCAAATGAAAATTTCCGAGCGCCTTGTTGAATTGCTTCCGCGTATTCGCGTGGTTGATCGCCAGTTCCAGACACGTCTTGGCCGCGCCGGTGCAGCATGCGCCGAAAGTTGTGCGGCCGAAATCGAGCACGGTCAGTGCAACTTTAAGACCTTTGCCCAGCGGTCCGAGGATATTTTCCTTCGGAACCCTAACCTCCCGCAACGCGAAACGGCCAGTCGCTGTGCCGCGGATTCCCATCTTCGGCATTCGCTCCTCGAGCATCTCGAATCCCGGCATGTCTGGCGTGACCAGGAATGCGGTGATCGCTGTTTTGTTGGACCCAGGCACTGGCGTGCGCGCCATCACCGTGAGTTCGTGCGCGATCGCCGCGTTCGTGATGTAACGTTTCTCTCCGTTCAAAATGAAATGCGAGCCGTCCTCGCTGGGGCGGGCCTGCATCTGCACGTTTGCCGCATCCGATCCCGCTTCTCTTTCAGTGAGCGCGAAGGAGCCCAGCTGCTCGCCAGTAACTAATTTCGGAAGCCACTTCTGCTTTTGCTCGTGCGTTCCAAAAAGCAGCAACGCGCGAATTCCAATAGAGTGATGCGCATTAACAAAAACCGAGGTCGAAGCACATCGGCGCCCGATTTCCTCGAGAACTTTGCAGTTGGCCATTTGCGAGAACCCTCGCCCGCCATATTCCTTCGGGGCGGTCATCCCGAGCACGCCGGTGCGGCCTAGACCATCGATCACGCTGCGCGGAATATCTGCCTGTCGGTCGATCTCCGCCGGATCGAGGTGTTCGTCCAAAAATTTGCGGAGTTCAGTGAGTGTATCATCCAACTCACCTTGTTGGGCCGCCGGAATACGGGGATACGGCATCACCCAATCGGAAACGAAATGTCCCTGGAACAATCCCTTGGCAAACCCAAGCGCCTGTGGACCTGCGAAAAGCAGCTCCTCAGCTTGTTGAATCTCTTTCTGTCGCTCCGCGTCGAGTTTGTTCATTCAATTAGCTACCGAAAACGGCGCGACGCATTGTAGCCGTGCCCGCACTCGTGTCCAACGAACAGACTAACCGAGGAGTCGCTTACTTGGCTGGAGCCCGAGTTGAACCTGCGAGCCTTTCCCCAGATAATCGCGCCGTCCCACGTGCGGAAATCAGCAATAAATTCGCCGGTGAATCGCGTGAGGACTTTCGCGTATTCGGGTTAAAACGCGTCGTTCCGTCCGTCGCACGATGCCCCAGCGATTAATCAAACGTGGTGGTAGATCGCGTTCTCGATCGCTTGGAACCAATCGATGTAGTCACCGACCGAATGTCCGACTGCGACTACCTCTTCAGCGGTCAATTCTCGCTCCAAGATTTCCTTCGCAACGTGTTGCAGGTCGGTAACGGATATTTCGTAAACGGTTTTTGCGGCCTTGGTCTTCATATGAGATTGCGGTTATTGATTAAAAATGAATCGGCGATGCCAGCGGATTGAATTGATGTGAGGATAGATTTCCCGTTTCTTCGGTAGGCGAATTCCCGCGCCATTCTTCGTGAGCGAGCGGACTAATTCATAATCCCCCACACGACCGAAATCTTGTAGTTGTCGAGCAGCGCAAACCAACCGACGTCGAACGCCCAATGATGGAACCGACACAACGCAATTCCATTGAACAGGTCATCTCGACCGAGCGAACCGTGAGGAACAATATGTGCGGCCTCCACTTCCCAGCACAACGAATCGGGCGAATTGATTTTCAATCCGCACGCAGCGCACCGAAAATCATAAACTTCAATGACCGCCTGCCGAAACCCACGAATTCGCAGACCCGCTTCTCTTACAGTTCTGACGAGTTTGCGGGCTGTATCGAAGGGTTCGTAATTTTCGCGTGTTGGAGTTTCGAGAAGCTTTTTGACGACCTTCTGAACCTCGTAAGATTTCGTCGGCAACGATTCTTTTGCTGTTTTCGGTATCTGTGAAATTCTCAGAGCTTCGTCGAAGCCCTTTTCAGTGAGCATCCACTCTCTTTTTCCGGTCAGCCGAACTGTTTGTGTCGGCCTCGAGACGAGGCCTTCTGCTCCAAGCAAATCAGCAGCACGAAAGAGTAAGCGGTGCCAAAGAAGCGATTTCTTAACGCGATCTTCTTTGCGATATACAGTTTCTAATGTGGCAGTACGCTGAGCTCGATTGAGTTGAAACTCGTCGGCAAGCTCATTGACAACTTCCTGGCCAGCACCGAATTCCTTAACCACTCCACCGTGCTTAAAAAGTGTTCGGAGAAGCGCGCGCCCCACTTGCGTCCGAGTTGGCATCGCCAAACGTCCGAGCATTCTGCTTTCGTAGCTCACTTCGTCGATCATCGAGAGTGGCCAGTCTCTCCCGGAGATTCAAGATGAATGTCCCAGTGATGGGAAAACACGTCGTCGCCTTGATCGAGTGTGCGCTTTGAATTCGATCAGGGGTTCTCAGCTGCAGCCCTGACTTGTGCCGCATTCAGTGCAAACACCGCATGCGCCGGCGCGAATGACTTTGTCGCTGCCACACACCGAACAGGTGATTCCCATGAAGATGCTACCAAGCGCGACCATGACGCGGTCGGCGTGCCCGTTTCCATTTTCGTTGCCGGTCTGGTCAGTGCTCCCGCGCTCGACGGGGTTGGGCAAATTGTTTGTGATCACGTCGATCACTTGTTTGTCGCCCGTGCGCGCCAAATCCGTTACGGGCCGGTTGAGCGCTTTCTTTTCGATCTCGACAATTTCCTTAAGTGGCAAGTCCGGCTGCCCCCGGTTCGGCGATGTTGCTTCCTTGTAACCTTTGATGAATTGGCAGGCGAGCCAGCGGAAAACGTAATCGGTGATGCTCGTCGCGTGCCGAATGTCAGAATTTTTTGTAAAGCCGCTCGGCTCGAATCTTTGGTAGGCGAATTTTTTCACCAGACTCTCGAGGGGGACGCCGTACTGCAGGGCAATCGAGGTGAGTGTGCCAACGGTGTCCATCAGTCCACCGATCGTGCTGCCTTCTTTCGACATGGTGATGAAAAGCTCGCCCGGCTGACCGTCTTCGTACAAACCGACAGTGATGTAACCTTCGTGACCGGCGATCTCGAACCGGTGGGTCATGGAATTGCGCGTGTCCGGCATGCGATGACGCACGGGTTGATCAAGTCGGCTGCGCAACGTTGCCAGTTCTTGGTCCAGTTCGAGAATGCGCTTTTGCAGCGCTCCGGCATCGCTGATGCCAGCTACAGCAGTGCCCATATCCTTCGTTTTGCGCGTGTTCAAAGGTGCGGAGCGCTTTGAACCCTCGCGGTAAATCGCGATCGACTTCAATCCCATCCGCCAACCTTCGACGTACGTGTTCATGATGTCGTCCACGTTGGCTCCTTCGGGCATGTTTACAGTTTTCGAGATCGCGCCGCTCAAGAACGGCTGGGCCGCAGCCATCATTTTCAGGTGCGCCATGTAATTCAGCGCGCGCTCGCCTTTGAACGGCTTGAATGCGCAATCGAAGATCGGCAAGTGCTCAGGCCTCAGGCCAGATGAGACCTTTGATCCATCCGTATCGGTGACGTCCTCGATCGTGTCGAACGAGTCGATGTGCGCGATAATACGTTCGATCTCGTCCGAATTGTGACCGAGTTTTTCCAGCGCGGGTTTGACAGTCTGGTTAACAATCTTCAGCATGCCGCCGCCCGCGAGCAGTTTGTATTTTACCAACGCAATGTCAGGTTCGATCCCCGTGGTGTCGCAATCCATCAGAAAACTGATTGTGCCTGTCGGCGCGAGCACGGTTACTTGCGCGTTGCGATAGCCGTAGCGTTTGCCCAGCTCTGACGCGCTGTCCCAAACTTTTGCAGCTTCTTCTTTCAGATGAGCAAACTCTTTCGCGTCCGAAATCTCGCGCACTGAACCCCGATGCAGCTCAATGACTTCGAGCATCGATGCGACGTTGTCTTTTGATACCGGCTTTGCCACGCTGCTGGCGCGCGCGTCGTGATAACCTGGGAACGACCCTATCGCCCGCGCCAATCGCGCGCTTTGTTCGTACGCTTCGCCGGTCATGATCGCAGTGATCGCGCCGCAGAGAGCGCGGCCCTCGACGCTGTCATAACCGTAGCCGTAACTCATGATGAGTGA
>Ga0209056_10000397_pt1 | contig 48607 bp, 50 predicted proteins | sample GraSoiAngelo_114_FD_185876 | JGI IMG/M metagenome (GOLD analysis project Ga0209056, IMG submission 185876) | Grasslands soil microbial communities from the Angelo Coastal Reserve, California, USA - 14_0903_13_40cm (SPAdes) (version 2) | ecosystem: Environmental > Terrestrial > Soil > Grasslands...
CGAAGCCGGGGCGGTCACCACGCGCTCGCCATTGACCGACACCGCGAATCCGTCCGCGACCCAGTATGGCCGCCGCACAGCCAGCGTGAACTCAAGTGGCGACCGGAGACTCAACGTCAGCCGGGCGCGTTCGCCGTCGGGGAAGTCGGTATCCATCGCCAGTCGAACGCCCGCCTCCGTCCACTGGGCTGTGGAGGGAGCGTACAGGTTCACCCACAGGCGATCCCCGGCCTCGTAGTAGAGCCCCAGGCCGTGCAGGGCGTGGCTCTCCATGCCGGTGCCCACGTCGCACGTGAAGCTGTGGGCCATGTCCTGGTACTCGTGGGTCACGCCCCGCCCCACCGGAACCATGTAGCACACCCGGCCGTCTTCGGGGTCGATCGACGCGAGGATCTGATTGAACAGCGCGCGCTCGTGATAATCCGCGTAATGGGCGTCGGGGTCGAGCGAGAACAGCCGCCGGGTGAGCTTGAGCATGTTGTACACGTTGCAGGTCTCGCACGTGCGTCCATCGATGCGGTCGCTCAAGCGGTCCGGCGGACCGTAATACTCGTCGGTGCCGTGGCCTCCTGTGGCGAAGCTGTGGTGTTGGGTGACCGAGTCCCAGAAGAACCCGGCTGCCAACAGATCGGCGGGGCGGCCGGTGTAGACGTAGCGCTCCACGGAGCCGAGCAGCTTGGGAATCTGCGTGTTCGCATGCTTGCCACCGAGGTCGTCCTGATGGCGCTCGAGCGGCTCGATGAAGGCGCGGTGCTCGAAGGCGTACGAGAGCCGCAGCCAGCGCTCGTCGCCGGTGTCGGCGTGGAGGTCCACCAGCACTTCGTTCATGCCGCCGAATTCGGTGTTCAGCATTCGTTGGATCTGGCCGTCGTCCAAGCCTGACAGTGTCCGTTCGGCCCAGCCGGCAACCTTCGTCTCGACGGCGAGCGCGGTGCGGTTTCCGGCGTGGCGGTACGCGTCGCGCAGGCCCGCGAACGTCTTGTGCAAGGTGTACCAGGGCGACCACAGCCCGTTCAGGTCGAAGGCCGCCGACTGGATCTCGCCCCGCGCCAGTCGGGCGAAGGCCTCTCGCCCGCCTTCCAGGGCGCTCAGGTAACCATCGCCGTGCTTGTCCTGCACGACCTTCAGCTCACGCACCACGTAGTCGGCGCGCTCTTTCAAGCGCGGCTCTCCCGTGGCCGCCCACATCAGGCTCACGGCGGAGAGGTAATGGCCCGCGATGTGTCCCGTGAGGTTGCGGCCGCCGCCGTCCCAGCCGTCATACGGCGCCGCCTTGCGCGGCAGTCCGGCGCGCTCGCGGTAATAGGCCAGCATGCGATCGGGCTCGAGCTGCACCAGGTAACGGGCGATCAAATCCTGGGCGTGCTTGAGCGGCCCGCCCTGCAAACGTACCGCGTCGAGCGGGAGCGGTCGCGCCCTGATGCGGTCAGGAGCAGCGCCACGGCGGGTGGAACGCGCCGCCGCCAGGAGGGACGGGGGAGCGAGCAGCGGCAGCGCGCCGGCGCCGAGTCCGAGCTTGATGGCGCTGCGGCGAGACAGTGGCAGGAGCACTCCTCAGGATGCGTGCCGTACGCCCGGATCGCAAGGCAGCACGTCAGGCGCGCGAGCGCCCGATCTGCTCCTCCCATTCTTCGAGCGTGCGCGGCCAATCTTCCCGCAGCAGGCGCGACAGCGCGCGGTCGGCGAGCAGGCGTCCGTCCGTCTGACAGGTCGGGCAGTAATTCACCTCATTCGCCGCGTAACGAATGCGCTGCACCGGCGAGCCGCAGACGGGGCACGGCTGGCGGAACCGCCCATGCACCGCCATTCCGGACCGGAAAGCGGTGACCTTCCCCGGAAAACCGTCGCCCGTCTCCCCTTGCAGCCGGCCGATCCACATGCGCAGCGTGCTGCGGACCGCGTGAAACAGACGCTCGCTTTCTTCCGCCGACACCTGGGAGGTGAGTCGCAGCGGGGAGAGACGCGCGGCGTGGAGGATCTCATCGGAGTAGGCGTTCCCGATGCCGTCGAACGCCCGCGGGTCGGTGAGAGCGCGCTTGAGGGTGTGGGATTCGCGCGTGAGCGCGGCGCGGAATTGCTCGAGCGTGCCCGTGAGAACGTCGAGTCCGCCCGGGTCGTGTGCGGCGAGCGCGTCGGCGCTATGCACCAGGTACAACGACGCGCGGTGCTTCGTGCCCGCCTCGGTGAAGGTCAGCGACCCCGGCGCGAAGTCGAAGGCGGCGAGGCCGGCCCGGCGCGGTAGCGGAGCGCCCGGCGCCTTCCAGTGGAGCCGGCCGGCGATCATCAGGTGCAGCACCGCGAAGTACTCATCCTCGAATGCGAGGACGATGCGCTTGCCGAGGCGTCGCACGTCGGTGACGCCGCGGCCGGCCAGGGCGGCGGGCGGCGGCTCGGCGGAGCGAAGCAGGAACGGGCTCGCGATGCGGAGCCGCTCGAGCCGCTCCCCGACGATGCGCGGTCGCAGGGCGTGCAGGTACAGGGCGATGTCGGGGAGCTCGGGCAAGCCGCCTCAGCTCAAGAACCGCTCGGCCAGCTGGGCGAGCCGCTCGTCACCTTCGGCCTGAGCCCGGTCGAGGATGCGCTGGACGTGGGCGTACAGCTTCGGCTCCCCCCAGTAGTATCCCGTGGCCCGCTCGGCGCTGGAGGTCTCGCCCGCGCGCGCGGCTTCGAGCAGCGCCGCGGCCGCCGCGGCGTCGAACCCGGGGTCGTCGCGCGACGGCAGCCCGTAGCTCCGCCGCGGTCCCCCCTCGCCGGCGTCTTCCTTGACGAACGCACGCGACACGGCAACGAGCCCTCACCCTCGCGGATGATACGTCTTGTGCACGGTCCGGAGGTAGTCCCGGTCCACGTGCGTGTAGAGCTGCGTGGTCGCGAGGTCCGCGTGTCCGAGCATCTCCTGCACCGCGCGCAGGTCGGCGCCGCCCTCGAGCAGGTGAGTGGCGAAGGTGTGGCGCAGCGTGTGCGGTGTGACGCGCTTGGTCAGCCCCGCGAGCCGGGCGGCGCGCTTGATGATGCCCCAGGCCCCGACGCGCGACAGGGGCGTGCCGCGGGCATTGAGAAACACGATCCCCCGGCCCTTGCCCCGGTCGAATCGCGGCCGGATCTCGCGCACGTACAACGCCACCGCGCCCAGGGCGCGACGACCCAGCGGGACGACGCGCTCCTTCGAGCCCTTTCCGAAGATCCGGGCCACGCCGTCCTCGTACCGCACGTCCTGCAGCCCGAGCCCGACCAGCTCGGAGACGCGCGCCCCGGTCGCATAAGCGAACTCGAGCACGGCCCGATCGCGGATGGCGAGCGGCTCGTCGGTATTGGGCGCGCCCAGCAGGCGCTCGACCTCCGGCACCGACAGCACCGTGGGGAGCCGGCGCCACTGACTGGGACGCTCCAGCCGCTCGCTCGGGTCACGCGCGACTCGGCCTTCGCCGATCAGGAACCGATAGTAGGTACGGACCGCCGAGATTTGACGCCGGATGGTGGAGGGTGCCAGGCCGAGATCCTTGAGGGCATACACGAACTCTCGGAGCGCGACGCTCGTCACGTCTGCCGGGCCGCGGGCGCCTTGAGCTGCGGCGTGCCCCGCGAGTCGCCGCACGTCGCGCACGTAGTTCGTCACCGTGTGGGCGCTGTTCCCCGCCTCGAGCGCGAGGTAGTCGCGAAACAAGTCGAGGCAAAAAGCTGCGGCGAGCCGGTCGGCGGGCCGATCCATAGGGCGTCCCTAGAATAACGCCCTCCGAGGGCACTCGCCCCCGGCGAGCGCCGGGTGTTGCATCGACCCTACACCGGGGCGCTCAGCCGGGTTCGCTGTCGCTCACGGAGCCGCGGCGGCAGCGCGCACAAGTTTTGCGGATCGGGGGAGGGATGGTCGAGCCCGCGTAACTGCAACGTGGAGAGGCACCTGACGACAGCCGCCCGGATTCAGGCGATGCTAGCGAGCGACGAGCACGCCGCTGCCATCGCGGCGTTCAACCGGCAGATCTGGGGCGACGGAGCGAGCGCCGAGGGCGTACTCGCTTTCCGGCGCCGGTCGGCCGCCGACAACGTCGTCGCACCCGGCCAACCGTCCCCGTCCGTCATCGTCGTCGAGGGGAGTCGCGTGATCGCTGCTTGCGGCTCTATTCCGCAGCGGCTGTGGGACGGGGTCGGCGAACACCCGGCTTACTGGGTCAAGGGACTCATGGTGCTGCCCGAATACCGCGGTGGCCCGATCGGGTATCTTGTGCTGAAGGAGTTGCTGTCGCATCTCGTTGCGGCGACCGGTCGGGTGACGGCGCTCGCCGCGGCTCCGGCGGCACGGCGCCTGTTCACGGCCCTCGGCTGCGCCGATCTCGGCGCCGTGCCCAACTTCTTGCGTCCCCTGCGTCCGGCCCGAATCGCCCGCAGGTTGGACGTGGCCGCCATTGGGCTCGGCCTGCCGCGAGCGGTCGCGATGGGTGTGCGCGTCGCGCAGCGTTCGGGGCTCGCTCACCTGGCCGGAGTCGCAGGTGTCGCTCTCGACTGCGCGGCTGCCCTCCGGCGTCGTGGCGCGGCCCGGCTGGCGACCACGTACAGCCGCGAGGCCCCGGGCCGGGACGAACTCGACGCGCTGTGGCGCGGCGCGCGCGGTGCGCTCGCGGCGAGCCAGGTACGCGACGGCCTATACCTCCTGTGGCGCTTCGGGCCAGAGGGCGGGATGGAGCCGGACGGCAGCCCGTACGGGTTCGTCACCGCCCGGGACGCCGGGCACCTCGTGGGCGTCGTCGCGTTGCGCCGCCCCAAGGCGGTGAGCGATCCCCGCTTGCGGGGTATCCGCGTAGCGACGATTTCGGATATCGCATTTCCGCCGGAGCGCGCCGACATCGGGCTGGCGCTGCTGGGGGGAGTCGAACGGGCGGCTCGCAACGCTGGGGCCGACGGCATCCTCTGCAGTACCGGTCATCGCGCGCTCGTGCCGTTACTGCGGAGACAGGCGTATGTGCCGCTGCCGGGAAACATGCATTTCTTTCTGCGCGACGTCACCGACACGGCCCCACGCTGGCCACGCGACCTCGCGTCCTGGTGGCTGGCTCGCGGGGACGACAAGGAGGACGGAGTCCTGTGAATCGCAATACCGACCGGCTCACGAACGGGCCGCCCATGCCTGCGGAGGTCGAGGCCAAGCTGGCGGCGATCGTGCGGGCGGCGCTCGAGCTTCCATCGGAGATGGATGTGACGGGCGCGGAGCAGGCGGCCATCGGGACGTGGGATTCGCTGGCCCACGTGTCCCTCATGCTGGCGCTCGAGAGTGAATTCGGAATCCCCATCGACGTCGCAGATCAGGTGCGCCTGACGTCGTACCGCGCGATCCGCGACTTTCTCGCCGAGCGGCGATGAACTTCCTCGAGGCGCGGCGCGTCGTGAGCAGCTTCGCGGGCGGCCCGCCCCTGCCCCTCCAGTTCGCGTTGTCCGGTACCGGCGAGCCCTTCGAGCTATACCTGCGGGCGGCCGCCGCCGCGCGCGGCCGCGCCGCCCAGGTGCGCTTCCTTCCCTTCAACACGCTCGCCCAGGCCCTGCGGCGCGAGCCGGACTCCGCCGTGACCGAGGTGTTCCTCCTGCTCCCGTGGGACTTCGCGCCGGAGACGGACTGGCGATCCGGTGTCCCCGAAGTGGTGGATGCCGAGCAGGTGCGCGTGCGCGCGACGGAGACCGCCGGCCTCCTGGCCCGTCGTGGCAGCGCCCGCCTCCTGTATCTCCCGGCGGCCCTGCCGCCCGTCCTGCCCGATCCCGCGCGCACCGAGGCCCAGGCCCTGTGGCTGCAGAGCCTCGCGGTCGAGTTGGGCGCGCGCACGCTTCCGCCCGAGGCGTTCTCGCTGGGCGGCTACCTGGCCAGTGGCTGCCCCGTCGGAGGAAGTTGGATCGGGCGGGTCGCCGAAGCGGCCGTGGACGCGGCGCTGACGCCCCGGCCCGAGCCCAAGAAGGTGTTGGTCACCGACCTCGACAACGTGGTGTGGGACGGTGTCCTCGCGGAGGATGGTCTCGACGGTATCGCGTGCGAGCCGGCCGGTCGGGGAGTACGTCATTTCGTGTACCAGAGCTTCCTGCGTCGGCTACAACGCGAAGGCACGTTGCTGGCTGCGGTGAGCCGCAACGACCCCGAGGTCGCACTCGCGGCGTTCCGATCGGGTCGGCTGCTCCTGCAGGAACCGGATTTCGTCGCGATACTCGCAAGCTATCACGCCAAGTCGGCACAGATTCGGGAGCTGGCGGAGCGTCTCAACCTCGCCCCGGACGCGTTCGTCTTCGTCGACGACAACCCCGTCGAGCTCGCGGAAGTGGCCCTCGCGCTCCCGGCCGTGTCCTGCGTCGCGTTCCCGCAGCATGACGACGATCTGGCGCCCTTTCTGCGGGCGCTGGCGGGGCTGTTTCCGCACCGTACCATAACGACGGAGGATCGCGCGCGGACTGACCTGTACCGGCGGCGGCTCGCGGGTCTCGTGCCGAGCGAGCTGCAGGGGGCCGACCTCACGCGGTTCCTCGAGGGCCTGCGGATGACCTTGACGATCCACGATCGGACGCGGGGCGACCGCGCCCGGGCGGTGCAGCTCATCGACAAGACGAATCAATTCAACTTGAATGGCCGTCGCTACACCGACGCGGACATCGCCAAGATCCTCGACGCCGGTGGTCGTCTGTTCGGTGTGACCCTCAGCGATCGGACGGGGTCGCACGGCGAGATTCTGGCCTGCCTGATCGGTGCCGACGGCGTCGTGCAGGCGCTCGTCATGTCGTGCCGAGTGTTCCAGCGCCGGGTCGAATACGCGTTCCTGGCCTGGCTTGGGGCTCAGCCGAATCCTCCCCGGAGTCTCGCCTGGGCGGGGACCGCGCGCAATGCCCCGCTCCGGGAGTTCCTGTCCGAAGTCGCGGGCCCGTTGAACGGTGACGGCGTGGTGCCGCTCGACGCGACGGGGCTCGCCGCGCGGTACGCCGCCGATCTCGGGCTGTTCGCCGTCTCCGCAGCATGAGCCACGCCCGTGGGAACGGGGCCGGGCCGTTTCCCGCGGGGGCGCGCTTCGCGTTCACCGTGATGGACGACACCGACGTGGCGACGGTCGAGAACGTGAGGCCGATCTACCGGCTGCTGGAATCGCTCGGGATGCGGACCACGAAGACCGTCTGGCCCGTGCGGTGCGAGGAAGGGAGCGCCGACTTCTCGCTGTCCGAAACGATGGACGACCCGCACTATTGCGAATTCGTGATGGATCTGCGCGCCCGCGGATTCGAAATGGCGTTCCACGGGGCCACGATGGAGACGAGCCCCCGCGAGCGGACCGCGCGCGCCCTGGAGCGTTTCTGCCGCGTGTTCGGCGCGCCGCCACGCGTGCACGCGAACCACGCCTACAATCGCGACAACCTGTACTGGGGCAGCGGGCGACTCGACGACCGCGTGCTCCGGCTGTTGTACGCGCGCGTCCTCGGAGAGGCGTCCGACGGCTACCTCGGGCATGTGCCGGGGTCCCCGTATTGGTGGGGGGACCTGTGCGTCGCGCAGATCGAGTACGTGCGCAATCTGACGTTCTCGGAGATCAACCTGCTCCGGGTGAACCCATCCATGCCCTACCGCGATCCTCTGAGGCCCTACGCCCGCTGGTGGTTCTCGGCGTCCCACGCAGAAGACGTGACCGAGTTCAACCACCTCCTGCGGCCGGCGAACCAGGAGCGTCTTGAAGCCGAGGGCGGCGTGAGCATCGTGGCCACGCACTTGGGCAAAGGGTTCACGCTGGCCGGCAGGCCGAACCCGGAGACCGAGCGGCTGCTCGGCCTGCTGGCACGGCGCAGGGGATGGTTCGCGCCGGTGGGTGAGGTGCTCGACTGGCTACGCGCGCGCCGCGACACGGATGCGCTCCCGGCGGGCGAGTGGCGCCGCATGCAGTGGCGCTGGGCGCGGGACCTGCTGAGGCGTCGTCTCGCGGCGCGCGCTACCCCCTGAGCCGTCTCCAGGTCCACGTCACGAGCGCCATGAGCCCCACCACACCGGCGCCCGCCAGCACCGCGTTCACGCGCGCCAGCCAGCCCAGGACCGCGTCGAGATTCGTCCCCAGCGTCGCGACGCCATAGGTCAGCATGCCGTACCACACCCCCGAGGCGAGGGCGAGCGGCACGAGCGCGCGCGGGGCGGACAGGCCGGCGACGCCGGCGAACGCGGGGACCACCGCGCGCCAGACGGGCAACAGCCGGGACAGGAAGATTCCATACGCGCCGTGACGGCGGTACTGCGCCTCGATGTGCGCGAGCACCGACGCCGGCAGCAGGCGGCGCCCCGCCCGCCGCTTGAAGAAATCGCGGCCGTAGCGACGGGCCAGCCAGTACACGGCCGCGCCTCCCGCCACGTTGGCGCTCCAGGTGAGGCCGAAGACCACACCCGCGTGGAGTGTCCCACGGCCGGCGAGGAACGCACCCAGGGCCACGGTGCTGTCGGCCGGGACGACGGGAAACACGTTCTCCAACGCCGCCAGCACCCCGATCACTGCGTACAGGAGACCCGGGGGGAGGTCCTGGAGAACGGCAAGGAGGTCGGTCAGCTGGGGAGCCTACGTGAGCAGCGCCACGGCGATCACCGCGACTCCCTCGCCCCGTCCGATCCATCCCATGCCCTCGTTGGTCTTGGCTTTGACGGACACGGTCGAATACCCGGCCACCAGGGCGGCGGCGAGCTTTTCGCGCATGCCGTCGACATAGGGCGCGAGGCGGGGCTGCTCCGTGATCACCGTGATGTCCGCGCTGACGAAGGTCAGGCCGCCTTCGACCACCCGCAGATAGGCGCGCTTGAGCAGATCGAGGGAGTCGGCGTCCTTCCACCGTAGGTTGGTGGGTGGGAACATCGTCCCGATGTCCCCCAGCCCCGCCGCGCCGAGAATAGCGTCGGTCAAGGCGTGCGCGACGGCGTCCGCGTCGGAGTGTCCGACGAGCCCGCGCGGGTGGGGAATCTCCACGCCGCCGAGAATGAGCTTCCCGCCGGCTCCGTCCGCGAAGCGGTGCGAGTCGTAGCCGACGCCTACCCGCATGTCAGACCTTGAGGATGCGAACGGCCAGATGGGCGGCGTTCTTGGCGTTGTCGATGCCGACGCACGCCACGGGGACGCCGCCCGGCACCTGGGCGGTGGCGAGCAGCGCGTCGAGGCCGTTCAAGGCGCCCACGGCGAACGGTACGCCGATCACGGGGAGGTCGGTGAGCGACGCCGCGAAGCCCGGCAGCGCGGCGGACAGCCCGGCGCCTGCGATGATCACCTTGAACCCCTGGCCCCTGGCCCCCGACACCAGTTTCGTCGTCTGCTCGGGCTGGCGGTGGGCGGAGGAGACGTGGAACTCGTAGGTCACGCCCGCCTGCGTCAGAATGTCGAAGGCGGGCTCGATACGGGGTTTGTCGTTTTCGGAGCCGACGAGGATCAGCACGTCCGCCACGTCAGGCCGCCTCGTCGATGAGGCGGTAGTCCTGACGGCGCTGGCGGGGCGTGTACCCCGCGTCCGCGATCAGGCGCCGCATCTCGGGCAGCGTCATGCGCCACGTGGTGCCCGCGGCGGAGACGACGTTCTCCTCCATCATCAGGGAGCCGAAGTCGTTGGCTCCGAACCGCAGCGCCACCTGACCGATCTTCGGGCCCATCGTCACCCACGACGCCTGGATGTTGGGAACGTTGTCGAGCACGATGCGCGCGATCGCCTGGGTGCGCAGGTAGGTGACGGCGTCGGTCTTGCCGAGGTGCTCGAGCTCGGTGTGCTCCGGCTGCAGCGGCCAGCAGATGAACGCGGTGAACCCGCCGGTCCGGGCCTGCACCTCCCGCACCCGGAACAGGTGCTCGATGCGATCGGCGAGCGTCTCGCCCAGGCCGTACATCATGGTCACCGACGTCCTGAGTCCCCGTCGGTGGGCCGTCTCCATCACCTCGAGCCAGCGATCGGCACCCGCCTTCTTGCGGGCGACGCGGTCGCGCACCTCCTGCACCAGGATCTCCCCGCCGCCGCCGGGAATGGAGTCCAGCCCCGCCGCGACGAGCTCGCGGATCACGTCGTCGATGGTCATCCCGAAGCGACCCGCGAAGAAATCCACCTCCGAGGGCGAGAACCCGTGGATGTGAATGGGGTGGTGCTGTTTGATGTAGCGCAGCAGATCGAGGTACCACGCGAACGGGATGTAGGGGTTGTGCCCGCCCTGGATCAGGATCTGCACGCCGCCGAGCGCCTTGAGCTCGTCGATCTTGCGGCCGATCTGCTCGAACGACAGGACATAGCCCTCGGTGTGCTTGGGCCGCCGGTAGAACGCGCAGAACTTGCAGTCGGCGACGCACACGTTCGTGTAATTGATGTTGCGGTCGATGATGTAGCTGACCATGTTCTCGGGGTGCAGCCTCCAGCGCGCCTGGTCGGCGAGCGCGCCCAGCTCGAGCAGCGGGGCCCGCTCGTACAGCTCGAGGAAGCCGCGGAACTCGGGCGACGTCCGATCGAGCGGCATCAGGCCACCTCGAGGTAGCGGAGCGACGCCGCGGGGGCGAGCCCATGCGCCGCGAGCCCGCGGAAGAACGCCGCCAGGCCGGCCAGATGCCGTTGGGTGAACGCGTAGTCGAGCCCCGCGAAGTACTCGCGGCATTCGCCCACCGGGACGCCGGAGACGCGGTGCGCCTCGGCGGCCAGCACGTCGAGGTGCGCCAGTCCCCAGTCGCGCGACTCGAGCAGCTTCTCGTGCACCCGATCCGCGGCGGCACGGTCCACCGCGCGCCGGGCGGCCCACACGGCGAACACGAACGGCAACCCGGTCCAGCGCTTCCACGCATCGCCCAGATCTACGCGATAGGGGTAGGCGTGCCGCGCGGCGAGCAGCAGCGCCGCGTCGCCGATCACCAGCACGGCGTCGTGCGGCAGCCGGCCCAGGGCGTCCAGGTCGGGCGCTTCGGCGCGAGCCTGCGCGAAGTGCGGTCGCACGCGCCAGACATCGCGGCACAACAGCTCGAGCAGCGCGGCCCCGGTGCGCGACGAGGCGGTGAGCAGCACCGTGCGGTCATCGAGCGATTCGACCGGGACCTTGCTGAACAGCGCCACGCTCCGCACCGGCCCGTCGCTGGTGATCCCGATCCCCGGGAGGAGCCGCAGCGGGCCGGCGTTGCGGGCGAACTCCACGGCGCTGATCACGCTCAGGTCGAGCTCTCCCGCCACCAACAGGTCGTTCAGCTCGGCCGGCGTACCCGTGACGAGCCCCGCCGGGACGCGCACCACGCCCCGGTCGATCGCGCCGTAGACCGGAAAGCAGTTGATGTAGCCGATCCGGCCGAGTCTCATTCAGCGCCGTCCACCGCGGAGAGCACTGGAAGGGTGCGCTGAGCCCGGGCGCGAGCCGGGGGACGGTGGGAGATCTCGAAGGTCGGGCCTTCCGGGCCCTCCGGCCTGACCCCGGGAACCCCGGGCGCGAGCCCGGGGTCAGCGGGAACCCAGTCCTCGAAGGTCCGCACCGTGCGATAGAGCGAGTCGCGCTCCACCGGCTCCTTCCCCGCCCCGCGGATCAGCGACACGATCTGATCGTAGGACAGCCACATCGGGGTGCCGGCCCCGGCTTCGTGGTAGACCCGCTCGAACACCACCGTGCCCTCGAGGTCGTCGCACCCGAAGGATAGCCCCACCTGCGAGATGAACGGGGTCACCATGGGCCAGTGGGTCTTCACGTGGGGGATGTTGTCGAGCACCAGCCGCCCCACCGCGATGTTCTTCAAGTCGTCGAAGCCCGTGGTGGCGGTGCCGGTCCTGCCGAGCGCCTCGCCCAGCTCGTTGTGGTCGGGGTGGTAGGCGAGCGGGATGTAGGTGAGGAACCCGCCGGTCTCGTCCTGCAGCGCTCGCAGCGCCAGCAAGTGGTCTACGCGGTCCGCCATCGTTTCCACGTGCCCGTACAGCATGGTGCAGTTGGACGGAAGCCCCAGTCGATGGGCCTCGCGGTGCACCGCGAGCCACTCGTCGCCGGAGAGCTTCTTATCGGCGATGGTGGCGCGCGCCGCGGGGCTGAACACCTCGGCACCGCCTCCCGGGAGGCTGGTGACACCCGCCTGCTGCATGGCGACGAGCACGTCGCGCACGCTGCGCCTCTCGATGCGCGCCAGATGTGCCACCTCGACGGCGGTGAGCGCCTTGATGTGGACGCCGGGATGACGGGCGGCGAGGCCCCGGAACATGTCGAGGTAATACGACAGGCGGAGCTTCGGGTGGAGGCCGCCCACGATGTGGAACTCGCGCGTCGGGTTGTCCCGCGCCGCCTCGGCCTCGGCGAACACCTCATCGAGCGAACGGGTGTACGCGCCGTCTTCCCGCGGCATGCGCGCGAACGAGCAGAACACGCAGGTGTTGCGCAGCACGCACACGTTGGTCGGATTGATGTGCTGATTGGCCGCGAACGACACGCGGTCGCCGTTGCGGCGACGATTGGCGAGGTCGGCGAGGCGGCCGATGGTCAGGAGGTCGTTGGACTCGAACAGCGCGAGCGCGTCGGCGCCGGTGAGGCGCTCGGCGCGCGAGACCTTTTCCGCGATGGGGGCGAGGGCCGGATCCTGGGCGGTCATGCCGCCCGCTTGATCGCCAGCGTCACATTGTGCCCGCCGAACCCGAAGGAGTTCGACAGGGCCACCTCCACCGGCCGCTTCACCGCTTTGTTGGGCGCCGAGTCGAGATCGCAGGCGGGATCGGGCGTGAACTGGTTGATGGTTGGGGGGATGATGCCGCGCTGCACGACCAGGGCGCACACCGCGGCCTCGAGGGCGCCGGCCGCCCCCAGCAGGTGACCAGTCATCGACTTGGTGGAGCCGAACACCAGCTTGCGGGCCTGCTCGCCGAACACCGCCTTCACCGCGGCCGTCTCGGCGGCGTCGCCGTGCGGCGTGGAGGTCCCGTGCGCGTTGATGTACCCGACCTGGTCCAGCCGGATACCGGCGCTCTTCATGGCGAGGCGCATCGCCTCCTGGGCGCCCGAGCCGTCCGGCGCCGGCGCGGTGATGTGATGCGCGTCGGCGGTCATGCCGTAGCCCGTCACCTCGGCGTAGATCTTGGCGCCGCGTCGCCGGGCGTGGTCCCACTCCTCGAGCACGAGCACCCCGGCGCCGTCGCCCATCACGAATCCGTCGCGGTCCTTGTCGAACGGACGGCTCGCGGTCGCGGGGTCGTCGTTGCGCTCGGACAGCGCTTTCATGTTCGCGAAGCTCGCGACCGCGAGCGGCGTGATCGCCGCTTCGGCGCCGCCCGCGATAATGATGTCGGCCTGGTCGTTGCGGATGATCTCCAGGGCGTCGCCCACGCTGTGGGCGGACGACGCGCACGCCGACACCGTGCAGTAGTTCGGCCCCTTCGCGCCGTAGCGCATGGAAATCAGCGCCGCAGCCACGTTCGGCATGTACATCGGGACGAAGAACGGAGACACGCGGCTCGGCCCCTTCTCGAACAGGGCGCGGCAGTTTTCTTCGAAGGTCTGGAGCCCGCCCGTGCCCGTCCCGATCAGGACGCCCACGCGCTTCAGGTTCACCGTGTCCCAGCTCGTGGCGAGACAGGCATCGGCCACCGCCTGCTCCGCGGCGCCGATCGCGAACTGGGCGAACAGGTCGTAGCGGCGGATTTCCTTCTTGTCGAGGAACTGCGCCGGATCGAAGCCCTTCACTTCGCACGCGAACTTTACGGGGCTCTGCACCGGGTCGAAGCGCGTGATGGGCCCCGCCCCGGAGCGGCCCGCCAGCAGGCCGTCCCACGTGCTCTGGACATCGGTTCCCAGCGGCGTCACGAGCCCCAGGCCCGTGATCGCGACCCGGCGCGCCATCCGGCTACTTCCCCATTTTGTCGTGCAGGTACTGCAGCGCCTGCCCGACCGTGCGCAGCTTCTCGGCTTCCTCGTCGGGGATGTCGATGTCGAATTCCTTCTCGAACGCCATCACCAGCTCCACGGTGTCGAGGCTGTCCGCGCCCAGGTCTTCCATGAAGCTCGCGTCGGACGTCAGCTTGTCGCGCTCGACGCCCAGCTCTTCGACGATGATGTCCTTGACCTTCTCTTCGAGCTGCTTCATGTCCATGGCCATGGGTGTCCTCAAACGAGGTGTGGGAAAAAGGTCACAGCACCATCCCGCCGTCGACGACCAGCACCTGTCCCGTAATGTAGCTCGCGAAGTCGGAGGCGAGAAAGAGCACCGCCGCCGCGACGTCCGCGCCTTCGCCCAGCCGGCCCAGCGGGATGGCCCCGATCAGGGCCGCCCGCGCCTCGCCGGTGATGGCGCGCGTCAGCTCCGTATCGATGAAGCCCGGCGCCACCGCGTTCACGAGCACGTTGCGCGAGGCCAGCTCCTTGGACACCGCCTTGGTGAAGCCGATCAACCCCGCCTTCGAGGCGGTGTAATTCGCCTGGCCCTTGTTGCCGGCGATGCCGACGACGCTGGTGATATTGACGATGCGGCCCCAGCGCCGCTTGATCATGCCCCGCGCGGCGTGCTTGGTCACCAGGAAGGCCCCCTTCAGATTGGTGTCCACGACCGTATCCCAGTCTTCCTCGCCGATCCGGAACAGCAGGTTGTCCCGGGTCGTGCCGGCGTTGTTCACGACCACGTCGACCCGCCCGAAATCCTGCTCCACCGCAGCGACCACCGTCTCCACCTGCCGGGCATCGGCGACGTCGCAGGCGTAGCCGCGGCCGTCGCCCAGCGTCTGGGCCGTCTGCTGCGCGCGGCCGCCGTCGCGCGCGAGCACGGCCACGCGGGCGCCGGCGCGCGCCAGGGCATGCGCGATCGCGTGTCCGATCCCGCGGGTGCCGCCCGTCACAAGGGCCACCTTCCCGGCCAGGTCGATCTTCATTCCCGCCCCGCACCGAATGCGGAATGCGGAATGCGGAATGCGGAATTGCAAGGAAGGGTCGTTCGCCTCCTGACGCTTTCACGGACATTCCGCATTCCGCATTCCCCATTCCGCATTTCCGTCAGGCCGCCTCCAGGAACTTCGCCACCTCATCGGCCGTCCCCAGCGAGACCACGCTCGCCGCCGCCACGATGCGCCGCAGCAGGCTCGCGAGCACATTGCCCGGGCCGATTTCGATGAAGCGGGTGCCCCCGCCCTCCTCCCCGCCCGCGAGCTCGGCCGCGCGCCGCATGCAGTCCACCCAGCGGACCGGCGCGGTCAGCTGGTCGGCGAGCAGGCGGCGCGCGCGGGCCGCGTCGCGCACGGGCTCGGCGGTCGCGTTCGCGACCACCGGGAACGCCGGGTCGCAGAACGGCGCATGCTCGAGCGCCACGCGCAGCTGATTGGCTGCCGGGGCCATGAGGGAGGAGTGAAACGCGCCGCTCACCTTGAGCGGGATCACCCGCTTGGCCCCGCGCCGCTTGCAGGCCTCGCCGGCCCGGGTCACGGCGTCGGGGTCGCCCGAGATCACGGTCTGGTCGGGGGCGTTCAAGTTCGCCGGGACGGCGACGGCGTCGCCCGTCGAGGCCTCGCGGCACGCGGCCTCGACTTCCGCGGTCGCGAGCCCGAGCACGGCGGCCATGGTCCCGGGGCGCGCGGTGCCGGCCTGGTGCATCAGCTCGCCGCGGCGTCGCACGAGCGCCGCGGCGGCCGGCGCCGCGAGTGCGCCGGCCGTCACGTACGCCGAGTACTCGCCCAGCGAGTGTCCGGCCGCGGCGACGGCGCGGCCGACCGCGCTGCCGAGCACGGCGAAGACGGCGGCGCTATGGGCCAGAATCGCGGGCTGCGCGTTGTGGGTGGCCGTCAGCTCGTCCTCCGGCCCCTCGAACATCAGCCGGCTGAGGGAGATGCCGAGGGCCTCGTCGATCGCGCCGAGGGCGTCGCGCGCCGCGGCGAAGCGCGCGGCGAGGTCCTTGGCCATCCCGACTTTTTGGGCGCCTTGCCCGGGGCACAGCCAGATCGTGTGGGTCGCGGCTACCACTGCACCACCAGGCTCGCCCAGGTGAAGCCCGCGCCGAACGCGCAGAACATCACCTTCATGCCCGGTTGGAGGCGACCGCCGCGCACCGCCTCGTCGAGCGCGATCGCGACCGACGCCGCCGAGGTGTTGCCGTAGCGGTCCACGTTCACGTAGACCTTGTCCATGGGGAGCCCGGCGTGCTTGGCCGTGGCTTCGATGATCCGGATGTTCGCCTGGTGCGGAATGAGGAGATCGATGTCGTCGCTCGTGAGGCCGGCACGCTCGAGCGCCTTGTCGCACGCGTCCGCCATCGAGAGCACCGCGGCTTTGAAGACCTCGCGCCCCGCCATCTTGATGTAGTACGAGTGATCCGTGAGCAGCGCCTGATCCGGCGGGTGGGCGGCGCCGCCACCGGGGCGGTACAGCAACTCGGCCAGCGTGCCGTCCGATTTCATGTAGCTCGACAGAATGCCCCGACCGGTGGCGCTGGGGCGCACCAGGGTCGCCCCGGCGCCGTCGCCGAACAGCACCGCCGTGGTGCGGTCGCTCCAGTCCATGATGGACGTGAGCTTTTCGGATGCGACCACCAGCACGTGCCGCGCTTGCTCGCTCGCCACCAGCCCCTCGGCGACGCTGAGCGCGTACAGGAAGCCGGTGCAGGCGGCGCCCACGTCGAACGCCGCCGCGTGCTTGGCCCCGAGCAGCGCCTGGAGATCGCACGCCTGGGACGGCAGCAGCCGGTCGGGGGAGCAGGTCGCCACGACCACGGCGTCGAGGTCGAGCGGCGTGAGCCCGGTCTGCTGGAGCACCTGCTCTGCCGCCGCCTTCGCCATGCAGGCGTTCGATTCGTCCGCCCCGGCCACCCGCCGCTCCCGGATCCCGGTGCGCTCGCGGATCCACTGGTCCGACGTGTCGAGCCGGCTCGAGAACTCGTCGTTCGTCATCACGCGCTTGGGGGTGTAGCGGCCCGTGGCCACGAGCTCCGCGAACGGGCGCTTCATCGGGAGGCGCCGCCCTCGGCGAGCTCCGCTCCGATGTCCTGATCGAGGTGGCTCGTCACCATCTGGACCGCGACGCGCGCGGCGTTCTTGATGGCGCGCGCGGGGGAAGCGCCGTGACAGATGATCACCACCCCCCTCACCCCGAGCAGGGGCGCGCCGCCCTGCTCCGAGTAGTCCAGGAACTTGAACAGCTGCTTCGCTTCGGGCCGGCCCAGCACGTCGGGGAACGACTGCTGCATCATCCCCATGAACATGCGGCCCGCCGATTCATAGAACTTGAGGACCACGTTGCCCACGAAGCCGTCGCACACGACCACGTCGATCCGGCCCTGCTTGCATTGACCCGCCAGGATGTCCCGGCCCTCGACGTTGCCGACGTAGTGGATGCCCGCCGTCTGCTTGAGGAGCTGGTGCGCTTCCTTCACGACGGCGTTGCCCTTCTCGTCTTCCTCGCCCACGTTGAGCAGGCCGACGCCGGGCTGGGGCCGATCCAGCACGTCGCGCACGTACACCGACCCGAGATGCGCGAAGCCCACCAGCTCGCGCGCGTCGCAGTCCACATTGGCGCCGCCATCGAGCACCAGCACGGGATGCACGGCGGTGGGAAACAGCGCGCCGATCGCGGCGCGCAGCACGCCCTCGTGCAAACGCAGCATCAGGGTCGCGGCCGCCATCACGGCCCCGGTGTTGCCGGCCGAGATGAACGCATCGCTCGCGCCCTGCTTCTGGAGGCCGATTCCGACGGCGACGGACGAGCGGGGCTTGCTCTTGACGGCCGCCAGTGGCTTCTCGCCCATGCCCACCACCTCGGGCGCCTCCACGATCTCGAGGCGGTCGCGGTCGACGGCGCCGTGCGGCTTGAGCGCGGCCTCGATGTCGCGGGTCCGCCCCACGAGCTGAATCCGGAACGTGGGTGGAAACTCGCGCAGCGCCTGCACCGCGCCCTCGACTTCCACGCGCGGGGCGTCGTCCCCGCCCATGGCATCCAGCGCGACGCGAATCACCGTTAGGCGTCCTCTACCGCTACCCGCTGCTCGTCGCGGTAATAGCCGCAGGTGGGACACACCCGATGCGGGCGCTTCAAATCGCCGCAGCGCGGGCAGGGTTGCAGCGCGATGGGTGCCGCCTTGTAGTGCGTGCGGCGGGCGCGCTTCTTCCGCTTCGACGTCCTTCGCTTGGGTACGGCCATGGATGCGTCCTCTTTCAGTCGCGGAGCTTGTGCTTCAAGGCGGTCAGTCCACTCCAGCGTTGGTCCACCACCGGCGGGCAGCCGCAGGGGCCTGCGTTCAAGTCCGTGCCGCAGCGCGGGCACAGCCCGCGGCAGTCGTCTCGACACACCACCCACTGAGGCAGGGCCAGCAGCAGCTCCTCTCGCAGCGCGACGCAGAGATCGATCGCCGTCGCGTCACGCGCCAGGGGGTAGGAACTCGGGTCCTCCAGGGCGTCGGGATCCTGGGAAAACAAGGCGTCGACGTCCGCAACCACCGGGACGGTCACGGCGGCAAGGCAGCGCCTGCATTGCCCGGCCATCCTGGTGCGGAGCGAGGCTCGCCAGTAGAAGCGCCCTTCACCGGCCGCCTGCAAGCGGCCTGCCACGCGCACCGGCTCGGCGAGGGCCCCGTCGAGCCCCTCAAACAGGGGGTCGTTCCCAGCGAGTTGGCCCTGCGTGTCCACCGGGCCACGGGCGAGCTCCCGCAGGTCGACCTGTAACATGGGCAACCGAAGCTAAACCGTTGTGGGACTTGCGTCAAGCGAACTAGCGCCGGCCTCCGCCCAGCTCCCGCAACTCCCCCTCTGCAAAGAAAAAGGCCACCTCCCGAGCGGCGTTCTCGGGGGAGTCCGAGGCGTGAATGGCGTTCCGCTCCTTGGATTCGGCGAACAGCTTCCGCACGGTGCCGGGCTTCGCTTCGACGGGGTCGGTCGCGCCGATGACCTCCCGCAGCCGGGCGACTGCGTCGTCGCGCTCGAGCGCCAGGGCCAGCGCCGGGCCGGACGTCATGAACGTCACCAGCGAGCGGTAGAAGGGGCGTTCCCGATGCACCTCATAGAAGCCCTCCGCTTGGGCGGCGCTAAGCTGCAGGAGTCGTGCCGCGCGCATCACGAATCCGGCGCCTTCCAGCAGCGCGAGGATCTTTCCGGCGTGGCCGGCGCGAACCGCGTCGGGCTTGACGATGGCGAGTGTGAGCATGTTGGGGACTAGGGATTCGGGGCTCGGGATTAGGGAGTAATGAGGCGGCGGATCAAGTCGGCGCGCGTCAGGAAGCCGACCACCACGCCCTGGCGCACCACGGGGAAGCGGTCGACGTCCTTCGAGCTCATCAGGTTGGCGACGTCCGACAGGGTCTGGTCCTCCGCCAGGCAGAGCACCGAGCGCGCCATGGCTTCCCTCACGGGAATGAGGCGCGGGTCCGCCGAGCCGCGTTGCAGCTGCGAGCGGGTGGGCGCCCGGAACTCCCCGCTCTTGGTGCGCTGCACGAAATCGGGGATCAAGTAGCGCAACAGCTCGCGATGCGTGACCATGCCGATGAGCGAGCCGCCGTCGTCCACCACCGGCATGGCGCGGATGTCGCGCTCCACCATGAGGCGGGCCACCTCGCCCAGGGTCCGGTCCGGGCCGACGGTGATGGCGTGCGGCGTCATCACGTCCCGCACCGTGAGCTGGCTCGGCAGCTCGACGGCATCGAGCGCGGGGAGCGCCAGCACCTGCTCGGACGTCCGTGCCGCCAGCAGCGCCAACACGTTGTCCGGGCTCGAGAGGGTGCGGGCGAAGGCGCCGACCACCTGGAGGTAGAGCGCCGCGTCGCGCAACGGTGCGACGATGAAAATCACGACCCTGGCGGTGCGGGGATCCTTCTCCCACCGGATCGGGGTGGGAGAGATGCCGAGCGCGGTCACGAGGCCGCGTACCGCCTCCGTACGAAAGTGGGGCAGGAAGGCATGCTCGCCCACGCTCACCATGTCCTCGGGCCAGGTGTGGCGGACCACGGCGTTCAGGCGCTGGGGATCGGCCACCGCGCCGCTCGCCACCAGGCGCTCGGCCAGCCGCTCGGTGGCCTCCTTGACCGTGCCGGCGCTGAGCGGGACGAGGATGTGCTCCGGCTTGAGGACGTCGCGCAGCTTCACAGGCGTTCTTTCAGCAGGGCGACGACATCCGCCGGGCGCTTCATCACGGCGATGCCCGCCCGGGCGAACGCCGCCATTTTCTCCGCGGCCGTCCCGCTCGATCCGGCAATGATGGCCCCGGCGTGTCCCATGCGACGGCCGGGGGGCGCGGTCTGCCCGGCGATGAACCCGATCACCGGTTTGGACATCGCCTGCTGGACGAAATCGGCCGCCTGCTGCTCGTCGGTGCCCCCGATCTCTCCGATCATCACCACCGCGTCGGTGTCGGGGTCCGCCTGGAACGCCGACAGGCAGTGGATGAAGCTGGTCCCGATGAGCGGATCGCCACCGATGCCCACGCACGTCGACTGCCCGTAGCCGGCCCCCGAGAGCTGATGCACGATCTCGTACGTGAGCGTCCCGCTGCGCGACACGACACCGATCCGGCCCGGGCGGCAGATATTGCCCGGGATGATGCCGACTTTGGTGCGCGGCGGGGAGATGAGTCCCGGGCAGTTCGGACCGATGAGGCGGGCGCCGCGCTCGTGCAGGTAGGGCAGCACGCGCGTCACGTCCAGCACCGGAATCCCCTCGGTGATGCACACGATCAGCGCGACCCCGGCATCGGCCGCCTCGAAGATGGCGGACGCGGCGACGACGGCCGGAACGTAAATGATCGACGTGTTGGCCCGCGTCTCCGCCACCGCGTCGGCCATGGTGTCGAACACGGGCACGACGCCGTCGAACACCTGGCCGCCTTTTCCGGGCGTGACCCCGGCGACCACCTTGGTGCCGTAGCCGATCATCTGCCGCGTGTGGAACGAGCCGTCCCGACCGGTGATTCCCTGCACCACCAGGCGCGTCTGGGGGTCGACGAAGACGCTCACGCCGCCTCCCCCTTCGCCCTGGCCACCGCCTGCTTGACGGCCTCGTCCATGTCGGTGAGGGCGGGGAAGCCGGCCTTGGTGAGAATCGCGATCGCGAGCTCCTCGTTCGTGCCCGTCAGACGAATCACGAGCGGCACCTTGAGCGGGAACTGCGCGGTGGCCTGCACGATGCCGTTCGCCACGTCGTCACCGCGGGTGATGCCGCCGAAGATGTTGAAGAGAATGGCGCGGACGCTCGGGTCGGCCGTGATGATGCGGAGGGCGCTGACCACCTTCTGCGGGTCGGAGCTGCCGCCGATGTCGAGGAAGTTCGCCGGCTCGCCGCCGTAGTACTTGACGAGATCCATCGTGGCCATGGCGAGGCCGGCCCCGTTGACGCAACAGCCCACCGAACCCTCGAGCTTGATGAACGTGAGCCCCGCCTCGCGCGCCGCGACTTCGGAGGGCGCCTCCGCGCTCGTGTCGCGCAGCGCCGCCAGCTCGGGATGGCGTTGCAGCTCGTTGTCGTCGATCACGATCTTGGCGTCGAGGGCGGCGAGCGCGCCGTCCCGAGTCGTCGCCAGCGGGTTGATCTCGGCGAGCGAGGCGCCGACGGCATAGAACGCCGTGTACAGCCGTTGCATGATGTCCGCGGCCGCTCGGGCCTGCGTCACGTCCCGGTAGAGCTTCAGGGCCAGGCCGAGTGCCTGATGCGGCAGCACCCCATAGCGAGGGTCCACCGCCAGGCGGTGGATCTTCTCGGGGGTTTGAGCGGCCACTTCTTCGATGTCGACGCCGCCCGCGGCGCTCACCATCAGCAGCGGGCGCTGCGAGGCACGGTCCACGACGATCCCCACGTAGCTCTCGGCGGTGATGTCGGCGGCCGGTGCGACGAGCACGCGCCGCACCACGAGCCCCTTGATCGTCATGCCGAGGATCCTGGCGGCATGCGTGGCGGCCTCGGCCGGGTCGCGGGCCAGTTTGACGCCGCCGGCCTTGCCGCGGCCCCCGGCATGCACTTGGGCCTTCACGACCACTGCCCCGCCGCCGCCCAGCCGCGCGGCGATGGCGCGGGCCTCGTCGGCCGTGGTGGCCACCTCGCCGGGGGGGACCGGGATGCCGTGGCGTCGCAGGATGTCGCGCGCCTGGTACTCGTGCAGGTTCACGCTGGCTCCGTGGTGATCGTCGTACCGGCCTCGCCCGCGAGCGCCGCCAGGCCTTGCGACAGCTCGGCGATGATCGCGCGACGGCCGCCGGCGCGCACGAAGGCGGCCGCCGCTTCGACCTTGGGGCGCATGCTGCCGGTGCCGAGCTCCGATCCGGCGAGCAAGTGTTCCGCGCTCGCCAGGTCGAGGCGCCGGACGGCGCGCTGGTGCGGGGTGCCGTATCCGTGGTACACGGCGTCGACGTTGGTCAGGATCAGGAGGACGTCGGCCTCGATGTCGCGGCCGAGGATCGCAGCGACCCGGTCCTTGTCGACGACCGCGTCGATGCCTTCGAGTCGCAGCGCGGGATCGTCATACACGGGCGGACCGCCGCCCCCGCACGCGACGACGATGTGGCCGGCGGCGACCAGGTGCCGGATCATGTCGCGCTCGACCACGCCGACCGGCTTGGGGCTGGGCGCCAGCCGCCGCCAGCGACCCGGCTGCTCCTGCTTCACCGCGACGCCGCGCGCCTGCAGCCGCGCCACGCGCACCGGATCGAGCGCGTGGCCGATCGGCTTGGTGGGGGTGCGCAGATTGGCATCGTTCGCATCGCACAGCGTCTGGCTGATGACGGTGACCACCTGCCGCGTGACGCCGGCACGCGCCAGGGCGTTTTGCAGGGACTGCTGGATCATGTATCCCATCCAGCCCGCCGTCGCCGCGACGAGCACCCCCAGCGGCAGCGGCTCGACCTGGTCGGCGGCGATTTCGTTGCGCGCGAGGTCGTCGCCCACCTGGGGGCCGTTACCGTGCACGAGGGAGATCCGCCACCCCGCCCGCGCCAGATCCACGATCGGCACGAGGCTGGCGCGCGTGTGCCGGAACTGATTCGCGATCGTGGGCCGCTCGCCCGGCGGAGCGACGGCGTTGCCGCCCAGGGCGACGACGATGGTGCCGGGACTCACAGCGGCGACAACCTAGCGGCGGTCGGGGGCCGGAGCAAGCTTCCGACGCCCGATGCCGAGCAGCTCTTTCAGCTGGCCGTAGACGCGGCCGAACGTCTCAAGGTCGCCCGCGGCCAGGGCCGCGTCGGCCTGGGCTGCGAGGCGCCGCGCCTGCTGCCACCGCCCCGCGAGCGTCGTGTCCGGGGGCGCCGGCGCACCGGCCTCGAGCGCCAGCAGCGCCCGCAGGGCGACGGCCCTGCCCCGGCCCTGGCCGCGCCGCTCGCCCCACGACAGGAACAGCGTGTCGATGCCGACCGGGGGACCGCCGCTGGACGGCTCGGCGAAGAGGGCCTGCTCGAGCAGCACCTGTCCCCCGGCGTTCCACAGCCGGGGCACGCCTGGAGCGGTCGTGGTGGGAGACCCGACGAGTGAGGGCGGGAGCCGCACCGCCGGACTCGGCTGCCACAACAACACGTGAGGACCCGCCGGGAGCATGGTCGCGGCCACGAGCGCGGCGAACGTGCTCCCGGCTTCGAACCCCTGCGCGGTCCAGGGGCGCAGCCAGGCGGCGTCAGCCCGCCCCTCCGCCCCGGGAGCGATCAGCTCAAACGGATCCCGGGGTCGCGCCGTCCATCGCGTCGTGTCGGAGCGCTGACGCCGGATCAGCATCGTGGCGGCGTGGAACACACGGCTCGGGAACGGCAGCTGGCTCTTCAGCGCGGCCGGAAGGCTGTCGAGCGGTTGAATGAGCGGGGCGAGCACGGCGGCCCAGGCGGCCGCGAGCGAATCGGCGTCAGGGGCGAGGTAGAGCCGGGTGTCCCCGGTCGCGGCGTTCACGGTTCCGACCAGCGCCGCGCGCAGATAGCGCAGCGGGCGTCCCTCGGACTCGACCGCGCGGACCAACGGAAACGTGGCGGCTTCGAGGTAGCCGTACGACACCCACCACAGTGCCCCGTCGCCCACAACCGGTGCGGCGGCGTCGAACGCCGCGTATGGGGCGAGCCGGCGCAACCGCTCCGTGACGTCCCGCCGCCACACGAGGACCAGGCCGTCCGTCTCGCGGCGCGCCAGCGCGGGGCTCTGCAGCACCCAGGCCAGGGCGGTACGCCGCCACCAGTCCGTGAGCGGGATTCCGGTCCGGCGCAGCGCGGGCCACGTGTCAGGTGCGGCGATCGCGAACTCGCGAAAGCCCGGTCCGAACCAGCCGATGGAGTCGCGCGTCGGAAGCGGCTCGAATTGGAGGATCGTGTCGTCCTCGACGGCCGCGAAGGGGCGCCCCGCCCGGGCCCAGGCGCCGCGGTGCAGCGTGGTCCAGTCCGGCGCCGGCTGCGTGTGGGCGATGGCATCGAGGTCCGGAGCGGGCGCGACGACCCAGGTGGCGCGCCCGCCCGCCACGGAGTGCAGCGACAGGCCCGCGGCGGCGGGCTTGGCGCCTGGCCCGAGTAGCTCGCGGTGCGGCGCAGCCGCGGCCACGACGCGCGCCGCGTTCCACACCGGCAGCGCGGCGACCGCCGCCTCGGGGCTCGGGAAGCCGGGGGGAGGGCGCTCCGCAGGCTCGGTCACGCCGAACGCGAGCTGCTCGAGCTGCCGTGCGGCAGCGGCGCGCGCCGTGTCGGCCACTGCGGCCGTCGCCCCCCCGCCCCCGACCCCGCGCCCGGACAGCGAGCCCGGGATCAGGGCGAATCCGAGCAACGACGCCGCGAGCAATGCCGCCCAGGCGCCGAGCAGCAGCACCGGCTTCTCGCGCACACCCCACACCACGCTCGCCGCGGTCGCCGCCGCGCCCAGCGCCGCGACGAGCGGGGCGGCCGCGAGCCGGGCATCGAGCGCGCCGCCCGCCAGATCGCCATGCAGCCCCGCGACGGATTGGGCGGGGTCGAGCACGGCGCCCCAGGTGAGCGTCAGGGCGAGCAGCGCGAGCAGCAGGCCGAGGTGCGCCCGGGCGTGTGCGTTCGCGGAGGGCAGCCAGCGCCGGAATCGCAGCGAGCCGATCCCCGCGTACAGGAGCCCCACGACGACGGTGGCCGAGCTCACGGCCGCGAGCGCGAGACCCCGCAACCGCTCGCTCCACGGCAAGGTCCCGAGGTAGTAGCCCACGTCGCGGTGCAGCAACGGATCGGTGACGCCGAACCCGACGCCGTGCGCCGCGATCGCGGCGCTCATCCACCAGTCCCCCGTGCCCAGCGCCAGCAGGAAGCCGAACACGAGGCCGCTGGCGACGGTGCCGGCGAGCAGAATGGGTTGCGGAACGGCCTCGACGATTTCGAGATCGCCGAGCCGTCGCGACAGCTGCATGGATCCGATCGAGCGGTACACGAACAGCAGGTTGCTGGTGCCCCACCCCACGGTCGCGAGCAGCAGCATGCCGGAGACGAGCCGCGCGAAGTCCCGCGCCTTGAGATACGCGCTGCCGCCCGGGAGCCCGGCCGCCCACACGCGCTCCGCCGTCTCGAACGCGGCCCAGCGCCCTCCGACGAGTACCACCACCAGCAATGCGACGGCGACCAGCAGCGCCCAGCGACGGGCGGCTTGCCTCACGCGCGATCGCTCTGGGCGGCCAGCCAGCCTTCGACCTCCGCCCGATAGGCGGCGAGCGCCGCCGCACTCGTCGCCTCGAAGCGAAGCACGAGCACCGGCTGCGTGTTGGACGCGCGCAGGAGGCCCCACCCGTCCTTGAAGGTGATGCGGACGCCGTCCAGTGTGGCGACGGGATACTTGGCGCCGAAGTGGCGCGCGGCCCGCTCGACGATGGCGAACTTCTGCTCGTCTGGGCAGTCGACGCGCAGCTCGGGCGTCGAGACGGTGGCGGGGAGGTCCGCGAAGTGCCGGGACAGCGGTCCGCCCAGCTCCGCCACGTAGCGGAGCAGGCGCGCCGCGGCGAACAGCGCGTCGTCGAAGCCGTACCAGTCCCCTCCGAAGAACATGTGGCCGCTCATCTCGCCGGCGAGCGGCGCGTGCGTCTCCTTCATCTTCTGCTTGATCAGGGAATGCCCCGTCTTCCACATGGTGGGCTGGAGGCCGACGCGGGCGAGCTCGCGCGGCAGGACCTCGGAGCACTTCACGTCGAAGATCACGGGGTGGCCGGGGCCCATGCGACGCGCCAGATCGCGGCCGAGCAGCACTAGCAGCTGGTCGCCCAGCACCGCCCGCCCCTGCTCGTCTACGGCGCCGATGCGGTCGCCGTCGCCGTCGAACGCGATGCCCAGCTCTGCGCCTTCGCGCCGCACCGCCGCCTGCAGGTCGTGCAGGTTCTCGAGCACGGTGGGATCGGGGTGATGGTTCGGGAACGTGCCGTCCGAGGTGCAGAACAACGGCACGACCTCCGCCCCGAGCTCCCGCAGGGTGTCCACCGCCACGAGGCTGGCCACGCCGTTGCCGCAATCCACCACGACCTTGATCCGCCGCGGCAGCGGTCCATTGCGCTGCACGATCGCGGCGCGATAGCGCTCCAGCACGGAGGCGTCGCTGCCGCGCGACCCGCCGGCGCGACCCCGGGTGCGATCGTCTTCGATCAGACGCCGCAGACCCTGGATGGCCGTCCCGTACACCGCTTCGCCCCCCAGGACGAGCTTGAAGCCGTTGAACTCGGGCGGGTTGTGCGATCCGGTGACCTGCACGCCACCGTCGACATTGAGGACATGCGTCGCGAAGTACAGCGCGGGCGTGGGCAGCTCGCCGACGTCGAGCGCCAGACCGCCCACCGCTTCGATCCCGGACGACAAGCCGTGCGCCAGGGCGGCGCCGGATGGCCGGTTGTCGCGTCCCACGGCGAGGCGGGGGGCGCGCCCGAGACGCTCCCAGCCGAGCGTCGCGACCGCCTGTCCGATGGCGCGCGCCACCTCGGGGTGCAACTGATCGCCCACGGTGCCGCGGATGTCGTACTCGCGAAAAATCGAGGCGGGGAGCTGCACAGGACGACGGCTTCAGCGGCCCGTGGCGGGCGTCGCCGCGGGGGCTGGTGTCGGTGCCAGGAGGGCGCTCTCCCTCCCCAGCTGGAGCAGCGCGTTCGGGCGAATGCCGAGTACGAGCAGACCGATGACGCACGCGGCGACGACGACGGCGGCCGGACGGCCGAGCCGCACGCCGGCATGGGCCTGGTCGAACGGCTCGGGCTTCATGTACATGGCCATGATCACCGGCAGATAGTAGCCCGCCGACACAACACTCGTAAGCACCAGGATCGCGGCGAGCACGTTTTCGTTCGCCATGGTCGCGGCGACCAGGATGTACCACTTGCCGATGAACCCGGCGGTCCCCGGGAATCCCAGCAGCGACAGCATGCACACCGCGAGCGCCAGGGCGAGCCACGGGCGGCGCTGGCCCAGGCCCGCGAGGTCGTCGATCCGGACGTCGCGCTCGCCCTCCCGCCCCAGGGCGGCGAGTAGCGCGAACGCCGCGAGGGTCACGACGGTGTAGGCAAAGAGGTAGACCAGCAGGGCCGCCGACGCGGGCCAGCTGCCGACGGCGACCGCCACGAGCAAGTACCCCGCATGGGCGACGGACGAGTACGCGAGCATGCGCTTCACGGTCCGCTGGGCCAGCGCGATGAAATTGCCCACGACCATCGTCGCCACCGCGAGCCACCACACGATCGGCTTCCAGGCCGCCACGCCGCCGAACGCCTCGACCAGCAGGCGGAACAGCGCCGCGAACGCGGCGGCTTTCACCGCGGTGGCCATGTAACCCGTCACCGGCGTGGGGGAGCCGTCGTACACGTCGGGCGCCCACATGTGGAAGGGCACGGCCGCGACCTTGAACCCGAACCCGACGAGCACCAGTCCCAGACCGATCAGGAGCAGCGGGCTCTGCGGGAGGGACAGGGTGCGCACCTGGGCGGCGATCGCGGTCAGGTTGGTGGTCGCGGTCGCTCCGTATACGAGCGCGATGCCGTACAGCAGGAACCCCGACGCGAACGCCCCGAGCAGAAAGTACTTGAGCGCCGCTTCCGCGGCGGCGCCGCTCTGGCGGTTGATCCCCGCCAGCACATACACCGAGACCGACATCAGCTCGAGGCCGAGGAAGATCACCATCAGGTCCTCCCCGCCCGCCATCAGCATCATGCCCAGCGTGGCGAACAGCAGCAGGACGTAATACTCGGGCACGAGCAGCGCTTCCCGCTCCAAGTAGTCGAACGAGGCGAGGATCGTGAGTCCCCCGGCGGCGAGAAACAGCGCGTCCGTGACGAAGCGGAAGGCGTCCACCGCGATCATGGACGGTGGGCCCGCCGCCCGCGCGCCGTGCCACCACAGCCACCACACCGCCGCCCCGCCCGCCGCCAGGCCGGCCAGGGTGACCCAGCCGACCAGGCGCAGGTCCCGGGCGCTCGTGTGCCGCCACGCCGTCACCAGTAGCGCGAGCATGCCGGCCGCGGTGAGCGTCAGCTCGGGCGAGAGCGCGCGCACCAGATCGCCGGTGCTCGTGAGGTCGAGGTTCATCGCGTCGCCGTGAACGTCGCGGCGTCGATCCGCACCGATTGGATAAGCTGCCTGGCGGCCGGCTCCATGCGGCGCAGGATCGGCGCGGGGTACACGCCGATCCACACGATGCACGCGAGCAGCGGCACCAGCACGGCGATCTCACGGGGCGTCAGGTCGGCGAGCTTCTCGTTCTCGGGTTTGTCGAGCGGGTTGTAGATGACGCGTTGCAGCGCGGGCAGCAGGTACAGCGCCGCCACGATCACGCCGGTCGCCGCGACGATGGCCGCGCGCGGATAGGTCCGGAACGCGCCCAGCAACACCAGGAACTCGCCGACGAACCCGTTTGTGGCCGGCAGCCCGATCGAGGAGAGCGAGACGATCGTGAGCGCCGCCGCGAGCAGCGGCACGACCTTCGCGATGCCGCCGAACGCGTCGATCAGGCGGGAGTGGCGCCGCTCGTACAGCATCCCGGCGAGGAAGAAGAGCGCGCCGGTGGAGATGCCGTGGTTGATCATCACGAGCAGGGCGCCCTGGACGCTCTGGAGCGTGAGGGCCCAGATCCCCAGCATCACGAAGCCGAGGTGCGCCACGGAGGAGTAGGCGATGAGCTTCTTGAAGTCGGGCTGCACCATCGCCACCAGGCCGCCGTACACGATCCCGATCAGCGCGAGCGTCACCACGCCCGCCTGGATCGCGGGGTGCAGTGCGACGGCCGGAAACAGCGGCAGCGCAAACCGGAGGAACCCGTAGGTCCCCATCTTGAGCAGCACGCCGGCGAGGATCACCGAGCCGGCGGTGGGAGCCTCCACGTGCGCGTCGGGGAGCCAGGTGTGGAACGGGAACATCGGCACCTTGATGGCGAACGCGAGGAAGAAGGCGCCGAACAGCCAGAAGGCGGCGGGCCCGAGCCCGCCCAGGTGTGCGGTCAGGTACGCGTACGAGAACGAGTAGATACCGGTCTGGTGGCCGACGAGCGAGACGAGCACCAGGATGGCCACCAGCATCAACAGCGATCCGAAAAACGTATAGATGAAGAACTTGATGGCGGCGTACAGGCGCCGCTCCCCGCCCCACACCCCGATGATGAAATACATCGGGATGAGCATCACCTCCCACATCACGTAGAACAGGAACAGATCGAGCGACACGAACACGCCGATCATGCCCGACGTGAGCACCAGCATGAGCGCGTAGAACCCGCGCTCCCGCGTCGTGATGTAGGCGTAGCTGCCCAGCACCGACAACGGGACCAGGAACGTGGTGAGCAGCACCATGAACAACGAAATGCCGTCCACGCCGAGCGTGTAGCGGATGCCCCAGAAGGAGATCCACGGCACGTCCAGCACGAACTGCATCCCGGCGGCCGGGCGGAACGTCCACCACAGCGGCACCGAGATCGCGAACTCCACGAGACTCGCGGCCAGGGCCACGTGCTTCGCCCAGCGCTCGGGCACGAGCAGGACGGCCGCGGCCGCGACCACGGGCCAGGCGAGGAGCGCCGTGAGCACCGCCTGCGAGTACATGCTAGCGCACCACCGCGCCCACCACGGCCAGCACGCCGACCACGAAGAGGACGACGTACATGCCCACCTCACCGGTCTGCAGCCGGCTCCCCACCCACCCCAGCGCGCGCGATGCGGCTGCCGTCCCGTTCACGAGCAGTCCGTCCACCAGCCGCATGTCCACGACCTTCCACAGCACCTCGCGCGACAGCCACATCAGCGGTCGGACGATGAGCGCGTCGTACAGCTCGTCCACGTACCACTTTTTCCAGAGGAGACGTGCCAACCCTCGCTCGGGGGGGGCCAGGCGCGCCGGCGCCAGCGTCTCCGGCTTGAGGAGTCGGAAGGCGCCGACCATGCCCAGCGCGGCCACGAGCACGGCCATCGCCACCAGCGCCCACTCGGTCGCGGGCGCGGCTTCGGCCGCGGGCGCGAGCGCCGCGGCGGTCACGGGCGCGAGCCAGTGCTCCAGTCGGGCGCCACCCCGGAACAGCGGCGGGACGTTGAGCGCGCCGCCCAGCACGGTGAGGACGCCGAGCACGACGAGCGGTGCAGTCATCAACGGGGGCGCGTCGTGCAGCTGCTCCCGCTCGCGATCGCCCGTGCGGTTCGGGCCGTGGAAGGTGTAGAGCATGAGCCGCGCCATGTAGAACGCCGTGAGGAGGGCCGCCGCGAGGCCCATCCCCCAGAACACATACCACACGGGCCGGCCCGCGCCCTGCGCGAACGCGGCGCCCAGGATCTCGTCCTTCGAAAAGAAGCCGGCGAGGGGCGGAATGCCGGCGATGGCCAGGGTCGCGACCCACATGAGCGTCGCGGTCCAGGGCATGGAGCGGGCGAGGCCGCCCATGTTGCGCATGTCCTGCGCGTCCTCGTGCGCGTGAGTCGCGTGGTAGGCCCGGTGCATCGCATGGATCACGCTCCCTGAGCCGAGGAACAACAACGCCTTGAAGAACGCGTGCGTCGTCAAATGGAAGATGCCCGCGGCATACGCCCCCGTGCCGACGCCGAGGAACATGTACCCCAGCTGCGACACGGTCGAATAGGCCAGCACGCGCTTGATGTCCCACTGCTTCAGGGCGATGGTCGCCGCGAACAGAGCCGTGAGCGCGCCGACGCCGGCGACCGTGCCGCTGCCCACGGGCGAGAGCGCGAACAGTGCCCCGCACCGGACCACCAGATAGACGCCCGCGGTCACCATCGTGGCGGCGTGGATCAGCGCCGAGACGGGGGTCGGACCCTGCATGGCGTCCGGCAGCCAGATGTAGAGGGGGATCTGCGCCGACTTCCCGGTGCAGCCGAGGAACAGAAACAGGGTGATGGCGGTGATGACGGGTCCTCCGGCCGGGAACGCCGTAGCGGCCTTGGGGAACACCGTCCCGAAGTCGAGCGAGCCGGTGTGCCAGAAGATCAACAACATCGCGACCAGGAACCCGAAGTCGCCGATGCGGTTGACGATGAAGGCCTTCTTGCCGGCGTCGGCGTTGATCTGCTCGTTGAACCAGAACCCAATCAACAAGTAGGAGCAGAGGCCCACGCCTTCCCAACCGACGAACATCACGGGGAAGCTCGCGCCCAGCACCAGCGTCAGCATGAAGAACACGAACAGGTTCAGGTACGCGAAGTAGCGCGCGTAGCCGGGATCGTCGTGCATGTAGCCGACGCTGAAGACGTGGATCAGGGCGCCGACGCCGGTGACGACCAGAATCATTACCGCCGACAGCTGGTCGAGCTGCAGCGCGAAGGCGACCTGCAGGTCGCTCACCGGGAGCCAGTCCCAATAGCCGACCACGACAGGGGCCGACGGGTGCAGCTGCGCCAGCTCGAGCACGGCCACCGCGGCGGCCGCGAACGCCAGCACGAGCACTCCGACGCCGACCAGCGAGACGGCGCGCTTGGCAGCCGGCGCGGCGAGCGCCAACGCGCCGTTCACCACGAACCCGGCGAGCGGCAGCGCCGGCACCACCCAGAGCAGCGTGAGCGGAGGAAGCGGGGGCAGCGGCATCAGCCCTTGAGCAGGTTGATGTTCTGCAAGTCCACCGTGTGGCGGTGCCGGTATACGGCGAGGATGATCGCCAGTCCGACGGCGGCCTCGGCCGCCGCCACCGCCATGACGAAGAACACGAAGATCTGGCCGGCGACGCCGAGCTGCTGCGCGAAGGCGACGAACGCCAGGTTGGCGGCGTTGAGCATCAGCTCAACGCACATGAAGATGACGATCGCGTTACGGCGCAGCAGCACGCCCAGCACCCCCACGGCGAACAGGGTGCCCGAGACGGCGAGTGCGGGTCCGAGCAGCATCACAGTTTCCGCTTGGCGAGCACGACCGCGCCGACGATCGCCGCCAGCAGGAGAATGCTGGTGATCTCGAACGGGACGAGGTAGGCGGTAAACAGCGGCCGCGCCACCGACGGGATCATCCCTTGCTCCAGGGCCGGATGCGCCGGTCCGGCGGCGGCGGGGCCTGGCTGGCGCAGCACCAGCAGTTGCACGAGGAGCAGACCGGCCAGGAAGACGCCCACGCCGAGCCCGGCCGGACCCTTCAGGTCGGTGGGCCCGGCCCGCCCCAGATTGAGGAGCATGATCACGAACAGGAACAGCACCATGATCGCGCCGGCGTACACCAGCACTTGCAGCACGGCGATGAACTGGGCGTCGAGCAGTACGAACAGGGCGGCCAGCGAGAACAAGGTGACGACCAGCCATAGCGCGCTGGCCACGGGGCTGCGACGCGTGATGCAGGCCAGGCCGCTACCCACCGCCAGCGCCGCGAATGCCCAGAAGATGACCAGCGTCCCGTCCACCGCTCATTCCCCCTTCGGGTCGGAGGGGTCCCACAGCGTCGACACGGGGTGCGTCTGCGCGCACAGCCGCTCCAGGTCGTACACGAAGCGGTCGCGCGAGTACTCCGAGTTCTCATAGTGCACGCCCACGTGGATCGCCTCCTCGGGGCACACTTCCTGGCAGTAGCCGCAGAACACGCAGCGGAACTCGTCGATTTCGTAAATGAGTGGGTAACGGTTGCCCGCCTCGTCCTCCCCGGGCACGAGCTTGATGCAGTTCGCGGGGCAAATCTGGGGACAGAGCCCGCACGCGACGCACTTGGCGCGTCCCTGCTCGTCGGTGAGCATGCGGTGCGTGCCGCGCCACCGCGGGGACAGCGTCCAGTCCTGGCTGCTCTTCTCCTCGGGGTACTGCATGGTCACTTTCGGCCGCCACAGGTGGCTGAACGTGAGGGCCATGCCCTTGAGCGTCGCCCGGAGATAGGAGGTCTGAGACCCGGGCCGTTTCATCACCTTCACGCCGATCGCCATCAGGCCTCCCCCTCCGCCATGGAGCCCGCGACGATGCGGCCGCGGTCGAGCACGAAGAACAGCGGCACCGCCAGCACCAGGTTCAGGGCGAACAGCGCCAGGGCGAACCGCGTGTCGTACGTCCAGCCGAGCCCGTCGTGCAGGAACCAGATCGCGGTCGCGATCACCGTCACGTACCCGAGCGCGAGCGGCAGCATCACCTTCCACCCGAGTGCCATCAGCTGGTCGTAGCGAAAGCGCGGCAGAGTCCAGCGCACCCAGATGTACAGGAACAGGAAGAAGATCACCTTCGCGGAAAACATCGCGAGCGTGGCGAGCGTCTTGAGCGTCGTCCAGGGAGGTGTGTTGTCCCAGGTCGTGAACGGGATGTCCCAGCCACCGAAGAACAGCGTGGTCATGAGGGCCGACGCGGTGACCATGTTCGAGTACTCGGCGATGTAGAACATCGAGAACTTCATGGCGCTGTACTCGGTGTGATAACCCGCGATCAGCTCGCCCTCCGCCTCCGGCAGGTCGAACGGCAGGCGGTTGGTCTCGGCGAACGCCGCCACGATGAAAATGAAGAACGCGAGCGACAGCGGGAACACGTTCCACGTGAACAACGACTGGGACTGCCTCACGATCACGTCGGTGAGCGTCACGTTGCCGGCGATGAGCAGCACGGCGACGGTGCTCATGCCCAGCGCGATCTCGTAGGAGATCATCTGGGCGCTGGCGCGCATGCTGCCCAGCAGCGAGTACTTGTTGTTCGACGACCAGCCGGCCAGCACGATGCCGTACACGCCGAGCGACCCGAAGGCGAGGATGTACAGGAAGCCGACGGGCAGGTTGGCTACGACCATGTCCACGTCGCCCCACGGGGTGGGGAGCGGAGCCGCAAACGGGATCACCGCGAACGTGAGCAGCGCCGGGATGAACGACATCGTCGGGGCGAGCAGGAAGAGCACCTTGTCCGCCTGGGCCGGCAGCGTTTCCTCTTTCACGAGGTTCTTGAGGCCGTCGGCGGCCGGCTGGAGCAACCCCTGGGGGCCCACCCGGTTCGGGCCGACGCGGTCCTGCATCCACGCGCAGATGCGCCGCTCGGCGAGCGTGAGCAGCGCCACGCCCACCATGATGACCGTGAACACCACGACGATCTTGATGACGGACGCCACCAGGAAGACGCTCATGCCGGCACCGCCACCGCCGCGCGCTTCCCGGCGAAGCCCAGCTGCTGGTAGGACAGGCCGCGGAGCGGCTCGATCGCCTGCGCGGCGCGCTCGAATGCCTCGGCCGCACTGCCGACCGGCTCGCCCCGGCCCAGCGCCGCGCCCAGCTCGGAGAACACCCACCAGCCGGGCCGCGCCATGCCGGGCGCCGGCTTGGCCTGGGCGTAGCGTTGCACCCGGCCGTCGCGGTTCACGAAGCTGCCGTCCTCCTCTGCGACGTTGGCGATCGGGAGCACGACCTCGGCGTCCCGTGCCTGCTCGGGGAGCACCGTTCCCACGTAGATGAGCGTCCCCGCGGTGCGCACCGGGATATCCGGCTCGTCGAGCACCAGCACGACGGCGGCCGATTCCGCTGCCGCGAGCGCGGCGGCGTACTCGCGACCGTAGCCGAGCAGCTCCGCCCCCCGGCCGTTGGGAGCCCGCTCGGCGCGCAGTGCCAGGTCGGGCACGCCCGCGAGCGGCGCTTCCTCACCCATCACCACCTGAAACGCGCCGGTCCACTCGCTGCCCCGGAACAGCTCGCGCGCGAAAAACAGCGTTTCCAGGGACGCCCGGGGAGACACCAGCGCCACGACCCGCGGGCCCGCCCCCCGCAGCACGGTCGTCACGCGCTCGAACGCGTCCTCCCAGTCGGTGGCATGGAGCTCGCCGCCGCGCTTCGCGAGCGGGGCCTCGATCCGGTCGCCGCGGTTCATCCAGCGGTAGTTCATGCGGCCGTGGTCGCAGATGAAGTAGCGGTTCACCTCGAGGTTCGGCCGCGGCCGCACGCGCACGACGACGTCGTCGCGCGTGTCGAGCGTGACGTTGCATCCCTGCGAGCAGCCGGTGCAGACGGAGGCCGTCTTGTCGAGCTCCCAGGCACGCGCCTTGTGGAGAAAGTCCTTCGACAGGAGCGAGCCCACCGGACAGAGATCGACGACATTGCCCGCCCACGGGTGGTCGAGCCGGGTCTCCGGGTGCACGCCGATGTAGGCCCGGTCGCCGCGCTCCGATACGTTCAACACCGGCTCCTGGGCGACGTCCTCCATGAAGCGCACGCAGCGCGTGCACAGGATGCACCGGTTCGGCACGTACAGCACGTCGGGGCCGAAGTCTTCGACCGGATTGAAGCGCTTGGGAAAATCGGGGCTGTAGCGTGTCGCCGCGCGGCCCTCCTGGAACGTGAAGTCCTGCAGCTCGCACTCGCCGGCCTGATCGCAAATCGGACAATCGAGCGGATGGTTGATGAGCAGCAGCTCGAGGACGCCGGTGCGCGCGCTCTTGGCCGCGGCGGACTGCGTCTTCACCACCATGCCCTCGGCGGCTTGCGTGGCGCACGCGATCGCGAGCTTGGGCTGCTTCTCGATCTCGACGAGACACATGCGGCACACGCCGGCCACGGGCAATCCGGGGTGGTAGCAGTAGTGCGGGACCAGGACGCCCGCCTGCTTCGCGGCTTCGATGACGAGCGTGCCCTGCGCGACGCTGACGGGGACGCCGTCGACGGTGAGGTTGATCAGCTCGTCGCTCACGCCACCATCACCGGTTTGCGGCGCCCCGTGAGGTAGTCCTCGAACTCGCTCCGAAACTTCTTGATTCCGGAGACGACCGGCGCCGCGCACGAGTCCGACAGCACGCAGATCGTCTTGCCCGTCATGTTCTCCGAGAGATCGAGCAGCAGGTCCAGGTCGGCCGGCTTGCCCTGCCCGGCGAGAATGCGCTCGAGGATCTTGGTGGTCCACGCCGTGCCTTCGCGGCACTGCGTGCATTGGGCGCACGACTCGTGGGCGTAGAAGCGGGCCAGCCGCATGATCTGGTACACCATGTCCGCCGAGTCGTCGAACACGATGACGCCGCCCGAGCCGAGCATCGAGCCGCGCTCCACGACGCCTTCGTAGTCGAGCAGGCAGCTCTCGGTCTCCGCCCGGTCGAGGATCGGGACCGACGAGCCGCCGGGGATGCAGGCCTTGAGCGTGCGGCCGGGACGCATGCCGCCGCACAGCTCGTACAGCAGGTCCTTCAGCGGAAAGCCCAAGGTCACCTCGTAGTTTCCCGGCTGCTGCACGTGGCCGCACACCGAGAAGAGCTTCGTGCCGGTGCTCTTGGGCGACGAGAGCGACAGGCCCTTGTACCAGGCGGCGCCCTTGGTGAGGATGGGCGGCACGGCGGCCAGGGTCTCGACGTTGTTGATCGTGGTGGGCATGCCGAACACGCCGGACGCCGCGGGGAACGGCGGCTTGATGCGCGGGTTCCCGCGCTTGCCCTCGATCGAGTTCATGAGCGCCGTCTCTTCGCCGCAGATGTAGGCGCCCGCGCCCCGGTGCAGATGGATTTTGAGGTCGCCGAACACGCCGGCGGACCGGGCGTCGGCGAGGGCCTTCTCCATGATCGCCAGCGGCTCGGTGAACTCGCCGCGGATGTAGATGTAGGCCACCTCGGCCTGGATCGCATGCGCCGCGATGGCCGTGCCCTCGAGCAGGGCGTGCGGGGTCCAGCGCATGATCTCGCGGTCCTTGAACGTCCCCGGCTCGGATTCGTCCGCGTTCACGCACAGATAGTGGGGTTTTTTCTTCTCTTTGGGCATGAACGACCACTTGAGCCCGGTGGGGAAGCCGGCGCCCCCGCGGCCCCGCAATCCCGACTCTTTCACGATGTCGATGACCCGCGCGGGCTCCATGGCGCGCGCCTGCTCGAGCGCGGCGTACCCGCCCCGCTTGACCCACCCCTTGTAGGTGCGGGCGTCGGCCTCGCCGAAGTAGCGGGAGAGGAGGACGGTCTCGCGCGGGTGAGGCTTGTGAGGATAACCCACTACCCCCCCTCCCTTCCCCACCGAGTGCGGAATGCGGAGTGCGGAACGCATTGGTCCTTCACTTGTATTTTCTCACGATCTCCGGAACGCTGTCGGGCGTCACGCTCTCGATGAAGTCGTCGTCGACCAGGATGGGCGTCGCGAAGCCGCAGGCGCCGAGGCACTCCACCTCGATCACCGTCCACTTGCCGTCCGGGCTCGTCGCGCCCAGCTCCTTGGCCCCGGTGGCCGCGAGCAGCGCCTGGACCACCGCCTCGGCGCCGCAGATGTTGCAGGGCGACGTGGTGCACACCTGCACGAAATGCTTCCCCACGGGGTGCTGGTGGTACATCGTGTAGAACGTGACTACGCCCTTCACGTACGCGGGCGTGAGTCCCAGCACCTCGGCGACTTCCGCCATGTTGCGGTCGGAGATCCAACCGCGCGCCCGCTGCACCAGCCACAGCGCCGGTAAGAGCGCCGCCTGCTTGGTGGGGTAGCGCGCCAGGATTTCCTGGAGCTGTTCCAGCATTTGCTCGGTGAAGACGGGCTGGTACTCCTCCGTGCCCGCCGGCTGCGACGTATGCGCGTCGGCACTCATCGATCCACCTCGCCCATGACGATGTCGACCGAGGCGTTGATGGCGATCAGGTCGCTCAACAGGTGCCCCACCGCCATCTTCGGCAGGACCGAGAGGTTGATGAACGAGGGGGGTCGAATGCGCCACCGCACCGGTTTCGCAGTGCCGTCCGACACCAGATACGTGCCGAGCTCGCCCTTGGGGTTTTCGATACCGACGTAGGCTTCGCCCACCGGCGCCTTCACGCCTTCCATCACTTGCTTGAAGTGGTAGATCATCGCCTCCATGTCGTTCATCGCGCGCGACTTGGGTGGGAGGATCACGCGCGGATCCGCGATGTTGATGGGGCCGTCGGGCAGCCGATCGAGCGCCTGCTGGAGGATGCGGTTCGACTGGGAGCATTCCTCGAGGCGCACGAGGTAGCGGTCGTACACGTCACCGTGCTCGCCCACCACGACGTCGAAGTCGTACGTCTCGTAGTCCAGATACGGCTTGTCCTTACGCACGTCGTACGCGACGCCGCTGGCGCGCAGCATCGGGCCGGACAGCGAATGGTTGGTCGCCTCGGCGGCCGTGAGCACGCCCACCCCCTGGGTGCGGCCCACCCATACGGCGTTGCGTGTCAGGACGCGGTCGATCTCGCTCAGGGTCTTCGGGAAGGTTTGGGTAAAGTGGCGCAATCCCGCGACGAAGTCGCCGGGCACGTCCGCCATCAAGCCGCCCACCCGCGTCACGCTGGTGGTCAGCCGGGCGCCCGTCCACATCTCCTGGAGATTGTAGATGCGCTCCCGCTCCTGGAACGCCCACAGGAACGGCGTGAACGCGCCGAGGTCGATCGACGTCGTGCCGAGCCACACCATGTGTGAGATGATGCGGCTCATTTCGCACGCGATCACGCGCAGTACCGTGCAGCGTGGCGTGATCGCGATGCCCATGAGCCGCTCGGCGGCGAGGGCGAACCCGACGTTGTTCGCCATCGGAGACAGGTAATCCGTGCGGTCGGTGAGCGGGATGATCTGGTTGTAGTGCCGGTACTCCCCGAGCTTCTCGAAGCCGGAGTGGAGGTACCCGAGGTGGGGGATCACCCGGACCACGGTCTCACCGTCCAGCTCGACCACCAGTCGCAGCACGCCGTGCGTGGCGGGGTGCTGCGGCCCGATGTTGATGAGCATGTGCTCGGCGGCGAGGTCGGGGTGCTCCGCCACGCCGAGCGGCACCCGCAGCGGCTCACCGCGGGCATCCACACCGGGGGTGGCGAGCTCGAGCTCGACGGTGCGCTTGCTCATTCCGAGTCGGGGAGCCTGCCGCGCTCGCCGCGGCGCAGCCGCTCCTTCATGTCCGCGGGCAGCTCCTCGTACGCTGCGGCGATGGACAGCTCTTCCAGCGAGTAGTGCGCCTCGGGCTGGGCGGCCAGCGCCTGGCGCACCTGCTCGGCGCGACTGAACCGTCCGCGCAGCGGGAAATCCTTCCGCAGCGGGTGCCCCTCGGCGTACGTCTCCCACATGAGGATGCGGCGCAGGTCGGGGTGGCCGCGGAAGGTGATGCCGAACATGTCGTATACCTCACGCTCGAGCCAGTCGGCGCCGCGCCACAGCGACACGACCGAGTCGATGGTGAGGTCGCCCTGGGGATCGAGCTCGACTTTGACGCGCAGGTCGGTCCGGCGCGTCAGGGAGCGCAGGATGTAGACCACCTCCAGCGGTCGCTCCCGGTCGCGATACTCGACCGCGGTGATGTCCACCAGGTAATCGTAGGTCTGCTGGGGCGTGTCGCGCAGCCAGGCCATCACGTCACGCAGCGCCTCGCGCCCCACGTAGACGATGGTGTCGCCGCACGACTCGAGCGCGCGGCCGATCGCGGGGCCGAAGGTCGCGCGCAGCGCGTCGACGGACCGATTCACGCCGAGCGGAACTGGTGGATGGAGTTCCCGAACGGCTCCGAGATCTCGTCGATCTGCTCGGGGGGAAGGCGCAAGCCGCGATCGTCGAGCGGCTGCTCATCGCGGCGCGGCACGCGGTCGAACAGCGACTCACCCTTGATCTTCTTGTGTAGCAGCAGCACGCCGTACAACAGGCCCTCCGGGCGCGGCGGGCAGCCGGGGACGTAGACGTCCACCGGGACGATGGTATCGATCCCCTGCACCATCGCATAGTTGTCGAAGATGCCCCCGGTCGAGGCGCAGGCGCCCATCGAGATGACCCACTTGGGCTGCGGCATCTGGTCGTAAATGCGGCGGATCACGGGCGCGAGCTTGAACGGCAGTCGGCCGGCGCAGATCAGCACGTCCGCCTGACGCGGCGAGAACGCCTGACGCTCCATGCCGAAGCGGGCGAAGTCGTAGCGGCTGGCGGCGGTGGCCATGAACTCGATGGCGCAGCACGCCGTCCCGAAGGGCATGGGCCAGAGCGAGTTCGCCCGCGACGAGTTCACGGCCCAGTCCACGAGATCCTGCAATTTGGCGAGCAGGTAGTTTGGGCTTTGGCCGGCGACCTCTTTGCTCTCGATGACTCGCTTCATAAACGACTCGACTCCGTGACGTCTCTCCGTGACGTAGTCAATCCCATTGAAGGGCTCCCCTTTTCCACACGTACACGTACCCGACGGCGAGAATCAGCATGAACACCAGCATCTCGGCCAGGAGGAACCCCGTGCTCGGGCCTCCCGCGGCTCCGCCGCCGTTGAAGTAGATCGTGCCCCAGGGAATGAGGAACACGGTCTCGATGTCGAAGATGATGAACAGCATCGCGACCAGGTAGAACTTCACCGAGAAGCGCTCGTGCGCGTTGCCGAGCGGCGGCATGCCGCTCTCGTACGGGCTGTCCTTCAAGAGCGTGGGCTTGCGGGGGGCGAGCAGGTGCGACAGCCCGATCAACAGGACGGCGTTGAACGCGACGAAGCCGAGCAGCAGGAGGAAGGAGAGATAGGGCTGGTTCATGAGTTCGTGAAAAAATTCACTTGATGCGCCGAAACGTATTCGCGCGCGGCGAGGTTGTCAACCGAACTGAGTGGCGTAAGTGTCGGTGCCACCGATATATTGGCGGCCCATGTCCATCAAGTCCGACCGCTGGATCCGGCGCATGGCGACCGAGCACGCCATGATCGAGCCGTTCGCCGAGAACCAGGCGCGTGCCGGCGTCATCTCGTACGGCGTCTCCTCCTACGGCTACGACATGCGGGTGGCGCCCGAGTTCAAGATCTTCACCAACGCGCTCTCCGCGGTCGTCGATCCCAAGCGCTTCGATCCCAAATCGTTCGTCGAGTTCACGGGCGATGTGTGCATCGTGCCGCCCAACTCGTTCGCCCTGGCGCGCTCGGTGGAGTACTTCCGCATCCCCCGCAACGTGCTGACGATCTGCGTGGGCAAGAGCACGTACGCCCGCTGCGGCATCATCACGAACGTCACGCCGTTCGAGCCGGAGTGGGAAGGCTTCGTGACGCTCGAGATCTCGAACACCACGCCCCTGCCCGCCCGGATTTACGCCAACGAGGGCATTGCCCAGGTGCTGTTCTTCACGGCCGACGAGGGCGACGAGTGTGAAGTCAGCTACAAGGACAAGAAAGGAAAGTATCAGGCGCAGCGCGGGATAACGCTGCCGAAGCTATAGGGGCGTCCGGGCCGCGGCGCGCGATCCCAGCACGGTGATCACGACGACCGCCACTGCGAGAATGACCAGATCGGGCACCCAGCCGAGCTCGGTTCGTGGGACCGTCATCTGCAGGAAGTTGATCACGAAATCGAACACGCCGACGAGCAGGCCGAGCAAGACGGTGGCATGGAGGGCGCGCCCCAAGCGCGCCAGGATGCTGCCGCCGACGAGCGCGACCGCGCCCTGCCCCGCCGCGATGCCCAGGGTGGTGGCGAAGTCCTCGATCAACGTGCTCCAGAAGCCGGGGCGACCCTCGTGATAGCTGAAGAACCACGTGTGCACGAGCGACAATGCGGCCCCCGCGACCGCGGCGCACACCGTCGCCCACAGCGCGTATCCGATCACGATCTTCATCCGGTCGCCCGTGTCGGTCACCATGATGGGCAAATGTGGCGGCCTCCGCGCGGCCCCGCCAGTCGGGGCGTTACCTTAGCGCCTACGGTACCGCTCCTCCTGCGACTCGCTCCGTGACGCCTCGCCGGCTGGCGCCACCGGCTCCGGGGCGAACGCTCAATCTGCGGATGACGCTGCTCGTCGTCGTCCTCGGCGCCGCCGTGTACGCCGGCGCCCTGCCCCTCTACCTCCTGTTCCGCGTGAGTCGCCCCGCGCTCGCCCTCGGTGCCGCGAGCGAGGCCATTACCGCCCTGAATGCTCAGCTGATGCGGCGGGACAGCGCGCTTCATCAGATCGTTCGCATCGTGCATGCACTCGCTCCCGCGGCCTCGCCGCCCGTCGATTCGCTGTCGCTCGCGCGGCGCCTCCTCGTGGTCGGGCACGAGCCCTTCCACATCCCGCCGGATGCACCGATCCCGCCGACGCTGGGGGTGGAGCTCGCGCGCATCGACGAGGCCCTGTCGAGTCTCGGCGACGCCCTCGCCGAGATCATCGTCCGGCTCGGGCGAGGTCGGCGCGCGGACGTCGCGGCCCGGGTGGCCGCGATCGATCGACTCGTCGACCTCGCTCAGGAGCGCCGGATCGACGGCAATCGCGTCGCCCGGGCCTACCTGATCGAGCGACAGGGCGCGTTGCGGGCCGCCGCGAGCGGTGTGCGCCGTGACACGGTGGTATGGCTCGTCAGCGGCGTCGTGCTCGTGCTCGCGGTCGTCGCGGTGATGCGGCGTCGCGTGTGGCGTCCCCTGCGTGAGCTCGAGACCGGACTGGCGCGGGTGGCCGACGGCGACCTCACCATCCGCGTGCCCGTACAGGCCACTGACGAGCTGGGCCGGCTCGCGCAGCATTTCAACGCCATGACTCAAGTGCTGGGGGACCGCGCTGAAGAGCAGGGCAGGTTCGCGGCTGCGGGCGAGCTGCTCGCCGGCGTGGCCCATGAGGTGAACAACCCGCTCATGGCGATCGCCGCGCATGCCGAGAACCGCCTCGCCGATCCGAGCCTCACGGACGAGCCGCGCAACGAGATGTCGCAGATCCTGCGCCAGGCCCGGCGGGCCGCCAAGCTGCTGCGCGGCCTGCTGCGGTTCGTGCGCGCCACCGAACGCGAGGTGACGCGCGTCAACCTGAACGACGTCGTGCGCGGCGCGCTCGATCTCGTGTCGTACCGGTTCGGCGTCGACGAGATCACGGTCGCCGGGCGTCTCGACCCCGATCTGCCGGCGGTGGAAGGCGACGCCATCAAGCTCGAGCAGGTCGTGGTCAATCTCCTGGCCAACGCGATCGACGCCCTGCGTCGCGTCAAGCCGCCGCGCCAGCTCACCGTGGACACCTGGGCGGCGGATGCGAGGGTGTTCGTGGCGGTCGCGGACAACGGGGAGGGCGTCGCGCCCGACATCGCCCCCCGGCTGTTTCGACCGTTCGCCACCACCAAGGGCCATCGCGGCACCGGGCTGGGGCTCTACATCTCACGGCAAATCGCGCGGGAAGCGGGAGGCGATCTCGCGCTCGTGTCGGCCCCCGGAGGCGGGGCCCGCTTCTCGCTGTCGCTGCCGCGGGCGTCGGCGACGTCCGCTCCGGTGGCGGTGCAGGCCGGGGCGGCGGGAAGCCCTCCTCCCCCGGGCACGCCGGGGGGCGGGCGCCCTCCCGGAGCGGGAGCCAGTCTGGCGGGTGTGCGCGTGTTGATCATCGAGGACGAGGAGGGTGTACGGCGACCGATGGCGCGCTTTCTCGCGCGCCGTGGAGCCGAGGTGGAGGAAGCGGCGGATGGAGTGGATGGGCTCGCGCGGCTGAGCGCGCGGGCCCCGGACGTGATCCTGGTCGACCTGCGCATGCCCCGCATGGGCGGGATCGAGCTGTATGCGCGGCTCGAGCAGGAGCGACCCGAGCTCGTGCGGCGCGTGCTGTTTCTGTCGGGCGACGTGTCGCAGCTCGCCGAGCCGGGGAACACGCCCGTGCCCCGGGAGCGCGTGCTCGTCAAACCGGTCGAGCTGGCGGAGCTGGAACGTCGCATCGCGACGTTCGTGCAGGAGCTGAAGGCGTCGGGCGGCTAGGATGGCCGGAGCGCCAGCCGCGCGCTATCATAAAGCATGCTGGTGGTGGTCGTGCTGCTCGCGACCGTGCTGTTGCGAGTCGCGATCGTGACCGCAGTCGTCTATCTGCTGCTGCCGCAGGGCGCGCTCTGCCCACACTGCAATGTCGAGATGGTCGCCATCCGGAATCGCGTGCTCGATCGGTTGGTCCCGGTGCTGCAGCGGCGCTGGTGCCTCGAGTGCGGCTGGAACGGGGTGGTGCGGCGGGTGCGTGTGACCGGGGCTCGGGGCTCGGGGCTGGGGACTCGGAACCGCCTCCGAGCCCCGAGTCCCTAGTCCCGAATCCCTAGTTCTGTAATGAGCCGGGCCGCGCGCTCGTAGAAGAAGTAGTCCCACGCCCAGTTCAAGAGCACGAACAGCTTGTTGCGGAACCCGATCAGCTGAATGATGTGCACTACCAGCCACACCACCCAGGCCGGAAAGCCGGTGAACGCGATACCGCGGATGTAGGCCACGGCCGCGTTGCGGCCGATGGTGGCGAGCGAGCCCGGGTCGCGATAGTCGAACGGCGCGGGCGGCTGGCCGGCGAGCCGTCGCCGGATGTTGGCGGCGGCCGTCCTCGCCATCTGGATGGCGACCGGGGCCATCATCGGCAGCGGCGCCCCGTCGACCTCGAGGTAGGCGGCGTCCCCGATGACGTAGATGTCGGGATGCTCCGGAACCGCGAGCGTCGGCGTGACCGCCACCCGTCCTTGCCGCACCGTCGGGAGCCCGAGCCGGGCGGTGAGGGACACGGCCTGGACGCCCGCCGCCCAGATGAGCGTGCGCGCCGGGATCACTTCCCCGCTCTTCAAGCTCACTCGCGCGCCGTCGTAATCGGCGACCGTCGCCCCGAAGCGCACCTCGACGTGCTTCTTGCGCCATAGCGTCTCGGCCGCGGCCTCCCGCAGGCGCGCCGGCATGGGCCCGAGCAAACGGTCCGTCGCCTCGAGCAGCAGCACGCGCACGTCTTTCACGTTGAGGCGCGGATAATCTTTCACCAGCACCAGGCGGATCAGCTCCGACAGCGCGCCCGCCATCTCGACGCCCGTCGGGCCTCCGCCCACCACGACGAACGTCAGCCAGGCACGGCGGCGCTCGGCGTCGGACTCGAGCATCGCCCGCTCGAAGGCGTGCAGCACGTGGTTGCGGATGCGAATCGCTTCGGGAATGTCCTTCAGGCCGAAGCCGTGTCGCACGACGCCCTCGAGCCCGAAGTAGTTCGTTTCGCCGCCCACGGCGAGGATGAGGTAGTCGTAGGCGATCGGGCCGTCCGTGGTGACGAGGCGCTTCCCGTCCGGGTCGAGCCCCGTCACCTCGGTCATACGGAACTCGAAGTTGCGCTGGCGGCGGAGCACCGCCCGCACGGGCCGGGCGATCTGCTCGGGCTCGAGGCCCGCGGTGGCGACCTGGTACAGGAGCGGCTGGAACAAGTGGTAGTTGTGACGATCCACCAGCACCACGTCGACGGGCGCGTCGCCCAGCGAGCGCGCCGCCCGCAGCCCGCCGAACCCCGCGCCCACGATCACCACGGTCGGTCGCGTCGTAGCGGCGGACGCGGCGGCGATGGTCGTGGCGCGCGGGGCCGGCGCCGGCTCGGCCGGCACGGTCGCGGCGGGCGCGCTGGCGCGCGCGCTCACTCGAGTACGACCGCCGTCCCGTAGCACAGCACCTCCGTGGCCGACGCCCGCGCCGCCACTTCGGACGCGTCGAAGCTGACGCCGAGGACGGCGTTCGCCCCGACTTGGCGGGCGTGCGCCACCATCAAGTCGTAGGCGGCCTGCCGCGCCTGCTCGCACATCTCGGTGTAGGCCCCGATCTGCCCCCCGATGATGCTCTTGAGGCCGCCGAGGATGCCTTGCGAGATCGTGGGGGCCCGTACGGTGATGCCGCGGACGACGCCCTTGTATTCCCGAACCCTCCGACCCTGCACGTCGAACGTCGTGGAGACGATCATGGGTTGCGCGTTGGCCATGGACTCCCCCTGGTTCTGGGTGGACGCATCCGTGCCCGATTGGGAAACGGAGCGACTAGCTGGTGAGTTTCCGCCACAGCGCCGCGAGGGGATCGTAGTTCGCGTCCACCACCCGCTCCTTGAGCGGGATGATGGCGTTGTCCGTGATCGTGATCGACTCGGGACAGACCTCGGTACAACACTTCGTGATGTTGCAGTACCCGATCCCTCCCGCCTCGCGGAGATACGACCGGCGGTCCGCCTCGTCAAGCGGGTGCATCTCGTACACCGCGGCGCGCACGAGAAACGCGGGGCCCATGAACTCGGCGTGCTTGCCGTGCGCGCGCAGCACGTGACATACGTCCTGGCAGAGGAAGCACTCGATGCACTTGCGGAATTCCTGGGGCCGCTCGACCTCGTACTGATACATCCGCCAGGTACCATCCGGCGCGTCGGGGGCGCGGGGCTGGAACGCGGGGATCCGCTTGTTGACTTCGTAGTTCCAGGACACGTCGGTCACGAGGTCCTTGATCACGGGGAACGCTTTCATCGGCGTCACCGTGATCGTCTCGCCGGCCTGATAGTCCGATATCCGCGTCATGCACATCAGCCGCGGCTTGCCGTTGATCTCGGCGGAGCAGGACCCGCATTTCCCCGCCTTGCAGTTCCAGCGGACGGCGAGGTCGGGCGCCTGCTCGGCTTGAATGGCGTGCACTGCGTCCAGCACCACCATTCCCTCCCCCGCGGCGACCTGATACTCCTTCAGCTCGCCCTGCTGCCGCGTGCCGCGGAACACCCGGAAGCGGCGCTGTTCCACCACGGTCAGGCTCCTTCCTTAATGAGCTTCATCAAGTCCGCCGGCAGCGGAGGCTGCGCCTCGCGTCGTACCACCATGCGGTCCCCTTCTTTTTTGATGACGATCTGCTCACGTGCCTGGCGCTCGTCGGAGTCCGGGTAGTCGCTGCGGGTATGAGCGCCGCGGCTCTCAGTCCGCTCCAGCGCGGCACGCGCGGTCGCCTCCGAAACGACCAGGAGGGATCGGAGGTCGATCGCCGTGTGCCAGCCGGGATTGTACTCGCGGCTCCCGGTGATCCCGACGTTTTGAGCACGTCGTTTCAACTTCTCGAGCTCGGTGAGCGCGGTTTCGAGGCCGCTCTTGTCCCGAATGATGCTGGCATGCCGCTGCATCACCGCCTGCAGCGCCGACTGCACTGCGAAGGGATTCTCGCCGTCGCGCTCGAAGGGTTGGAGCGCCTCGCGCACCGTCGCTTCGACTGCGGCGTCCGGGATGGACGGGGGTGCCCCCCGCTTCGCCGCGGCGTGCAGCCCGGCTCGACGGCCGAAGACCAGCAGGTCGCTCAGCGAGTTCCCGCCCAGCCGGTTGGCCCCGTGCATGCCGCCTCCGACCTCGCCGACCGCGAACAGCCCGGAGACGGTGGACTCCTGCGTTTCGGCATCCACCTTCACTCCTCCCATCACATAGTGCGTGGTCGGGCCGATCTCCATCGCGTCCTTGGTGATGTCGACATGCGCCAGCTCTTTGAACTGGTGGTACATGCTCGGCAACTTCTGCTTGATGTAGTCGGGGCTCTGCTTCGAGGCGATGTCGAGCAGGACGCCGCCATGCTCCGTCCCACGTCCCTCGGCGATCTCGCGCACGATCGCCTTCGCCACCACGTCGCGGGTGAGGAGCTCGGGTGGCCGGCGATTCTGCTTGCGATCGCCCTTCACCCACGCGTCGGCTTCCGCTTCCGTCTCGGCGAAATCCCCCTTGAACATCTCGGGCATGTAGCGGAACATGAACCGCTCGCCCTTCGCGTTCTTGAGGACGCCGCCTTCGCCGCGCACGCCTTCGGTCACGAGAATGCCACGCACGCCGGGTGGCCAGACCATGCCGGTGGGATGGAACTGCACGAACTCCATGTCGATCAGCTCGGCGCCGGCGACGTAAGCGAGCGCGTGGCCGTCCCCCGTGTACTCCCACGAATTGCTCGTGATTTGCCACGCCTTGCCGATGCCGCCGGTCGCCAGGACGACGGCGCCCGCGCGAAACAGGACGAAGCGGCCGGTTTCGCGGAAGTAGCCGAGCGCTCCGGCCACTCGTCCGCCCACCACGAACAGGCGCACAATGGTGCATTCCATGTGGACGTCGAGTCCGGAGTGCACGGCGCGGTCCTGGAGCACGCGGATCATCTCCAGCCCGGTGCGGTCACCAACGTGGGCCAAGCGACTGTAGGTATGGCCGCCGAACGGGCGCTGATTGATGCGGCCATCGGGCGTGCGATCGAACAGCGCGCCCCACGCCTCGAGCTCCGTGACGCGGTCGGGCGCTTCCTGGGCGTGGACCTGGGCCATGCGCCAATTATTGTGCATCTTGCCGCCGCGCATCGTGTCGCGGAAATGCACGCGCCAGTTGTCTTCCCCCATCACGTTGCCGAGTGCCGCCGCGGCGCCCCCCTCGGCCATCACTGTGTGGGCTTTGCCGAGCAGCGATTTGCAGACCAGGGCGACTTTGGCTTTTTGGGCACCGGCTTCGATGGCGGCGCGCAGGCCCGCGCCGCCGGCGCCGATCACGACGACGTCGTAGTCGTGCGTCCGCAAGTCAGCGGCGGTCACTAGAAGAGCCGCACGTCGTGGATGACGCCCAGTGCGCACAGCCGGATGTAGGCGTCCGTCAGCGCGACCGAGAACAGCGAGCACCAGGCGAACAGCATATGGTGGCGGTTGAGCGCGCTGACGCCGCGCCACGTGTGGAACCGTGCCTTGCCTCCCCGCGCGCACGAGAAACAGTCGACCTGCCCGCCGACGAGGTGCCGCAGCGAGT
>Ga0209056_10000399_pt1 | contig 48427 bp, 44 predicted proteins | sample GraSoiAngelo_114_FD_185876 | JGI IMG/M metagenome (GOLD analysis project Ga0209056, IMG submission 185876) | Grasslands soil microbial communities from the Angelo Coastal Reserve, California, USA - 14_0903_13_40cm (SPAdes) (version 2) | ecosystem: Environmental > Terrestrial > Soil > Grasslands...
CAGGATGACAGGCGATCGCTTTCGTTCAACGCGTCGGAGATCATGATGCGGTGTTCGCCATCCAGCAGATACATTGGGGCAGAATCTTGATAGGACAAGCCGATTCCGAGTTCAAGAGCGGGAAGTGCGGCACGCTGAAGCAGGTGGTTATATCCGCCTACGATTTCGATCATTTCGCGCGCCAGAACACAAGCCCGTGAAACGGACAGTGATGCGTCACCTTGTCGTTCCAAAATCGCCAAAATGATGGCATCGCCTTCGACAAAAACCTTAGTCGCGCCGTACTTGCAAAGCAGTTTGTTGACCGGATCGTAAAAGTTCAAACTGAAGTACGAGGCGGGGTTCATGCCACGCTCTAGAAGTGAGCGAGTCAAGCGCGAGGAGTCCCGAATGTCGGCTTTGAGAACCACGTGCCGCATGGTGGGATTCTCGTGCGCGCCGGATTTTGCTTCATCGGCAAGAAGGAAACTGTAAAGCGTCCCGTTGAGCCGTGAAAGATCTCGCAGTTTCTCACTGCTGATCAGGTTGATCTTTTCGATTGCCCCGTTCAGCGTCTCAAGGCGGCGCAGATCCCGGTGGTATCGCAAGAAGTCTCGCAGGAAGCGGGCCGCAAATTTTGCGCGCTGGGCTCCCCCCGACTGTGCTACCCGTTCCGCTGCTGAGGCCAGCTTATCTAACGGCAATTTCCCGTGCTCCTCGACTAGCTTTCCAACTCGCTCACGCTCTTTTCGGCCCACCAATGCGTACTTGAGCTGCTGGGGATCAAGCATCGGAGTGAAGTCTGGAAGCAGTGGCACGACTTCGTAGGCCGCTATTACGAAATCAAATAACTTGTCGCGCTGCAAAAGTTCGCACCAGAGTTGCAACCTTGATTTGTATGCCCGTTCATTCGGATCGCCTGTACCCACCAGTTCGTGCGCATTCTCGGGTGAGCTAAGCCAGCCATCGAGGATCGGGGCAGTTGCATTCTCAGCCTCTGGAGTCACAGCCTGCAGAAACTCGCCCGCCACTGCGCGAATGTTTCCGAACGAATCAGGGTCGTTTTCGAAACCTCCGATCAGCACGTAGTGCTCGGCTGCGAGATAGGAATCGCGGCCCTCTTCGAGAAAAATCAGCTGATTCAAGAAGACCTGGTAATCCGCGATCTCGTCCCCGAAGAGCGAGCGTCGCATGGCAGCAAGGGTCTGTCTGTCAATTTCGCGAAAGAGCCGAAAGAATTCCTGTCCGACTTGCCGCAAAATATTTTTCTTAGCAATCTGAAATGCGGCAACCTTCTCGCGGTATTCCAGGGCCTTCTGTTGGCGAACGCCTTCGTAGCTCTTGAGGGTTGTGCGGCAGCGATCGAGTGCGGAGGCAAATTGCGCCTGCATCTCGCTGCGCAGGAACTTAATAAGCGCAGTTCTCACCAGCAAATCCAGCGTGGGGTTTCCTTCAGACTTGGCACGGCCCAGCGCAGACCTGAGTAGGTCCGCGAGAAGCGGCTTTAGATCAGCATTCTTGGCGGCCAGCGCCGGGACCACTTTCGAAAATATATTTTTCGCCGCCTTCGGCGAGCCTGCGCTCTCCGCAGACATTACCCCGTCCACGTTTCCAAATTTTGCAATGAGCTTGCCTATGTGGGCGCCGGTAGCCTTCGTGAACGATGGAGTCAGCCAAACGTCGTGCCTGATGTTATCTATTCCAAGCTGCAACCCCTCGAGTGAGAGGGAAGGCGAGTAAGTGCTCAGCCGCGGCGGCGGAGTCTCAGCGGACGACCCGAGCTTCAGGATCGGAATTCGCGGCATCAGTGTTCTTCTGGCGCGGAATCAGCAGCATGGCGCACTAGCAGAAGGCCATATCAACTTCGCACCCTCAGAGGAGCGTACTACGCGCGTGCTGGTACCCAACGTTACGCAAGTTATAGGGCAACAGGACGCTGTACTTGCGGACGTGCACTGTTGGTTAGATTTTCAGAAAGATACCCTTGCGGTACAGTCCCGCCATCACGATCCAGCACAGGGACACATACGCCAGCGCATAGAGTAGCGAAGCGTTGGCTGACGTTGCCAGCGGAGCAAACACAGAAGCATAGATGTGACCCATCAATGTATTTCCGCCTACGCTGAGTCCGTATAGGCCTATGGCCAGCGTCTCCGAGAAGATGTAAGCGGCAATCGCGTTCGTGCCAAATACAAGAATTGGCCACGTCCAACCTCGATGCCGCCGCACATCCACGATCCAGTAACAGAAGGCGAGGCATATTAACGCCAGGCCGGCAGTAAATACGACGTAGGAACTGGTCCAGAGCTTCTTGTTGATGGGGAACCAGACATCCATGACCTTGCCAACAATAATTGCCGCCATGCCGGCGCCGATCATCCCGAGTGTCTTTACCCGCGTCGCATATTGCGTTCTCAACCACTTGCCTGTCAATAACCCGAGCAGCGAGGTGGCGATTGCCGGGACGGTGCTGATCAGCCCTTCCGGATCTCGAGTGCCCTCATAAAGATGGCCCATTAACAATTTCCGGTCGAGCCACGCCACCAGATTCCGGTTGGGATCGAGCAGAGGAATGTCGTGGGTTGGCACTCCAAACCCAGGGACAGGAACGTAGCGTATCAGAATCCAATAGGCCGCCAAACACGATATCGCGACTGCAATCTGCGCGCGCCAGCCCGTCCAAAGCTCCAGCGCCGCTGCGATCACATAACAAATGGCGATGCGTTGCAGGACCCCGTAAACGCGCCAATGATCCAAGTGATATCTCGCCCCAAGCCCGTTCAGTAAGAGGCCTACGCCAAAGAGCACGATACCCCGCCACGCCGCGTGCTTTAGCAGTGTGGACCGCGTCTGGCCAGCCGAAATACGTGAAGGGAACGAAAACGCCATGGCCACACCGACGATGAACAAGAAGGACGGAAACACCAGGTCTGTAGGCGTCCAGCCATTCCACTCGGCGTGCTTGAGCGGCCAATACGAGGATGGTCCGTCGCCGGGGTCATTTACCAGGATCATGAACGCGATAACAAAACCGCGAAATACGTCAAGCGAGACCAGGCGTTCGGCGCGGGGTCGTAAGGCTATGTCGCTCTTTACCGCTGCCGTTGATGTAGTTGTATGCACGCCAATAACTCTCGCGGCGCATTCTAGCATTTGTAAAGAAGTGCGGCACAATCCGCGCAGGATCTCCCCTTCCGCATCCGGGGAAAACCGAGATTACCCTCGTAACCTGCCGTGTTCGCCCAAGGCTGGTTAAGATTTTGTCAATAAGTTGTAAACACGAGGGGGCTCGTGAAAAAACTGAAGGTTGTGCTGTCCCTGACGACACGCGAGAACGACTATCAGATTGAACAAGCAGCCGCGGCCCAGGAAATGGCCGATCGACTCAGTCTTGAGTTGGAACTCCTTTACGCCGAGAACGACGCTATCCTGCAGAGCCAGCAACTGCTGAACATCATCCAGTCGAACTCAGTACCGCATCCTGATGGCATTATTTTTGAACCTGTCGGCGGCACCGCTATGCCGCAAGTGGCCAGGGCCTGCGCTGCTGCTGGCATTGCATGGGTTGTGCTGAACAGAGAAGTGGATTACATCTCAGACCTGCGGCGCAACTACAAGGTGCCGATCTTCTCCATCAGCTCCGATCACGAAGAAATTGGCCGGATTCAGGGAAGACAAATCGCCGCATTGCTGCCGAATGGCGGATCAGTCCTGCTGATACAGGGGCCTGCTGAAAATCTTGCCGCGAAGCAGCGCACCACCGGCATGTACGAAACCAAGCCGGTGGAAGTGCACGTGAAGGTCATGAAGGGGAATTGGACCGCAGCGAACGCGTGCAAAATCGTGAACTCGTGGCTAAAGCTCTCGACTTCGCAACAGGCAGGGATAGATATCATCGCCGCGCAGAATGATGCCATGGCGATGGGTGCCAGGAAGGCATTCCAGGAGATTGCCGATGCAGGCCAGCGAGAGCGATGGTTGGCAATTCCGCATCTGGGAATTGATGGAGCGACAAAGACGGGGCAGGCTTGGGTACAGCGCGGTTTGATAAATGCGACTATTGTCGTTCCGACCAACGCGGGCAAAGCCATTGACATGCTTGCGCACGCACTGCATACCGGCAATATTCCGCCTGAGAAAACACTTACTAAGCCGAAATCCTTTCCTGCGATCGAGGACTTGGCAAAAAAGTCGGAGCGGCGGAGCGGCGCGGCTGGGGGGAGCGGCTTTTAGGGCGCTTCAATCAACTCCATTTTGCCGTCGCGAGTGCGGTGCAACACCATCACCTTACCCTTCGGATCACGGAATACAAATACATCGCGGTCGCGAAAGTGCGCCTCTTTGATCGCTTCTTCCAGCGTCATGGGACGCATTGCGACCGCCTCATCCGATCTCACCAAATGGACCTCGGTCGACTTGGCGACTGCAGGAAATTTGTGCACCAACATTACGACCGGGGTTGATTGCGCAGCCGCAGCGGCTTTCGCGATTGCAGGCTCCGGCTTCACTTCTCCATTCCACTTGCTGTGATTGCGGCGCTTCTTCGTGATGATGCGTGTCTTGTTCTTAACTGCCTGCTTCTCGAGATGTTCGAGCGCTTCGCCGATCGCCGCCTTCATATCGCCGGCCTGCGCCAGTCCGACGAGTGGCCCTACTCGAGAATTGATCGTGATCTCAGCTTTGTGGCGGTGCTTCTCGACGACAAGTATCACCTTGGTATCGAAGCGGTCGCGAAGAATCTTGCGAATTTTGGTTAGTCCGGCTTCAACGTCTTGGCGGTTGGCGGGAGTTACATCGTAGTGCCTGCCAGTGTATTCGACGGTCATGAACAACCTCCGAGTGAGGTTTGCAACCTGGCACTGAAAAGCAGCTATTAGCTCTTAGCCTTTAGCTTAAGGCAAAAACTTGCGCGGTCTTGGCTAAAAGCAAAGAGCTAATGGCTAAAAGCTTATTTTTTTACTCTTCTCTGATGCGTACTGGGAATTTTCATGTCTTCACGGTACTTGGCGACTGTACGGCGAGTGACCTGAATTCCTTGCGATTGCAGAATGCGCGTGATCTGTTCGTCGGTCAGCGGTTTTGCAGGATCTTCATCTTCAATCAGCTTCTTCACACGGCGTTTAAGGATCAAAAGAGAAGTATTGCCTCCTTCAGGTCCGTTTACGCTCTCGCTGAAGAAGTAACGAAGCTCGAAAACGCCTTGTGGAGTGTGCGCGTATTTGCTGGCGACTGCGCGACTGACCGTGGAAGGATGTACACCTATCTCTTCTGCTACTTCCTTGATCATCATCGGCTTCAACTCGTCAATGCCTCTTTCCAGGAAGTCGCGCTGGCGGGTCACGATCGTGTAGCAGACTTTCAGAATTGTCTGCTTACGCTGCTCGATATTTTTGATGAGCTGGATTGCGCTCTTGAAACGTTCCTTAACGTAATTCCGTGTGTCGCGGTCATTTCCGTCTTTAGTAAGCAGGCGCTTGTAAGCGGGGTTGAGCCGTAGCGTCGGCACGTCGTCATCGTTCATCATGACCAGCCATTCGTCACCATGTTTAACGAAAGCAACATCCGGCTCGATCAGTCGGGGCTGAACTTTGTTGTACTGCTGCCCGGGCCGTGGGTCCAGGGTACGAATGTATTCAAGCGCGGACTGGACCGCTTCGACCGGCCGCGCAATGGCTCGCGAGATTTCCTTGTGTTGCCTATTCTGCAAGGCGCGAAGGTGTTGGTCCACAATCGCAACCGCATCGGCAAGCACTTGCGTGCTACCGTTTCCGTTTTTGCCGAGCTGCGCCTGGTGATAACGGAGCTGGTAAAGCAAACACTCGCGAAGATCGCGGCAGGCGACGCCAGGAGGGTCGAGTTGCCGGACGATTTCAATCGCTTCGTGAAGCTGTTCGCGATTGAAGCTGACGGTGAACGCCGGTTTCGATCCATTTGTTGAAACCGGAAGCGGGGCCACCTCCACTGGAGCCGGTTGGGCTGCAACCGCGGCGCTACTCTCATTGTGCGACGGCAGGCCGAGATCCGAGACCTCCGCCCAGTCAGCCGCAGCTTCTAAGGTGTCTTCCGCGACCGGTTCATCGGCTATAGAAGGCCCCAGTCCCAACGCGACAGCTTCCTTCACCACACTTTCAGATTTTGCCGCATCGACTTCCGGTGGTGCAGGCGGCGCAATTCCCAGCAATTCTTCATCACTGGCGATCAGGTAGCCATCTTCGTTCAAATTTCCAATTACCAGCTCTGCGGCTTCACGTACCGGCGGCGTTGTGGGAATTGACCCCAACTGCCAAACCAAGTGGTCCGTTAGAGTGCTCGGCCGGGATAGAAAATTCTCAAACGATGGCCGCTCGATTTCTTCAAAGTCACCCTGACTGCGGAAGCCGGGGTCAAGGTAATCCTTAAAAAATGACCCGAAATCAATTTCTTCAAAAGGATCTTTCTTGTCTTCAGGAGCCGGGGATTCCTCTGCCGCTGCCGCACGTTCGCGTTCCTCTTCGCGACGTCCAACGTCGTCAATCAAAGGAACCGAGTCCTCCAGCTCTTCAAGAACCGGGTTCTCCACCATCTCGGCAGTGATCATGTCCTTGAGCTCGAGCTTGTTAAGCGCGAGCACGCTGACCATTTGCACCAGGCCAGGCGTAAGGATCTGCCTTTGTGAGACTCTCAGCTGAAGTTTGGGTTGCAGAAGAACCATAAAAAAAACCGTCGTTGGTCGTTGGCTGTTGGCCATTTCGTGATAGTTTACTGGCCAATGCTTCTATGTTGCCGCAGGAGCGTTCCATACTTCAGGCGAACGACCAACGACCTTTCTCTTACACCAGCGAAAAACTCTCGCCGAGATAAACTCTTCTGACTTCCGAATCGTTTCCTAGTTGCTCCGGCGTTCCGTGCCGGAAAATCTTGCCTTCATTAATGATGTACGCGCGGTCGGTCACTGACAGCGTCTCCCGTACATTGTGGTCCGTAATCAGCACCCCGATTCCAGCGGCTTTCATGTTGCTGATTATTTTCTGCAGATCGAGTACCGCAATGGGATCAATTCCGGAAAACGGCTCATCGAGCAAAATGAACTTCGGATTGATGCACAACGCCCTTGCGATCTCGACCCTTCTTCGTTCGCCGCCTGATAACGCATAACCCCGGTTCAGGCGAATGTGTTCCAGCCCAAGCTGGTCAATCAACTGCTCCATCGTCTCCCGGCGTTCGTGCCAGGAGACAGGCTGGGCTTCCAGCACGGCGAGAATGTTCTCCTCGACCGTGAGCTTTCGGAAAACCGACGCCTCTTGGGGGAGATAGCTGATCCCGAACTGCCGCGCCCGTTTGTACATGGGCACGTCGGTGATCTCGTCCTCGTTTATGAGGACCCGGCCAGCATCAGGGGGTATCAGGCCGACGATCGTATAAAAAGTGGTGGTCTTCCCGGCGCCGTTAGGGCCAAGCAAACCAACAACTTCGCCCTGTCCAACGCGAAGGCTGACTCCGTTTACAACCCTGCGGCCCCGATAGGACTTACAAATATCTTCGGCGGCCAGCGTTTGCATTTAACGTACCACTCGCGTTTGAGTGACGGCCGGTGAACTGCTGTCACCATCCACGACGACCCTATCATCGCGCCTATACAAAGTCAACGAAACCCCAGTAATCTTGCCATGTTCGGTATCAAAAATGCTAGGCGATCCGCCGGTTAGGACAAACTTATCATCCGAAGCTGTATAGGTGAGTTTGTCGCCGGTGGCGCGACGGTTGGGTTCGGTGATCAAAACTGAGCCGGAGGCAACGATTTTTTCGAGCTTAGAAAGATTTGGAGCTTGGGCTGGTGTGGCGCGGGCGCCCTCGCCCGCGTTGAGTTGTCTAGTCGGAGGCGCTCCATTAGATTGTGGGGGTACGGGCGTCTCGCCCGTGGATTTTAGGCTGCCACTCTGGACGGGCGAGGACGCCCGTCCCCCCAAATCACTTTTTTGAAGAAACACATCCATCTGATTGGAAGTGATGGTTAGGTCCGACCCCTGCGCCGTAACTCCGCCCTCGAAGTGCGCCTTTCGCTCCGAGTCACGATAGCTGAGACGGCTCGACGTAATCCTGACGGGTGTGGCTTTGCCATTCTTATCTGTTCCAACCAGCACGGTCGAAACCTTCTGCCCAGACGCAGACTCGGCCTCGGCTGTTCGCGTCTCCTTCTGAAACTGGATGGTTGGCGCTTCTATCACGTTCGCGTTCTGCCAGAGGCGTGCATTGCCTTTGTAAGTCGCGATCGCCGGACTGTTGTGGGCGGTCATGCTCTCCGCCGTGACATGAATCGGGTCGGACGAAGCAAGAAGCGCCCCGCTCGGCTGCGGTTTCAGATCGCTGTACGTTGTTTTAACCTCGCCTTGGGCGAAGCCATCGCCGGTAGTGCGATTCAACCGAACCGTTCGTGCAGTCGTTGCCATTCCCGCGTCAACAATTCTCGGTGAACCAGTGAGGGTTAGCATCTGGTCGGCAGGCGTATATCGCGCCCGTTCGGCGGCAGCCCGCTGTGTCCCGGACGTGTAGGTGAACCGGCCTTCTTGGACGAGCGTTTCAATGCCTGTTCCCGGGCGGAAGTACGCGTCAATGCGGTCGCTTGTGCTGACGCGGTCCGGTTCTGGCGTGCCGCTGTGCGGCAGAGCACTGGCGACCACTCGAGCGTTTGCCTCGCCATGAACCTGCTGGAGCTGCCCCTTGGAGTCAAACCTTGCGGTGAACTTATCCGCCGTGGCACGGGTTTGTCCTTGCTTGCCATTCGGAAGCAGTGAAATCTGCGGCGCTCCAATGGTCTCGGCACGCGCAAGCCTATTTCCGTTCGCGACGATAAAATCCACGGCGGCAGCGGTCATTTCCACGTCCTGCGCCTCCGGCTTCTGGGTCATTGCCCGCAGGTGTTTCGCGCTAGCCGGGTTTTCTGCGGCTAGAGTGGGAGTTTTGCTGTCGCTCGACGCCTGATGCCGCAGCAGTCTCACTTGTTCGGCGGCATGAATCTTCGTGACGACGTTGTGGCCGGCAAAGCTAATGTCCGTTCGACCCGCCCACGCTTCTGCCGCCTGTGCGCCTTCGCTCTTGAGATGCACATCGCCCGTGAGGACCGCGTTTTCGACGAGGTTCGCCGGTTTCATTTTGATTTCGAGCTTGTGCGCGGAGACCTGAGACCCACTGGGTACTCTGTTCTGTGCTCGCGCTTCGATCTGAACATTCCCAGTCGCGACCGTTCGCGCGAGGGCATTGTCGTCTTGCAAGAACAGCGTGACCTCGTCGGCCTGGCCGCGCTGAGACGGCGATTCGGCGCGCGCACGCCGCAGAACGATCTCTCGCGGCGCTTTCTGCAGCGTCGCCTGCTCGGCGCGAATGGTTGACGGTGTCGCACCATTCACCGCGATTCTCACCTGGGATTCCAGAGTAAGTACGCCTTCGCTCGCCGCGTATCTCGCGCCGACGGCTGAACCGCTGGCTTGCGCAACACGAAAATCAACCTCTGCCGGCGTCCACGCGTCTCCGGTCTTCTGATTGAAAACAAGGCCCGTCGTTTTCAAATGCAGCGGGTTCTTCAATTCCTTCGGGGGAGTTTGGTCGGGACGCAGAATTCCTTGCGGGTTCGCCTGGAGGTCAATCGAGACCTCGCCTGCGCTCGTAACATTTCCCGACTGCTGGTCGTATTCGAAATCCTGACCATAGACCTGATCAAAGCGCGAGGAATCACGCCCGTAAAGAGTAATGGTCACGTCGTGCAGTGCCGCCCGCCCGCCTTGCTTAAACTGGATGGCCTTGCTGGCTTGCAGTTTGAAAAGGGTACGTCCCTGATCGGACTTCGAGATCGTGAATCCCTGCGCGCTCTGTTGGATTTCAATGCCGATCTTGCCGGGCACTTGTTTGAGCGCATTCTGCACCCGGTGGCGTGCATAGAAATATGTGCCGACGACCACAACGCAAATGAGCACCAAAGCACCCACGAACCATCGACGCAGCCATGCCACCGAGACGGGCATGGAGGTAGTGTAGTGGAAGAGCTGTTGCTGGTCTGCAGTTTGGGCTGGCACAGCTCCGGGTAAACGTTGCTAGTTCGCCTTCGGCATCCAAAGGAAAGCAGAGCGTTTTTAAGGAGAGATGAGGGTGCCTATCGCTGGTCTTAGCAGCCGGTTTAGCATTATTGTTCTTCTGGCGTTGTGCGGTGAGTTGCTGGCTCAGAACCCGCAGCTGAAGACCAGGGCGGGGTCGCGTTTTCCGACCGTGATTTTCACGTCCGTACTCTGGAGCGCAGAGCCTGCGTACTACTCCATAGCGGTGGATGCAGCCGGCAGTGCTACCTACCAGTCCGCTCCTGAGTCCCTGGAGCGAACCGGTGTTCCCTACACCATTGAGTTCCACGTCAGCGACAGGACCCGGAGAACAATATTTAACCTGGTGCGCGAACTCGATTTTTTTCGCAGCGAAATTCAGGTGCAGCAAGTTGCCACTGCAAAAGACAACGCTCGTACACTCATGTACCGCGACTTGCCGCTCAGTACTCAACTGACATATAGCGGCTCATCCGATTCGGATATCGAGGAACTCACCTCGATTTTTGAAGAGGTCTCCGAGACTCTGGAGTATGGCCGCAGATTGGCCTACCTTCAACAGCATGACAGAAAGAAAATCGCGTCTGAGCTTAGGGCATTGCAGGCCGACGCAGACCGGCACGTCTTGCGCGAGCTGCAGACCATAGCTCCCGTCTTGAGAAGCCTGGCAGCAGACGCCGGCCTTGATGCCGAGACCCGGCGCATGGCGCAGTTGCTCGCCGACGCCTCGCTTGCTCAGCGAAGTGCTTTCGGAGGAAACGCGGCAGGTAGCGCCTCAAAACCATGACGAATTGCGGACGACCATGGAATCGCGCAGGAGTTAAACCTCGTGGGCGGCTCAGCATCATAGTGGCAAGAAATCGCGAATGCACCACTCTTTTTAGAATTCTTTATTGATGAACCAGCGGCCAGTAAATATCGAGACCGAACGTTTGCTGCTTGTCTGTCTTCTGCCGGAGGACATCGAAGCTCTCATCGCAGGTGACGCCAAGCGTGTCGCGCACCAGACTGGTTTCACATTTCCCCCAGATGATCCGAACCTGGGTGTGGATTTGCCATGGCATCTACGGGCGTTGCTGGCCGATCGAAACCAGCTTGCCTGGCGGATCCGGGTGATTGTTGAGCGGTCGTCTAACACCGTCGTGGGATCGATCAACTTAAAGGGTCCACCAAACGCTGATGGCAACGTAGAGATCGGATGGGGTTTGAACGAGAACGCTCGCAGGAAGGGATACGCGACCGAGGCATCGGCGGCAGTGATCAACTGGGCCATTAACCAGCGGGGTGTCACCAGCGTCAGCGCCACCATACCGGATGAGAATTGTGCTTCGCAGCGTCTGGCCGCGAGGCTCGGGTTGATTAGGACGAACGAGACGAGAAGAAACTTTCCCGTTTGGAGGTGCGACCGAAATTCAAGAGTCAACACTGCGTGCTGATCTACGTTGATAGATCAAAACTGTTATCGAGTGTTTCGAAACATAACGGTTGATCAATCCCGAGATCACTCATTGAGCTGGACGTGACCGTCATTTATTGTTTACTGAAGTTACTCTCACTTGGAGTCCTGTTCCGACAAAATCTGCGAAGCGGCATCCAAGACCTCGGGAACGACCGCAATATCCGTATCCATTGTGCGGTGATTCACGATGCAGACGCGGAGGCAACATCTCTCCTGCAACTCCGTGTTCGAAGGATAGACGTTCCCGCGACTCACGATACGCTTGAGCAATGCCAAGTTGAAAAGATTTCGCGCTTCTTCGGTTGCGGAATCGTTCACCATGTGGCGGAAACAGACCGCGCTTAGTTCCACGGGAGCAGCAATCTCCAGTACCCGCGCGTCCTTGATAGCATTCACCAGTCGTTGAGCATGATCGAGATCCTGTTGGATTGCGGCGCGGAAGGCCTGCAGCCCGTGATAGCGCAGCGAGAGCCAGAGCTTCAGCGCGCGAAACCGACGCGAGAGTTCCATAGACTCTTCAAAGAACGCGAAGCCCTCAATGGGGTCAGAACTGAGCTGTTTCGCATAGCTACCTGTGTAGCTGAACGTCCTTCGGGCAATTTCAGCATCGCGATACAGGAGACATCCGCAATCGAGCGGCTGATACAACCATTTGTGCGGATCAAGGGAAAGTGAATCCGCCTGAGCCAAGCCTTCGAACTTCTCGGGAACGGCGATGGCCGCAAGGGCGCCGTACGCGCCATCAATGTGCATCCACAGGTTGTGCACGCGGGCGATCGCCGCGATTTCCGCCAGCGGATCTATGGAACCGGTGTTTACCGTGCCGGCCGAAGCGACCACGGCCATTGGCCTTCGTCCTTGTGCCTCATCCCTGCGTATAGCCCGCTCCAATGCTGACGGAACCATCCGGTACGAATCATCGCATGGAACGTAGTGCAGGTTTTCGCGCCCGATTCCCAGCAACGCGACCGCTTTGGGCATGGCCATATGGACTTGCTCAGAAGCGTAGATGACGCCCGCGCCGGCGCTGTGTATTCCGCGATCGTTGGTCGGAGTCCTTGACTCGCGTGCCATAGCCAGACCCATCAGGTTGGCAGCGGAACCTCCTCCTGTCAGGGTTCCGGAGAAACCATGACAACCGACCGCTTCTGCCAGCCAGCGAACCACGATGCGCTCGATAGTGACTCCTGCCGGCGACGAGCGCCACGCCGTAATGTTCTGGTTTAGAACCGATGCCACAAGGTCGCCGAGTGCGGCGACGGGGTCCCCTGATCCTTGCACGTAGCCGAAAAACCGGCCGTTCTGGACGCGAGAGTGCGCGAAGACTTCAGGCAGGGCGTCGAAGGCCCGGTTCCCCATGCCATGCTCCGGCGCTCCCTGCGCAAATAGCCGCTCCGTCTCGACGCCGCTCGTTCTTGGAAATACGGGACGCGCATCCAGGGTTGATAAATACTCGACGGACAAAGCCAGCACATCTGCGGCTAGAGCGCGAAAGTCTTCCGGGGAGAGTTCCAAGGGTTTCATGGTTGTGCAGAATTTAATCACTGTGAGAGCGGACTCACAACCGGCAGGCGAGGGATGGAGATGGGCATTGGGAAAGTGTAGTGCAGCCATGAGCACCAAGTGCTCGTAACCCGTGTCATTCCTCTCTCGCCCGCTGGAAGCGGGCGAGAGAGGAACCCTACGTCAGCATCCCGTGACATCTGCTGTTGAGAGGAGCGGAACGGGCGCTTAAAACTATCCCGGACGCGCCACAGCCAGCCCACGCGCATCGTAAGGTCGCTCTGCTTCCCTCCTTCGGGAGTGAAGCTTCGTGATGACAACATCGTTGAGAGCGCCGGTGCTCGCGGATCCGCAGGCGGGGGATGGAGATGGGCATTGAGGATAGTGTGGTGGAAGAGCAGTTGCCAGTTTGCAAGTTTGGCGGACCTGATCGGAGGAGAATTTACCCGTGCCCTTGGGGTCTTCGAAAAAGCTCAATGGGCATCAATGAGTGACAACCGATTTCACTCACTGAGCGCTTCTATAGTGAGTCGCTGATCGACCGGAGCGGCTTCGCTTCGCTCTTCTTTCCCGCGATTGCGAGCGTTGTCTTGTTCCTCTTCGTTTGGCGCATGGACCTGCTGACGCGGCAGTATTGGCCGGAGGATGCGTCCTGTTGGGTGTGGTCGCACCGTTCCTTACACCTGTCTATTCCTTGGCTCGGTTTGCGACTGCGCTCGCGAATCTCGGCTTCGCGCTCTACTTCGCCATCCGCCTGAAGCTGAGCTAGATCGCAGACCGTGGCCTTGGCGAGTTGTTGTGACACATCGCCGCTACACTCATTGGCTTCCGGCCACAACTGATCACTCCCTAGATACCCCTCCCCACAGCACACCAGATTGCGCCACAACCGCGCTACGCTGATTGCAGCGCATGGGTCTCAACCGCCTCGATTTCGCGATCATCGCCGCATATCTCGTCGGCATCACTCTGTTCGGCCTGCGCTTCCGCAAGCGCCAACGTACCCTGCGCGACTACTTCCTCGCCGGACGGGATATTCCCTGGTGGGCCATCGCGCTCTCCATCGTGGCGGCCGAAACCAGCACGCTGACCATCATCAGCATTCCTGGTCTCGCTTATGACACGAATTTCACCTTCCTTCAGGTCGTCGTGGGATACGTTGCCGGGCGTTTCGTCATCGCATTCGTCTTGCTGCCGCATTACTTTCGCGGAGATCTCTTCACCGCCTACGAGTTGATCGAGAAACGCTTCGGACCGCATCTCCGAACTTTGACTTCCGGCCTGTTCCTGGTGACGAGGGCTGCCGCAGAAGGAGTCCGCGTTTACGCCGTTTCGATAGTGGTTTCAATCGCGCTAGGCACGGGCGAAATAGCATCAATTGCGATCATCACTGCGTTGACGTTGGTCTACACATTCGAAGGTGGCTTGGCGGCGGTCATCTGGACCGATGTGGTGCAAACCGTGATCTACGTTGTGGGAACATTGCTGGGCATCGCGACCATTGTTAATTTTGTTCCGGGCGGATGGACGCATATTCATCAAATCGCCGTAGCAGCCGATAAATTCCGAGTTTTTGATTTCACTCCGACTTTCTGGAAGCCATACACGTTTTGGGCGGGAGTCATCGGCGGAGCATTTCTGACCACAGCAAGTCACGGAACCGACCAGCTCATCGTGCAGCGACTGCTCGCGGCACGCGGTCTCCGCCAGTCGAAGGCGGCCCTGCTTTCAAGCGGCGCCGCGATTTTGTTTCAGTTTGGATTGTTCCTGCTTCTCGGCGTGATGCTCTTCGCCTATTACATGGTTCCGTCAAGTCATTTCGGCAAAGCCGACCGAATTTATCCGACATTTATCGTGACCCACATGCCGCACGGAATTTCCGGGCTGCTTATCGCCGCAATCCTTGCAGCGGCTATGTCAAACCTGAGCGCAGCGTTGAATTCCCTGTCGTCGAGCACCATGGTTGATCTCTATTTGCGGCTGCACACGCAAACCGATGAGCAGCGCCGGATGCGTCTCTCACGAATCTCAACCTTGATTTGGGCCACCGTGCTCTTCGCACTCGCGGTGTTGTGTCTGCATCGAGTCTCGCGCGTGATCGAAGTTGGCTTGCAGATCGCGTCTGTCGCCTACGGGGCCTTGCTGGGAGTATTTCTGCTCGGCGTTCTGACTCACCGTGCCAATCAACTGGGCGCAGCCGTCGGCATGCTCTGCGGATTCGCGATTGAAGTTTATCTCTGGCAATTCACTGTGGTGCCCTTCACGTGGTGGGTGATGCTCGGTACTATGGTGACATTTTCCGTGGGATATAGCTGCAGTCTCTTGTTCCAGGAAGAAAGAAAAAGCAAAAGCTCTTAACCGCCGAGGTCGCAGAGGATTCGCAGAGGGCGCAAAGTATTCAGGTAGGGATCGTCTTCTCTGCTCTGCGATCTCTGCGGCCCCTCGGCGATCTCTGCGGTTAAAATCTTTGTTTCTCTGCTGAAGCGAAGCCCTTTGATGAACAATGCCGGTGTCCAAGACGAAAAGAAGATTCCCGGCCTCCTGCGCGAACTTGGAGCTGCCCATGCCGCCTCCATTGTCGTGGGAGTTGTTATAGGCAGCGGGATCTTTCTTGTTCCCGCCGAGATGATGCGCGCGGCGGGTTCGGCCAAGCTGGTCTATCTGGCATGGATCGTCGGCGGCATATTTTCTTTTTGCGGCGCGGTGACCTACGCCGAACTCGGCGCCATGAAACCGCAGGCCGGCGGCGAATACGTCTATATCCGCGACGCTTATGGGCCACTAGCTGGCTTTCTGTGTGGTTGGACCTGGACGATTGTGATCAAGCCTGCATCGCTGGCAGCGATCTCGACAGGAATCGTCCAGGTCCTCGGCAGCTTCTCTTCCCTTTTATTTCTCACCGTTGATGGCACTCATTTAACTCGATCAGGCCAGATCATGGCATTCGGTGTTGTCTTCTTGGTTTCGGGAATCAACTATGTTGGAGTCCGCAGGGCAGGAAATTTTCAGCTCGTTTTCACGATTTTTAAAATCGCTCTCATCATTGCTATTTCGGCACTGGCCTTCACTTCGCACGGCACTTGGGAGCACTTTGCAGGGCATTACATCGCTGCAACCGGCGGCATTGTTGGTTTCATTCTTGCTGTGAAAGCCGCTTTGTGGGCCTATGACGGATGGCCCGATCTGAACATGGTCGCCGAGGAAGTCCGCGACCCAGAACGCAACATTCCGTTGGCGCTGGTCGGCGGACTCATCGCGATCGGTGCACTCTACATGCTGGTGAATGCGGCGGTGCAATACGCACTTCCGGCGCCTGCGCTTGCAAATTCGTCGTCGCCCATGTCCGATGCGGTAAAGATCGCATTGGGGAATGGCGGAGCCGCAGTGGTCGCGGGCGCTATTATCGTTTCGCTGATTACGTCCTTGAATGGAATAGCGATGAGTGGCGCCAGAATGGCATTTGCCATGTCGCGGGATGGCAATTTCTTTTCATCTCTGGCGAAGGTTCACCCGAGATTTCACACTCCGCACGTCGGCATTGCAATGCAGGGCCTTCTCTCCGTAATTTTCTTGTTAATCGGTGGCAATTTTCAGCAACTCTTCACTTTGGCCTTGTTCTCCGAATGGCTGTCCTACGTGACCGCCAGCAGCGCCCTGTTCGTCTTTAAAACCGCATCTTCTGGAAGTATCCGACCAGGTCCATTTTGGAGATATCCACTGGCGCCTGCCCTTTTTATTCTGGCGTCGGCACCATTGCTCTACTACACTTTCTCCAGCAACCTGAAAAACTCAGCCCTGGGAAGCCTGGTGATTTTGGCGGGCGTACCGGTCTATTACGCGTTCGCCCTTCGTCGGAAGGTATGAGCAGTCTTAATTTCATCTTGGCAAGCTCTCGCCCTCGGTTTTCAGCCGATTACCGAAGTACACGAGCGGCGGGGACGTTTACCCCTGTACCATTTTCTCTTACCCTGAGCATGCGTCCGGTCTATCTCCTCCCAGGCCCGGGTGTCCTTTTGGAGCTAGAAAATGCCTTCGCGTGAGACCCTCACACTCGGACTGCTGCCGGAGAGAAAACGGAATTGGCGCACTTTTGCCGTCAGCTACACCGGCTGCGCGATCATTGTGATGATGCTGTTGTGTATCCACTTGATCTGGCCCGACCGCATGAGCACATGGGCGAAGTACACGGTCACCGAAGTCATTCCCCGGCCCGACCTGGTTCCCGAAAGGCCGGTCATCAAGCCCCGGCCAAAAATCACCAAGCTGCTCCCGGAAGTGAAATTTGAGACGCCGAAGCTCATCGTCCCACGGGAAGTGCCGAAACCGAAGGTCGAAGAGACGAAGATCGAGCCTCCAAAGATTCAGGTGGTGAACTTCCAGGCGCCGAAGATTGCTGTCTCGGGTGCGGCACCGATGCCGCGCGTCATTCTAACCAATACTTTCGGCAGCTCGGCGACTCCGACCGTGAATGCGCCCATTCAGAAAGTGCAGACTGGCGGCTTCGGCGACCCCAACGGCCTGCCCGGCGAAGGCAAGCAAGGCGCGAAATTGAGCGCCGCCAAGCTGGGATCGTTTGATCTACCGGAGGGCCCTGGAACCGGCAACGGCACTGGTGGCGCTAAGGGAATCAAAGGCACAATTGCGAGTGCGGGGTTCGGCAATGGCATTGCTCAACCGGGCCACGGAGATGGGCGCGCCAATGGCCAGGGAGTGCAAGTTTCCGGGTTCGCGACGCAACAGGTGGCGACAAACGCTGGCCACCACGCGCTGGATGATACCGCCGCCCTGACCACTCAGGTCGAAATTCTCTATAAGCCGAAACCGGTGTACACGGAAGAGGCGCGCAAACTGAATCTCGAAGGCGAAATCTTGTTGGAAGTGACGTTTGGAGCCAACGGCGAACTCCACGTCACTCGTGTCGTCCGAGGCTTGGGGCATGGACTGGACGAAGCTGCAGTGGCTGCGACTAACAAGATCAAGTTCAAGCCGGCGCAGCGGAACGGATCGTCAGTGGATTTTACTGGGGTGGTACGGGTTACGTTTCAGTTAGCTTCGTAGTCGCCGACTGAAAAGCTTCTTCGAAAAAAAAGAGGGCCAGAAGATTATGCAACGTTGGGGATGGATTCTAACCGCTTCATTACTGATGGGACTGAGCGCGGGCGCGCAGCAAGCTTCCCCTGCCACCCAGCCCTCCGCACAGCCGGCCGCTGTGCAGCCGGTTTCGGCCACTCCGGGAATCGTCCTGGCACCGCAGACTGCACCTACACCGCGCACTCCGGTCAGCGTTGATCAAGTAGTGGACCAGATCATCGAGCGCGAGCACGCGCTGATCACGTTCCTCAAGAACCGAACGCCGCTCGTGGAAACCTACTTGCAGAACCTCACGCCCGACACGAAGCTCGGGGCAGTGCCAAAAGAAGACCACTATTTTCTGGGCCGGCTTGATATGGCGGACATCGTCGACCGTCGCGATTATCTTGCCAAGCAGATGAGCTTCCAGCAAAACCTGATGGGCGGCGTTACGAAACTCTTTCGAATTCAATACCAGCCGATGGGCTTTTCCTGGATGGTGTTTGCCGATCGTCAGAATTTCGATCGCAACCATTATGACTTCCACTACGTACACCGTGAATTTGTGGGCGAAGTTCGCTGCCTGGTATTCGAAGTGAAACCCAAAAAGGGTGCCGGGACAGGACTATTCCAGGGACAAATCTGGGTGGAAGACCAGGACTACAACATTGTCCGGTTGAACGGCACCTATGTGCCCCGTCCGAAGAACGCTTTCTACTTCCATATGGACAGCTGGCGGCTCAATTTAGTCCCGGGCTACTGGATTCCCGCCTACATCTACAGCGAGGAAGGCGATTTCAGCTACGGGTCGAAAGACAAGGCTGCGTTCAAAGCACAGTCTCGCATCTGGGGCTATGACGTGATGAAAGATAACCGTGACGACGAACTCACCGACTTGAAAGTGGAGGCAGTGAAGGACGAGAGCGCCGTAGCGCAGGACTTGTCTCCCCTAGAAGCTCAGCGCGCCTGGCAACAGCAAGCCGAGGACAACGTAGTCGAGCGTTTGCAGAGGGCCGCCCTGCTGGCGCCTCCTGGCGAAGTGGACAAAGTTCTTCAAACTGTCGTCAACAATATTCAGATCACCAATAACATCGATTTGCCGCGGCCAGTCCGTGCGCGCGTGATGGTGACCTATCCGCTTGAAACTTTCAGCGTGGGTAACACGATCATAATCAGCCGCGGATTGATCGACACGCTGCCTGATGAGGCCAGCCTGGCTGCCGTGCTGTCCCACGAGTTAGCACATATTGTGCTCGGACATAACCTGGGCAGCAAATTCGCGTTCAATGACCGGATGTTGTTTTCAGATGAGTCCACGTATCAGAATTTCGGCTTCCGTCATAACCCAGACGAGGAAATTGCCGCCGATGCGAAAGCGGTCGAACTGCTGAAGAACTCGCCTTATGCGCAGAAGCTCGGGTCTGCCGGCCTGTATCTGAAGCAGCTACAGGTTCGGGGTCCAATGCTATCCGCTCTGCTTACGGCACATTTAGGAAACAACTTCAGCGACGGCAAAGGGCAGATCACGAGGATGTCCGCGCTCATGACTTCCGCTCCCGCTTTGGATGAGAGCAAACTTGATCAGATTGCCGCGCTGCCATTGGGCGGCCGAGTTAAGTTGGATCCTTGGGGAGATCACGTCGAAATGGTGAAGGCGGCCCCGGTCGCCATTACTTCGATACGGGACAAGATGCCGTTCGAGGTCACTCCATTCTTCCCACGCCTGACGAGGCTCGGCAGCGGCACCACGGCTGATGCGACCACGGCTGAGAATGCCGCCAAGGATGGTAGCGCCCCAAAGTAGTTTAGAGTTTGAAAGGCAGAAAGCCGGATCATTAGAGATCCGGCTTTCTTTACTGCTCTGCTCGTTTATCAACTCGAACTACTGCAGCTTCACATATTCTGCCAGCGCGTCCTTAAAGGCAGGAACATCGGGATCGGGATTCTTCCACAGTTGAAAGAAAGTCTCATAGGAGACTCTGCCTTTCACACTATCGCCGGAGGAAACTTCCGCACGGGCACGCTCGAGATACGCAAGAGCAGCGATCGGTTCGTTCACCACCAAGCCCCGGGCCTCTATAATCCTCTGAAATTCCGTCGCAGCTTCTTTCCAGTGCTGCGCGGCCAAATGTGCTTCTCCCCGTACGTAGATCGCATACAAGTCATTCGCGAAATTGATAGTGCTCGGCACGCCTGATTCATAGGGAGAAGCGGCTTGCAGTAACTCCAATGCTTTTGGAGCATCGCCGCGATTGAGCGCAAGCTGCGCGCGGATCGTCGGCAAATAGACAAACTGGACGGTTGTGTCTTCAGCAAAGCGGCTTGCTAAGTCGTCCGCCAAACTCTTGGCTCGGGTAGTGTCGCCCACTTTCGCCACAGCCAACGCAACTCGATATTCCGCGTCCCGGCCGTTCGAAAGGTTTAGTGAAGCTAACGCATGTTGCTTTGCCAGCGCGGCGTTTCCAAAGAACGCTTCGTTTGAGGCCGCCGCCGCTTCGCAACTTGCAGCCGCCTCCTTCTCTCCAGCCTGCACCCCGGACGCGACCGCCTGCCGGAATAGCTCTCGGGATTTGGCAAGTTCTCCCGAATACGCCGCAGAGTCAGCCGCATAGTGAAGTAGGGTGGTCTGCACTGCGGGTTTGCCGGCAGCCCATTCAACTTGTTGGGTCATTGCCGCCGAGTCACCGCGGATGAACGCCAATTGGTAAAGGTAGAGGTGGAGGTCGGGGGAATCAAGGTTCTTCGTCAACGCCTCCTTTGCGGTGGCGTTCGCCTCATCGAAATGATTCAGGTGAATGTTCGCATCGACGATGTTGGCGTACGTCAACGCATCCGAAGGCGCGACCTGACCAGCTTCGCGATATTTAGTAAGCGCTTTGTCGTGTTCTCCCAAATTTTGGTACACCACTCCCAGGTTGTTTCGGGCGACCTGCTCGCGAGGATAGGTTTGCTCCCACAGTTCGTAAACCTGGCGGGCCTTTTCCAGGTCGCCGGTCGCGAACTGATGGTAGTGCGACTCGACATAGAACCGCTCCCACTCACTAACGCGAGCGCGTAGTTCGTAGGCTTTCCTCGCGTTCTCAGCGGCCAGATTCTTTTCGCCCAGGTTGTAATAGCTGGTGCCCATAGAAGCGAAAGCCATGGCGAAATTGGCGTCGAGTGAGATCGCACGCTCAAACAAAAGTACCGCGCCCGTGTAGTCACCTTTCAGCAGGATGGATTTGCGGCCCTGGCTGTAGGCCTGCAACGCTTCGAGTGAAGGAGTGGTCGCCTGATCGATAGGAGCGTCCAGCTTCTGAATGGTTTTAAGCGACTCACCGAGTTTCGATCGCAGCTTCGTGGCCGCATCGCCCAGCGCCTTTAGCACGTGCTCTTTGCCATCGGCGGTGATCTGTTCTTGCGCGAGATCGTCGCCTGTCTGGCAATTCACCGCATTAATACCGATCACGTACTGGCTGCCCATATTCGAAATGGAGCCCATTAGGTAGGCCTTGCTTCCGGTGCGTGCACAGAGGTCGCGCGCAATCTCAGACGTCAGTTTTGTTCCGCGCGGGCGGCCCATGAGCTGCAGCATCTGCTGGACCCGTTGGTCAGAAATGGGGCTCAAGAAAGGAGACTGTTCAAGTTGAACCGCGAGGCCTTGCAGCAGCGTGTCGTCGAAGACGGCATCGCCGGTCTTGTTGTTGAAATCAGCCAAAACAATCGTGTCCGTGCCGCTGAGCGCACGAGCTCGCCGCGCATTGAATAGCAAACCCGCAATCGCAAGGCCGAGCAGAACAACGACGGCCGCGCAGCCAGCTATCACCCACTTGCGCATTGGAGAACGCGGTTGCGTGATACGCACGGTGTGGCCCGAATCAACGTAAAGCTTAAGCTGCTTCAATTCCTCCCGAATCTCCGCCGCACTCTGGTAGCGCTGTTCGCGGTCCTTGTGGACAGCCCGACTGATGATTTCTTCCAGCCTCGCTGGAACTTCGGGATTAAGGTTGCTCAAAGGCGGCGGCCGGCGGCTGAGAATGCCTTCAATGATCGCTCCACCGGTGTTGCCGGCAAACGCCTGTCGCCCGGCCGTCATTTCGTAGAGCAGCAGACCAAACGAAAAGATGTCGGTGCGCGGATCCAGGTCATCACCGCGAATCTGTTCGGGCGACATATAAGAAGGAGTCCCACTGATGTATCCGACCATCGAGACAGGCTCCTGCGCACTGCTCGAGGAGTCCGTCCCGGCGAATGCAATGCCTTTCGGGAGCAGTTTGGCCAGACCGAAATCGAGCACTTTGGCTTGACCGCGCTTGGTCACGAAAATGTTCGCAGGTTTTATATCGCGATGAATAATGCCCTGGACATGAGCGGCGTCGAGCGCGTCCGCAATCTGGATTCCGAGGTTCAGTATTTCGTCGAGAGGCAGCGGCTTGCCACCGATGTGATTTCGCAGACCCTCGCCGTCTATGAACTCCATAGCGATGAAGGGCCGGTCGCGCTCGCCGACGTCATAGATTGTGCAGATGCCGGGATGGTTTAGAGCGGAGGCAGCGTGAGCTTCTCGGCGGAAGCGCTCAAGCGCCTGCGCATCGGTGGCCACATTTTCAGGTAGGAACTTGAGGGCTACAGCCCGCTCCAGGCGAATATCCTGGGCTTTGTAAACTACGCCCATACCACCAGCGCCAAGCTTCTCGACAACTCTGAAGTGCGAGATGGTCTGGCCGATCATAGTTTGGCCGATCATGGTCTCGCCAATCATTGCAGGCATGGGCGCTCGCACGCCATCAATCCGAACTAAAGCGTTGGTTCGTCACCACCGGGTTCGCTTACCACTTTTCTCCTGTCGGTCTTGGGGGGCTTGGGCGATCCGAGCAGGCGGAGAAGGTTCGTTCCTTCGCCATAATGATTCGGTTCCGCAAGCGGCTCTTGTTCAAGCGTGATGTTCTTGCTACACATCGTGCATACAAGTGCAGCGAGAACCGAACCATCCGCCTGCCTGAACAGATTACAGCGCATCATGCGCCCGCAGCAGACAGGAACCCACACAGTGGGAGTCTCTTCAGTCATGAGTCATGCGCATCCTGGGAAGGTTCGCGAATGCGCAAGATTATACACCGCAAGGCCGATCAGTCTGTTTTCCGACCCACGACGGCCCGTGTGGAATTGGAACACGCGTGGCAAGGTCCGGATTGCTATTATCAAGAATCTTCTCGGAATCTTAAAGCCGCAGTGTTCTCTAGGCAGAAAAAACGCGCACCGTCAATTCTTATCGGAATCTCCCTTGCCGTGGCGTTGGCTGAGCAGCGATCGTGCTTGGCCTACCAAAGTCCCCGGGGCTTCGCCTTTCGAAATGAGGGCCGCTATTCCGATGAGCCTGGCCTGTTGCTCAACGAACTTGTCACCGATTCCGCTGTACATGATCAGCGGCACTGCAGGCATTAACCGCCTAAGCATTCGGGCCGCATCGAGTCCATTCATCACTGGCATTGCCAGATCCAGAACGATAAGATCGGGACCCAATAGTTGCGCTACCCGCACTGCTTCTTGCCCATTGCATGCCTCGCCGCATACATCGAAGTCGGCTTCACGCTTGAAAATCTCAGTGAGCGCTTGCCGCACGAAGCAATTGTCGTCAACAATCAGGACGCGGCTGCGTCTGAGTGGTGCCCGGGACTCTCGGTCGTAGGGCGGTCGCGGCAACGAGCTGCTCAAGAGGAACCCCCTTCCTTGTACAATAGGGCTGGGACTAGCCAATCCGCTGAGGCTACAAGTTGCGCTGTTTAAGAGTGCTCGGCGTGATGCGAAGTTGGCCGATACAGTGCCGACTGTATTGCGCTGATGAGGTAAGTACAGTCGAGCTAAGCAATCAAAACTTTTTTCCCGCTGCTGGTCGGCAACCACGGCGGGCATCCCTATCTCGCATTCGGTTGGCGGAGTTTCCCTCGGGTCCGGCCCATCTGCGCCAGGCTTCGTTTCATCACAGATTGCCAAGCAGTCACCCATTGGGCGAACGCTACTTCTTCTGAAGTTTGCAGGTTTGCACGCGAAGCTTGCGATTTGAGTGATTGAGTCCGGGATCGATTAGAGCCGCGGCTAGGGCGACTCTTCATTGCCGCTGACATAAGGTGAGTGGCAGCTTAGATGGAGTCTCAGTCAAGAAGGTGGCTAGTCAATTGCTCTGTACACTAGCTAAGGTACTGGCCGTTCTTTTTGCTCAGCATGACTTTGTGCCCATCGAATTCCACTTCATAATCGCCATCAGGAAAGTCATCTGAGTCTTCGACACAACAGCGGCAGTACGCAAATGAAGCGGCGATGACAGACTCATCCGGAAACTCGCTATTCCTCGTCGCTCTCACTCGACACGTCCTCTGGCGGCCTTCTCCGCGAAGAATGCCATTGAGAAGCACGGTTTCCTTGCAGAAACTCATTCCCTTCCCCGCGCCTCTTTATTGCGAGGCTTCGAAATTGAAGACGCTCCAAGCACACATATTGGATGTGATTTCTACGTAGACACTTGTCGGGAATTGCCCTTAGATCGTCGGCGGAAGTACGGGATTGCTGGTATTGCGACGCAAGCGTTGAAATGGTGGGAGCTGCGATTTTCGAGACGAAGTTTTCGAGCGGTCTGTCTCGGTGAATTCCGCAGTATAATTCTGCGGACGCCAGGTGCTGGTCGGCTAGATTTAATCCGGCAGAACAGGCGAGCCGCCTGTCCCAACGTAATCCATATGGGTCTTTACTCGCACTACGACGGCGCACACAATCATCCGCTAAACCGTGCGCTCCACCTGATCGCCATCCCAGTCGGCTTCTCGTCTGTGGTTGTGATCTGGTTCCACTGGGTCATTGCGCTGCTGCTCATCCCAACTGCTTTCGCGCTGGCGTGGCTCGGCCACTTGATCGAAGGCAACAGGCCCGCATTTCTCACGAATCCCGCGCATGTGTTCGTCGCTCCGCTGTGGATGGCAAAGCGAATCTTCGGGAAGGCAGAGAAGAAATCCGCTTAACCAACCGGTCGGTACTCTCGCTTCTGCAACCCTCTTGTCTATGATGTAATGAACCTTCCCCACAGAGGAGAGGTCCGTGGATTTCCAGCTCAACGAAGAACAACTGCAACTGAAGAAAAGCGTTCGCGACTTCGCCGAGAGCGAGATCGCGCCGAACGTCCGCAAGTGGGATGAAGCCGGAGACTTCCCGCTGGCGACCATCAAAGAACTCGGCAAACTCGGCCTTATGGGCGTTGTATTTCCGGCGGAGCTGGGCGGCGCTGGAATGGGATACGTGGAGTACGCAACCGCCATCGAAGAGCTTTCGCGTGTGGACGGCTCGGTAGGAATTATCGTCGCGGCGCATACGTCTCTTTGTTCGAACCACATTTTTCTGGCTGGAAATGATACGCAAAAGAAAAAATACATTCCCAAGCTGGCCAGCAGCGAGTTTATCGGCGCCTGGGGATTGACCGAACCTTCTTCGGGTTCGGACGCTGGCAGTGCGCGCATGACTGCCGTTCGAAGAAGCGGCAATTGGGTACTGAATGGCACGAAAACGTTCATCACCAATGGGCACTATGCGGATGTCATAGTGGCGATCGCAGTAACCGACCGCGCAGCCCACACGCATGGACTTTCCGCGTTCGTCGTCGAGAAGGGTACGAAGGGTTTTCGTCCCGGGAAGAAAGAGGACAAGCTGGGCCTGCGCGCGAGCGATACGGCTGAATTGATCTTCGAGGATTGCGTCATTCCCGCAGAAAACCTGCTGGGGACCGAAGGCCAGGGGTTTGTTGATGCAATGCGCGTGCTCGATGGCGGGCGCATCTCCATCGCAGCTTTGTCGCTGGGGATGGCCGAAGGCGCGTATGATGCCGCCCTAAATTATTCGAAGGAACGCAGGCAGTTCGGAAAATCTATTAGCGACTTTCAGGCGATCCAGTGGAAGCTCGCGGATATGGCGACTGAAATTGAAGCCGCCAAACTGCTGACGCTGCGGGCTGCGGCAATGAAAGATGCGGGACTGAAAACGACGCTTGAGTCCTCGATGGCAAAGCTGTTTGCCAGCGAAGTCGCCGTAAGATGCGCCAACGAAGGCGTACAGATTCACGGTGGCTACGGATTTATCAAAGATTATCCTGCGGAAAAGTTCTATCGCGACGTGAAGCTGTGCACCATCGGTGAAGGGACGAGCGAGATACAAAGGCTGGTGATTGCGAGGCAATTGCTGAAGGAGTAGCGGCAGGTGAACACGGATCATCGATTTCTCATCATTGCGATATGTCTGTTGCCAACTGCGGTGAGAGCCGGGGATACGCAGTTTAGGAAAACCCCGTTTGGAGCAGGTGCGGAAGTAGGCTTTGGGCTTGTTAAATACCATGATACTTGCGTCTGGTTTCGGGTGCTTTTCGTCTCAGGCGACTTCTTCAGAGATTTGCGAGGGCATAAGACCCCGAATGGAATCGAGTTCCGAAGAAGGAAGGAGAAAACGAGCTCCATAAGTTTTCCCGACCCACTGTTGGTCGATGGCCACGACCGTCTGAGTTTCGGCTGGTCTTAGCTCTTGACTGTGCCCTCCCAGGCGATCCCACTGACTAACAGTCTAGAGCTTGACGTGTCGTTGCGAGGCGGAATGTGTCAAGCGCATTTCACAGCAAACTTAGACAGTGTCCAGCGCAGGCTGTTTCCTAACACCTGTAAATGAAAACGCGAGCAGTCTCATTTGGCATCGCTTCTTGCAGGCGTTGTAATCCTTTGATCTGAATCAGTGGCGAGTTTGCATGCCAACTTTGTTTTTTCGAACTCCGTCCGCGACACCAGATGCAGATTCCTCCCTCACCGTCGCTGCTCTCGCCGCGACTAGCGGTTCGGAATGACAGTTCTTGAATGTTTGTGCAAAGAATGTGGTCACGGCGACGGTTCGGATGATAAGCGGGATGTTCTCCGTCTGTCGACGCGGCTGCATTACACTGATCGCTTGGCGATTCTGTCAGAAAACCTAATTCACCAGCTACGCTCCGGCGATCTCCGTGCGCTGACCCGCGCTATTTCTACGGTTGAGAACCACGCGCCGGGATCGATTGAGCTTCTTAAAGAATTGTTCCCCCACACTGGACGCGCACGAACCATGGGTCTGACCGGCGCTCCCGGCGCAGGCAAGAGCACACTGGTGGACCAACTGGCGAAGCATTATCGCAGTGAGGATCGCAGCATCGGAATTGTTGCCGTTGATCCCACGAGCCCGTATACAGGCGGGGCGATTCTGGGCGACCGCATTCGCATGCAGCAGCATTTTTCGGATCCCGGCATTTACATTCGCAGCATGGCCACACGCGGCTCGCTTGGTGGCTTGGCGCGCACGACCGCCGCTGTAGCGATGGTGCTCGATGCGTCCGGCCGCGACATTGTAATGATCGAAACTGTCGGTGTCGGTCAGGACGAGGTTGACATTGTCCGTGTTGCCGACATCACTGTCGTAATTCTCGTGCCCGGCATGGGCGATGATGTGCAAAGCATCAAAGCGGGCATTATGGAGATCGCCGACATATTCGTGATCAACAAGAGCGATCATGAGGGCGCTGAGCGAGTCGAACGCGAAATACGCGCATTGCAATCGCTAGCGACACGGAGTGACAACTGGACGCCGCCCGTGGTCAAGACGGTTGCGACGGAGGGCGCTGGAATCCAGGAGCTCGCAGGCTCGATTCGCGAATACGAAACGTACATACAGAAAGAGGGCGTGCTACTTCGACGCCGAAGTCGCAATTGGGAAACGCGGTTGCTCGAAATGTTGCGGGACACATTGCTGGAAAAGGCGCGGGCGGCTGTGTCCGATGGCGATTTGTCGCGGCTGGCGGCAGAAATTGCCGAACACAAACGCGACCCGTATTCTGTGATTGAAGGAATTGTCGGCAAACTCAACTCGTAACTGGCGGGCGGGGGCGCCGCCCCACACAGTAATTGCCCACGCGGGAATTCATGACTTTCGCTCTCGACCATATCGGAATCGCAGTAAAGTCGCTCGATGCGGCGAAGGCGATCTATGAGAAATTAGGAATGCCGGTCTCGAAACAGGAAACAGTCGAATCCGAACAAATGCGCCTGGTGATGGTCTCGGTTGGCGAGACGCGACTGGAACTGCTCGAAGCGCTTTCTGACGACTCTGTGATCGGGAGGTTCATCAGCAAACGTGGCGAGGGACTGCATCACGTTTCGCTGCGTGTTCCAGACTTAATCGCGGTTGTCGCGAAACTCAAGCAAGAAAGCGTGCGGCTCGTCTCGGACGAAATCAAGGTCGGGGCTGGCGGGCATCGGTATGTTTTTGTCCATCCTTCGAGCACGGGGGGCGTGCTGCTCGAATTGGTCGAGTCCGGCCACTAACCATGCTGATTTTAGCCGTGGACACCTCTGGAAAAGACGGCAGTCTGGCGCTGGTTCGATTTGAAGCCGCAGAAGATCATGGTCGGTCCCTTCTGGGGCTAAAGCCCACCGAACAGGAGGTTGCGACCGGCACGGCTGGAAGCCGTGCCCTCCCGGCGGCACTCAAGAAACATAGTGTTTCTCCGAGGAATCCTGAAGTTCTCGAAATCGTGGCTCTCGAAGGCGGGACATTCTCTGCTCAACTTATCCCGCAGATTTCGGCTTTGCTGTTGAAACACAGTCTGCCAAAGCACGACATAGATGCCTTTGCCGTTGCCTCCGGACCGGGATCGTTCACGGGACTCCGAGTTGGACTAGCAGCCGTTAAAGCACTCGCCGAGGTTCTGAAAAAGCCAATCGCATCGGTTTCGCTTTTGGAAATAGTTGCGCGCTGCGGGGAAAAGGGCGGTCCGGTGATCGCAGCGCTGGATGCAGGGAGGGGCGAAGTCTATGTCGGAATATACGAGTGCAGAGACCACGCTTCCTCTGCAGTCGCAGAAGAGCTACTGACGTTTGACGAATTCCGATCGAGGGCATCTGTGAGTCGCGTTGTCACGCCTGATCGGAAACTCGCCGAGAGGCTGAAAGAGGGAAACATCAATGTGACTACGATCCCGCAGCCGCGCGCCGATGCCGTAGCCAGACTGGGATTTGAGAAAATTAAAAATGGCGAAGTTTTTTCCCCCGAAGCCCTGGATGCGACCTACATTCGCCGCACCGATGCTGAGATCATGCGATCCAGCAGAGTTCCTCGATGAGGAACAAACCAACAAAGCCCCCCGGCTGTCACTTCAGCGCTGTTTGGGAATTTTGCGTGAGGACAGACAGACGGCGTGCCTTTGAGAAGATTTACGGGCCAGAGGGCAATTGGGCCAGACTCTTTAGCCGAGGCGACGGTTACATTCGAACCGAGTTGATTCGCGATCCCAAAACTACGGGCCGCTATGTGACTGTGGATTTCTGGAAGTCGCGGCAGGCCTTCGAACGATTCAAGAAACAAAACCTAGTTGCATATAAGGCCCTCGATAAGAAATGCAAATCGCTGACGACAAGTGAAGGGCTGATCGGCGAGTTTGAGAAACAAGTTCCGCCGGATTTGCTCCGAGTTGGCGCCACTACATCGAAAACCGATCTCGCAGCCAAGCACGTCATCCGCCAAGCCACATTAGCTGATCTTCCTGCGATCGTCGGTCTCGAACGAGAGGCTGTATCTGCCGCCCACTGGAACGAAACTGCATATCGCGACATTTTCAAGCAAGATGCTCCCGCGAGGATTGCGCTGGTAAGCAACGACCAGAATGGCGCGACACAGGGCTTCGTCGTTGCTCGCCTCAATGGCCAAGCTTGCGAGCTCGAAAATATAGTCGTAGTGAACAGCACGCGCCGCCACGGAATGGGATCGAGGTTGCTGCAAGCATTGATCGCCGACGCTCGAAAACAGAGAGCTGCGCGCATTTTCCTTGAGGTGCGGCAGTCAAATGTGGGAGCCCGCGCCTTCTACGAAAAATTTGGATTTGCGCTTGGCGGAAGGCGCAAGTCCTACTACAGCAATCCGGTAGAGGACGCTCTCTTGTATAGTTTGATGCTATAAACTGCCCTGATTCTTGTGCAAAAAAATCGCTATGGTTCTATGACTTGCGCGTTAATTTCTGTTGAAAAATCGTCGTTGAACCAGCTGTGATCCTGTGCTAGTTTGGACAAACAAATTGAATAGCAGGAGGTCTGCCGGATGCTAGCCTCTAGAGACCATCTCCTGGCCACGCACGATCAGTTCCGCAAGTTGGCCCAGGAGCATACGCAATACGAACAACGCCTCTCGTCTCTTACCCACAAGCGGTATCTAACCGACGACGAGAAACTAGAAGAAGTCAGGCTGAAGAAATTAAAACTGCGGCTCAAAGATCAGATGGAGTCCATCGAGCGGCAGTATCGAGACGCCGTCGAACACGGCCAGGTCGCGTAAAATCCTCTCACTACGCTTCCGCATCCAGCGGCACAGGATTAATTTCTCCGAAGCGGCCTGCAGCAGTTCACCCTGAAAGTCGGAGTGCTACCGAGCCGACTGCAATATAATCGCGTTATCCCATGGTTCGTGATGGCTACTACTACGGATTCGTGATGCTTGCTGCGGCGGGCCTGGTAGCGTGGCTTACCAGCCCTGCTTGGGCAGCTGTTCCGGTTGTGCTGGCCGCTTTCTTTCTCTGGTTCTTTCGCGATCCAGAGCGTGCCATTCCGGTCGAGCCTGGGGCCGTGGTCTCTCCGGCCGACGGAAAGATCACAGACGTTTCCCAGGTCACAGTAGACGGCAAGCGATACAAGCGGATCAGTATTTTTCTGAATGTCTTCGATGTGCACGTGAATCGTTCGCCGATTGCGGGCGTGATTCGCGGCGCGAAGTACCAGGAAGGCAAGTTCTTGAACGCGATGGATCCTCAATGTGCAGACTGCAACGAGCAAAATACCGTAACAGTCGAAGGGGAAGGACACACGATCATCTTCAAGCAGATTGCCGGCCTGCTGGCCCGACGCATCGTCTTCTCCAAGAATATCGGGGAGGAGGTTGAGCGTGGGGAGCGCGTGGGCTTGATCAAATTCGGTTCCAGGACTGACATAATGATGGAGCCATCGGCCGAAATCCAGGTAAAGGTCGGCGACCGCGTGAATGGTGGCGCGAGCATTCTGGCGTTTTTGGGCCATAAAGACCGGGAGCTGGTGGGTGCGGGTGCGGAGCGGCAGAAACACCGGAGAAGCTGATGCCAGACGAAATTCAGTATTCGAGACGGAAAGACGATCATACGTCGCGCAGGTTGCGCCGGGGTATGTACGTTTTGCCGTCTTTGTTCACGGCTGCAAACGTCCTACTCGGCTACTATGCGATCCTCCAAGTCATCCACGGCGCGATCCAATATGCGATTGGAATTCCAGACGCATGGCATTTCGATAACGCGGCGAAGGCAATTGGATTCGCGGTCCTCTTCGATGGGCTTGACGGCCGGATCGCGCGCATGACTAGAACGACTAGTGATTTCGGCCGCGAGTTGGACTCGCTGGCCGACGTAATCACGTTTGGAATAGCTCCGGCAGTGCTTGCCTGGGCCTGGGGCTTTCATCTGATCTCGCCGGATATTTCGCGTCAGGATATGGCGACTCTGCTTCCGCGCCTTGGCGCAATTGCCAGTTTCCTGTTTCTGATCGCTGGCGCGAGCCGGCTGGCCCGCTTCAACATCAGCGTGAATCCGCAACCCTCAAATCCGGGGCGACCGGGCAAGAAGTACTTCGTGGGTCTGCCAATACCGGCGGGCGCGGGCGTGATCGCTGCAGCAGTACACTTTCAGCACGGAGAGCCATTACCCTGGTGGGGAACGTCGCTGACATGGCTGTGCGTGATTGTGTTGACCGCATATCTAATGGTGAGCACCTGGCGCTTTTACAATTTTAAGGAAATCAATCTTTTGGCGCCGCAGTCATTCCGTTTGGTCGTCGTATTCGGATTGCTGCTGGCGGGTATTCTGTTGTTTTCGGGTCCAGTGCTCTTGTTGATCGCCCTGACTTACATGTTCTCTGGTGTCTTTTGGCGATTGCAGTGGATATTCCGTCGCCGGGGAAGTCCGCCACCGCCGACATATACGCAGGCTTCGCAGCCCTCATGAATTCGAATATTAAAAGCGCCGCTATCACCCACGCTGATACTGCCCGCGGCTTTTATCGCGTAGCGATTGTGGGAGCAGCGTCCCTCAAAGGAAAGGAAGTTGCCGAAGTATTGGATGAGCGCAACTTTCCTTCGTCCAAGGTCAAGCTCCTCGATGACGACCAATCTCTGGGACAGATCGAGGCGTTGAAGGACGAAATTACTTTCATTCAGAGCGTTCGGGCTGAGCAATTTGAGCACGTGGATTTCACTTTTTTTGCTTCGGATGCGGAGAGTACTCGCAGAAACTGGCGGCAGGTTCTCAAGAGTGGCAGTGCGATCGTTGACCTCTCGTACGCGCTCGAAGATGAGGGTGGTGCCGCCCTTCGCGCCCCCTGGGTGGAGCGCCAGCTTGGGCAGACGTTCACGCCTCAGTTGCAGCCGGGTCCGGCGGTTGTGGCTCATCCGGTCGCGGTAGTGCTCGGTCTCTTGCTGGCGCGGGTCCATGCGGTGCGGCCACTGAAGCGAGTGGTGGCCACGTTATTTGAGCCTGCTTCCGAGCATGGACAAGCGGGAATGGACGAACTGCACCAGCAGACCGTCAACTTGCTCTCATTCCAGCAGCTTCCCAAAAAAGTGTATGACGTGCAGGTTGCGTTCAACATGGTCGCGCGCTATGGGCAAGAATCGACCGCCTCGCTTTCGTCAGTTCATGACCGCGTGTTGAAGCACTACGCGCGGATTGTCGGGGGCCATGCGCCAGCGCCGTCATTGCTGGTTGTGCAGGCCCCGGTGTTTCACAGTCACGCTGTTTCGCTCAATATTCAGTTCGATGATCCCACGGATGCGGCACAGGTTTCCGCCGCGCTTGCGGGGGAGCATGTTGCGCTGATTGGGTCCGACGAAGATGCGCCCAACAACGTGAACGCGGCTGGGCAGAGCGATGTGCTGGTTTCGGTCATGCCGGATTCTTCCGATTCAAATAGCGTCTGGGTGTGGGTAGCTTCTGACAATCTGAGAGTTGCAGCCTCGACGGCAGTGGAGTGTGCTGAAGAAATGGCTGCGACACGGCCGCGAGGGCAGATCCAGTGAGCCGCATCGTGCTGGTGCTGGTGGTTCTCCTCAGCACGGGATGCGGTTATCACACGGCAGGCAAAGCCGATCTGCTTCCTTCCGATCTTCGAATTCTTGCCGTGCCCGCATTTGTAAACCAGACTCAAACGTACAAGATCGAACAGATGCTCACGGCCGCCGTGATACAGGAGCTCTCCACGCGCACGAATTATCGCGTTATTGCTCACCCAGATTCGGCTGACGCAGTGCTGCACGGCACTGTGCTCACCACTTCCACTACTCCGCTGACGTACGATTCGAAAACCGGACGGGCAGCGAGCGTGCTGGTCATCGTGAGCATGAGTGTGTCGCTCCAGGACAAGCAGGGCAAGGTCCTATACCAGAATCCGTCGTACACGTTTCGCGAGCAATATCAGGTGTCGCAGGAATTGAGCAGCTTTTTTGAAGAAAATTCTCCTGCCTTCCAGCGGCTTTCACGAGAATTTGCGCGGACGCTGGTTTCGAATGTCCTGGAGGCCTTCTGATGCGGGCGTTTGCCCAAGCCGAACGATTCGTCTCGGAGGTTGAAGCGCGAAAGCTGCGTCCCGCCTACGTTTTCGTGGGCGATGAGGCTTTTTTCCGCAAGCAATGCCGCGATGCCATTGTGCAGCATCTGGTTCCCGCGGACATGCGGGAATTCAGCCTATTCGAATTCGATCTGGTAGAAACCGATTTGGCCGAAGTGTTGGATCGTGCCCGCACTCCTTCGCTGATGGCCCCATTCCAGATTTTTTTTGTCCGCGGAGTAAAAACACTGTTCGGACGCGGCTCGAACGAAGACAAACTCGGCGCGATCGAACAGTATTGCAAAGATCCAAATCCTGACGCGGTACTCATCTTTGTTGCCGACCACATCAGCATTCCCGCCGACGCGCGCCGCATAGATCTAACCGACAAGGAACGTTACGAGCGCATCCGCGAAAGCCTGGGGCGCTATTGCGCAATTGTGGAACTTGGGCGTGTGGAGGAGAGTGATGCTGTCCGCTGGATCCAGGAATATTGCGGCAGTCGCGAAGTAAAAATGGAAGGCGACGCGGGACGCGAGCTTGTAGATTCTCTCGGCGGCGACATGATGATGATTTCGAACGAACTGGAAAAGCTGATCTTGTACGTTGGCGAGAAAAAGCGAATCACGCTGGGCGATGTGGAGACGATGGTATTGGCAGCCAAGCAACGGTCTCTGTATGAACTGACGGACGCGATTTCTGCTCGCGACCGCACCCGCGCCCTGGAAACACTCGACGCGATCCTCACTACTGGAGACGGCGACGAAGCGGCAATCGGCCATCTCTATATGCTGGCCAAAACCTTTCGTCAGATGCTGGTCATTCTCGAACGTAATGTGCGTGATCAGCGCATGCTTTGGGCTGCGTTGTGGCAGGGCTTTCGCGTTCCGCCATTTGCTGCGGACGACATCATTCGGCAAGCTCGGCGCTACAAATCGAAGCGGGAACTGACTCGTGCTATCCGGTTAGTGGCGAAAGCGGACCTCGCATTGCGCTCGAATGCTCCTACTAAGCGCCTGGTGCTGGAGAAACTCGTGCTCGATCTGACCGCAGAACCAAAGCCGGAGACAGAGTGGATGCAAGAAGAGTTGGGAGTGTGAATCCGCGCGTCACTTCCAGGGTGATTAGCCCATCGTTAGCACAACCCGGAACCTTGCCTTGCCGCTCATCATCCGTTCATACCCCTCGGCTGCTTTCTCCAGCGGATAGCGCTCGATCATCGGCCTCACGCCCGTCAGGACGCTGAATTGCAGCGTGTCTTCGGAGTCTTTGGCCGTGCCTGAAGCCCAGCCCTGAATTGCAAGCCGCTGGCCGAGAATCTGGTTAGGCGAAATGCCGAGAGGCTCCTGGCTGGCTCCGATTACGAGCAACTTACCATTGGATCCCAATCCGTCAACGCCGAAATGGCCCTGGAATCAGGCGCGGTGGCGAGAATTACGCGTGCTCCACCGAGTTTTTGCAAAGCAGCAGCCGCAGGCCCCGCATTTGTGTCCACGTATTCGTGAGCGCCAAGTTTTCGGGTGAAGTCCTCTTTGTCTGGTCCACGGCCGATCGCGACGGTGCGGAATCCCATCTGGCGCGCATATTGGATTCCGAGATGGCCCAAGCCGCCGATGCCCAAAACTGCCACCAAATCACCTGGCATCGCACCAGCGTGCCGAAGTGCGTTGTACGTGGTGATACCGGCGCAGAAGAGGGGCGCAGCTTCCGCGGAGGACAATCCTTCGGGAATCGCGGCAACCGCTTCCGTTGGCGCAGTCATGTACTCGGCATAGCCACCATCAAAACTCAGGGCCGTGATCTTCTCATCGCGACAAACCATGAAATCGCCGCGCCGGCAGGAATCGCAAATAAAGCAGTGTCCTCCATGCCAGCCTACGCCGACGCGCTGGCCGGGCTTCCACTGGGCCACGTCTGGCCCGACAGCGTCCACGCGCCCTGCAATTTCGTGCCCTGGTACGCGGGGGTATTGCAGCCCGGGCCAAAATCCTTCCTTCACCATCACGTCACTGTGACAAATACCACAAGCTTCGACCTTGATGCGAACCTGCCCGCGTCCGGGCTCAGGGATGGGACGTTCAATCAGTTCGAGATCACCACTGGGTTTGGTTACCTGGACAACTCGCATTTCCTCAGCTCCTTAATTCGGCGGTAAAGAGCCACAGATTCGTAGAGGAATGAGTTGGTCGCAGGAATCGCGAAATATGCAGGTCGCTGTTGAAAACTGCGGAGTAACGCCGTATTGTACGAAGGTACGGCAGAAACTCGTTCGGCTGCTCGGTTTTTCGCCACGTCGTCGCGGTCACTACTGATTTCGTCAAGGCGGCCAGATTGCGGTTTTCAGCCCCAGTTGTCGAAACCCGTTGTCGCAAACTCAAAGGAGATCGGCGATGGAAAACAAGCCGTCAGCACAGAATATTCAGGATACTTTCCTGAACACGGCGCGTAAGGAACGCAGCAGTATCACCATCTACTTAATGAGCGGCGTGAAGCTGACCGGCCGGATTCGGTCGTTCGACAAATACTCCGTTGTGCTTGAGACCAACAACCAGGAACAACTGATCTTCAAGCATGCAATCTCCACGGTCGCAGTGGGCAAGGCGCACGGCTATTCGGAAAAGCCGCGAGTAGTTCCATCCCCCGCGACCAATGATTCCGGCGAGACTCCTGCCGCTTCCGGCACCGAAGGATGAGGCCGACTAAGCTTGAGTAGTCCTGAATCGCGGCCCGTTTCCAAGCGTCACTCTGGGCAGCGCACTCTTGCCCCAGGAATGCGCAAGGAGCGCGCTTTCCTGGTTGGCCTCGACTATCGCAAGCGACGCGCTTCCGGCAAGGGGTTGACCCCTGGCGCACAAGCGGCGCGCGACGTTTCTCTCGCCAAGACGAAGCCAACCTCGGAGCCGCAATTTACTGCCGAAGAGTCCCTGGGCGAACTCCGTGATCTGGCCATCAGCGCGGGAGCTGAAATCGCAGGTGAACTCTTACAGCGCCGGGACCGGCCCGATCCAGCCACCCTCATCGGTCGTGGCAAGCTGGAAGAAATCGCGGGAGCGGCGGCTTCGGTTTCAGCGGACCTGCTGCTATTCGATCACGACCTGACGGCCTCGCAGCAGCGCAATATCGAACAAGTCGTGCATGCGCGCGTGATTGACCGCACCCAGCTGATCCTCGATATTTTCGCAACCCACGCGCGTACTCGCGAAGGTCAACTTCAAGTGGAATTGGCGCAGCTCGACTATCTGCTGCCCAGGCTAACCGGACGCGGCGTGGAGATGTCGCAGCTCGGAGGCGGAATTGGAACACGAGGGCCTGGCGAGACCCAGCTGGAAACCGATCGCCGAAAGATATATCGCCGCATCCGACATGTGAAAGAGCAGATCGAAAATGTTCGGCGGATTCGCGCACAACAGCGGCAGCGGCGCGAGTCGGTCCCAGTGGCAACGGTTGCGCTGGTCGGCTATACCAATGCCGGCAAATCCACGTTGTTCAACGCCCTCACAAATGCAACCGTGCTGGAGTCACCACGCATGTTTGCCACGCTCGACCCCACGTTGCGTTCGGTGGCATTGCCCTCAAAACGAAAAGTGCTGCTTTCGGATACCGTTGGTTTCATACGCAGCCTTCCGCATGCCTTGGTTTCGTCGTTCCGCGCGACGCTCGAAGAGGTACAGCGCGCGGCGTTGATTTTGCAAGTTTCTGACGCCAGCAGCCCGCTTTCTTCGGAGCAGGATGCGCAAGTTGATCGCGTCTTGAAAGAACTTGAGGCCGGCGAAAAGCCGCGGCTGCATATCAAAAACAAGATCGATCTGCTCCCGCCTAAGCAGCGGGACAGCTTGCGCGACGATTCGCAAACCGTGCACGTCTCTGCGGCGAAGGGAATCGGTCTGAGTACATTGCTCGACCGGATTGACCAGGCGCTCTCGGAAGACGCAACTGCCCACGTACGCCTACGGGTCCCACAAAAGGAAGGCAAGGCGCTCGCAATGCTCGAAGCGAGATCTCGAATCTACTCTCGGCAGTACAAAGATGGCGCGGTGGAACTCGAAGCGGAGGTACCGGAGTCGCTGGCGAGGAAGCTAAATGAATGGGTAGTCAGCTGACTTGAGCGAAAAGCGCGGTGCCGGAGAGCAAAAACGACCAAAAATTAAATGGGCCAGCGACCAAGAAGCGGTGACATTCCTTGGCTACCAGCCCATTCGATCCTGAATTGGATCGGAGGTGATACTTCTATGCTAGACCTCTTGTCATAGAAGTCAAGGCCTATTCAAGCTAACTTTCATACAGAATTCAACGGATTCCACTCTGAATTGCAGGTCCGTTTTGGGCAATTGGCTTTGAGGCTTCAATCGCTGCATCACCAAAGTAATACGGGGTTTACCCGCTTCTTAGGCGCGACAACTTGTGCGACTCTGTATGCGTCTTAGGGTTTAGATCCCTAGTCCCCCAAGGAGACCCATGGACCCGACGAGCACCGCAAAAACGACTCTGCCCCCGGCTTGCCGGGAGGGCACCGATCCCCAAGCTGAAATATGGGAGCCGCCGTTTGAACGCTGGCAGCGGCTTACAGAAAGTCTCATCGCCGATGCTGATCGAGCCTCGGATTGTCTCGCCGCAACTCATCGGAGCCCAGAAGTCTGACGGCTCGCCTGTCCTAAACAGGGAAGTTCGCGATGGTGCCCGAGCTTCACCTCCGTCAAATCGGCGAGCCCCTGTCTTACATCCTTTGGTAACCAGGTTCCAGCCGCCTATTACACAAGTATTACAGCCACGACCTAGAGCCGGCTGCTAACTTAGCGATATCACTTGTTAGGAATGGAGCCGCGAGGCATGTCTCTAGAGATCGAAGCGCTACAGCGCCCGCAACGAGATTTGGTCACTGATAAAAAGTTCAACTGGATCACCGCCAGCGTAATGGCATTATTTCATGTTGGAGCAGTGGCGGCGTTTTTCTTCTTTTCCTGGAAGGCATTCTTTGTCGCGTTTGCGCTCTGGTACATTTCCGGAAGCTTCGGCATCGGGATGGGCTACCACCGCCTCTTGACGCACCGCGGCTACAAAACCCCGAAATGGGTGGAGTACTTTCTAACCACCTGTGGAACGCTAGCGCTCGAAGGCGGCCCAATTTTCTGGGTTGCTACGCATCGAATTCATCATCAGTTTTCGGACAAAGAAGGCGACCCACATTCGCCAGTGGATGGCAAATGGTGGGCGCACATGGGATGGATCCTGATGGGCAAGAGCCTTCATCAGGACACGGAAACACTTTCCCGCTACGTTCCGGATTTGGCTAAGTCTAAGTTTCATGTCTGGATTACGAAATATCATTACGTGCCGGTGATCGGAGTTGGGCTTGCTCTATTCGCGTTAGGCGGCCTGCCGTTCTTGCTCTGGGGAGTATTCCTTCGCACCGTGGTTGTTTTGCACAGCACTTGGTTGATCAATTCCGGCACTCACACTTGGGGCTCGCGGCGCTTTGTCACGCGCGACCTTTCGACGAACAACTTTTGGATTGCTCTGATCAGCTTTGGCGAAGGCTGGCACAATAACCACCACGCACACCCAGTTTCGGCGCGCCATGGGCTAAGGTGGTATGAGTTCGATTTGAACTGGTACGGCATTTGGGCCTTGAAAAAGCTGGGACTGGCGAGGCATGTTTATCAGTTGAGGCTCGATAAGTTGCGGGAGCAGGAACGCCGAAAATTGGTCACTGCCACTCAGCCTGAGCCGGTTGCCACTTAGGCAGCTCCGCTGTGACAAAAAGGTTGGATCCGCAAAGTTCCCAAAGGACTGCCGCAGAGTCCTTTGTGAACTTTGCGTTTTCTTCGATCTTGCTTGATCTGGAACAGCACCGAGTCGCTCGGACGTTTTGCCCTGCGCTAGAATCGCAGTATGCGCGTGACCCGGCGCGGCAAGATCATTTTCTTCCTGACCCTCACAGTCTGTTTGGCGGCCGCTTCGGTTGCCGTAGGCTTTGGGTGGATCATTCTGAACTGGCAGCAGGACGTAAAAGTTGTTCTGGGTATCATTTTTTTCGGCGCCATCATTGCCGGCCTTATTCTCAACACCAGTTTTCTCATCCGCGAAATACGCCGCAACGAACAGCATGACAGCTTCATCAACGCTGTTACTCACGAATTAAAAACTCCAATCACCTCGATCCGCCTGCATCTGCAAACCCTGGAACGCAGAAAACTCGATGACGCACAACGCCAGACTTTCTATCGCCTGATGCTCGAAGATAGCGACCGCTTGATGAATACGGTCGAGCAGGTGCTCAAGGCCAGCCGGGCCGGCGCGCGCAAAGGCGAGCACATCGCCGTTGATTTTGCGCAACTGGTCGAACAATGCGTAGAGAACGCCCGCACCAGCCACCATCTCCAGCCCGACGCGTTACGATACCAGTCGGAGCTTAACGGCAAGGGCTCGGAGGTTCGCGGCGACCCGGGTGATCTTCGGACTGCGGTCTCGAACATCTTAGACAATGCGGTGAAATATTCCGGCAGCCGCATAGACATTTCGGTGCGCCTTGAAGAGCACGCGCAAAATGGCTTGGCGCTGCGGGTCCAGGACCGCGGGGTGGGAATTCCTCCCAATGAACTGAAGACCGTATTCAAGCGCTTTTACCGCGTTCCGAACCGGACTCTTCCGCAGGTGCGCGGAACCGGCCTGGGACTTTTCCTGGTCCGCACCATCGCCAAGCGGCATGGCGGGCGTGTTTCTGCACAGAGCGCTGGCCAGGGCAAAGGCACCACAGTGATTTTCGAACTCCCGCGGAGCGTGGCGTGAGCCGGATTCTGATTGTTGAAGACGAAGCTCATTTGGCCACCGGTCTGCAATTCAATTTACAGGAAGAAGGGCACTCTGCCGAAATCGCCGGTGATGGCGAAGTCGCGCTGGAAAAACTTCTTACTGGGCACGAGCAATTCGACGTTGTGCTGCTTGACATCATGCTCCCCGGCAAGAATGGTTTCGAGGTGGCCGCCGCGTTGCGCCAGGCAAAGAACTTCGTGCCGATCCTAATGCTCACAGCGCGAGGAAGGGCAGAAGACGTATTGGAAGGCTTCGCTTCAGGCGCGGACGACTACATTGCAAAGCCGTTTGAATTGCCGATTCTTCTTGCGCGCCTTCAGGGACTCTTGCGTCGCACCGAATGGATGCGTCAGCACATGCCGGAGCGGACTCCCGAGCGGCCGCAAGGTACAGGCGATGAGAACGAACTGGATGAATTTTCCTTTCCTGGCGGCACCATAGATTTCGTAAACCTGGAGCTTAGAGCGAAAGGAAGCGTCACGCGCTTGACGGTGATGGAAGCTGAGTTGCTCCGGCACCTGATTCGCAATCGCGGCCGGGTGGTTTCGCGTAAATCCATCCTTGAACAAGTCTGGGGACTACGAGAAGACACCGACACACGCGCAATTGACAATTTCATTGTCCGTCTCCGCCGATATATCGAGGACAATCCCTCTCATCCACGTCATTTGCTCACGGTGCGTGGCGTGGGTTACAGGTTTGAATCCGATGCCGATGGAGACGGTTCGGAAAGCTAATGACGCGAAGCGGAGGACCCGGCAGCCAAGTCCCGGAGCACGCCAAGGAACGCAGCAGTAGTCTCCTCGTCCGAGAGCGCATCGAGTGCAATGGTGGCTGCGAGATTAGGTGAATCTGGACGGAAGCGTACGCTCAACAGGTTGTGCCCACGGGAGGTCATGAGGGTATTAACGACTGGCGTTAGCTCATGGGTCCATTCCGTGCGCGTGGTCAAAACCACTGGACCCGGGCGTGAGATGGTCCAATTTCTCTCCGGACTAGATATTTCCTTTGGCTTCTGGGTCAGCCAGCGATGGCGGGAAATCTCCAAATGGAAGGCCGGCGAATCGTCGAGATCGGCCTCAAATGTGAGTGTTTCTCGCTGCCGACGCCATGCGCAGACAATCCATTGCAGGGGAACGTGGCGCGGCAACAACTTGATGGTGACCCGGGCGTTCTCGAACCAATGGGTGGCAAAACTGAAATGTGCCTGCAACCGGCTGGCGCTAAGCCATCGGGTCTCCACAATCCGGCCCCGCGTCGCGCACGCAGCCTCCACCCATTGCAGAACCAGAGTTCCGCGCCTCCGGTTGTAGCGGGAAAACAGAAAGTACCAAAGCGCAACCAGGGCGGTCGCAGCGACTACCGCTTCAATGGCGATGGGCAGCACCACAAATCCTCAGATGCGAATGTTACGACTTAGGGGTGTAAGAGAGCAAGGATTTCAGTGTAGATTTTTTTAAGATTAACCACGATGCCTAAGTGGTTTAGGATGCGAGCTTTGCAGAATTCGAAGCCACCGACCGGAGAATTTTGTGCCATTCACGATCCGCGATTATCGGCCTGACGACTTCGAGAGGCTCTGGGAAATTGATCAGGTCTGTTTTCCTCCGGGTATCTCGTATAGCCGATTTGAATTGGGTATTTACGTTAGTCGCCGTAATGCCTTTACTTTGATTGCCCATGCCGGGGGGCCAGACGACGTGGACCAGAAAATTCTTGGTTTTCTGGTTGCCGAGGCAGGCCGCCGTCGCGTGGGTCATATCATAACCATTGATGTGCTTTCAGGAGCACGGAAACAGGGGCTTGGATCTTCACTGCTCGAAACTGGAGAGACGAGGATGCAGTCAGTTGGCTGCCGCTCCATTTACCTCGAGACTGCCGTAGACAATGCCGCTGCGCTGGCGTTTTATAAGCGGCACCGCTATGACGTCATCAAAACGGTGCCACGGTATTATTCGGACGGCGTGGACGCGCTGGTACTCGAGAAAAATTTGCTTCCCGCAGGTCCTTCCGATAACTTGCTCAGATGAAAGTTGCCATCCAGGGAGAGCTGGGATCATTCAGTCACGAGGCTGCACGAAGAATGGTTCCCGGATGCGCCATCGTTCCATGCGCGCGCTCGGCCGAAGTTTTCGATCTGCTGGAAGCGGATAAAGTTCCGATTGCGGTGATTCCAATTGAAAACTCGCTGGCCGGATCGGTTACCGAGCACATGGACCTTCTCCTTGCGCGAGATGTTTTTATCCAACGCGATTTTCATCTTCGGATTATTCACAACCTGATTGCAGCGCCAGGAGTGAAGAAATCAGACCTACGCCTCGCGTTTTCTCATCCGGTAGCACTCGACCAGTGCCGTGATTTCTTCAGCAAGAACTCGGGCATTCAGGCCACGCCTTTTTATGACACGGCGGGAAGTGTGAAGCATGTGATTGAGACCGGAATGCGTGACGCAGCGGGAATCGCCAGCCGGCACGCGGCTTCCGTTTTCATGGGCCGCATTCTGCTCGCGGGTATTGAAGACGACAAACGTAACTTCACTCGGTTCTTTCTGCTGCGCCGGAAGAAGCGCATTCTGCCCCGCGCGAACAAGACGTCAATTGCATTTGGCTTGAAGAACGTCCCGGGAGCACTGCACAAAGCGTTGCGGGTATTTGCCGATCGTGACATCAGTTTGAGCAAGATCGAATCGCGGCCGATCCGCGGACGTCCTTGGGAGTATGTCTTTTACGCCGATTTTCTGCGTGGAGACGACAAGCTGGCACGTGGAGCCCTGCTGCAGTTGAGAGTAGTGGCAGACATGGTAAAGGTGTTGGGAATTTATCCCGCAGTGTGATGTTCATGCCACCGAGAATTCCTTCTGAATCTCCTCTAGAGATGCGCCCTTCGTTTCCGGATATGCAATCAGAACTACAAGGAATTGCACAACTGTGATGGCCGCGAAGAATACGAAGGGCAACGGCTTTGACCACCTGGCGACCGAGGGAAATCCCAGCGAAATCAATGCGGCCGTGATCCAGTGGGTGAAGCTTCCCAGGCTTTGTCCTTTGGCGCGCACACGGTTTGGGAAAACTTCGCTGATGTAGACCCAGATCACCGCGCCCTGCGAAAAAGCGAAGAATGCGATGTACGTTACCAGCAGCCAGATAAGCAGATCCGGCCGTTTGTCTGTCGCGAAAATTGATGCAACGCCGGCGAGGCAACCTGAAGTGCCGACCGCACCAATCAGGAGCAACTTTTTGCGGCCTAACTTATCAATAACCGACATCGCGATCATAGTGAAGATCAAATTTGTAAGCCCGATGAACACGGCTTGCAATCCGCTTGAGACCTTGCTGAATCCTGCACTCGCGAAAATATCGTTCAGGTAATAAAGAACGGCGTTGATACCGGAGAATTGATTAAAGAATGCAATCGAAACAGCCAGAAAAAGTGGCACTCTATATTTTGCGGAGAGCAGAGGCTCATTCGCGTGCCCGTGTTCGGCATCAATAGAAGCGCGAATTTCCTGCAACTCCTGCTCATAATTCGCTTCTCCCGTCAGCCTAAGCACCTCTCATGCTTCGTCTAGACGCTGCTTCTTGATCAGCCAGCGCGGGCTTCGAGGAATAAAGAACAGCATTACCAGGAAAAACACAGCAGGAATCGCGCTCACGCCGAGCTCCCAGCGCCACTCGGCACTTCCGAGGTGCTGCATGCCAATAAGATAGTTGGAGAGATAGGCGAGCAGAATCCCGAACACGATGTTGAATTGAAAAAATCCGACTAAACGTCCGCGCCAGCTTGCCGGGGCGATTTCCGCGATGTACATGGGACCAAGCACCGACGATCCGCTGATTCCCAAGCCCGCAACGAACCTGATACAACCAATGATGCCCAGCTCCATGCTCCCGCGCAACCCAGTGCTGATAAAAAGTAGATCACGGCCATCAGGCGTAGGCTGTCGCGACGGCCGTAACGGTCGCCGGAATTCCAGCCAGCAGCGATCCCGCGACGGTTCCCCACAATGCCGCCGAGACTGTGAGTCCTTTCAGCAGCGGCGAAAGGCTGTAAGCGGAAGTAAGTCCGCTCGTCGTGCCGAAGATGACGACTGTGTCAAAGCCAAATAGCCGTCCTCCGAGCGCCGCTACGACTGTACTCTTGGCCAAATATGGATTCAGGCGCATGGTTTTCCTTCGAACTGAAGCCGCTAAGTATAAGCTCAGTCGAAGTACTTTCGTCCAGTTCTCTCTCAAACCTTCGTTTTTCACAAAGCGAGGCCAGAGGATTAGAATCCAAGTGCTTTGCGCGAGAGGGTGAACTTACGGCGTAAGCGACCGATGAATCCTCTGGGGATTGAAGGCATCAAAAGTTGAGTACGATACACTCAAGTCCCAGAATCACCTGAAAACGGCGCGGCGACGTAGCCGCAACGAGAAAAAAATGCCTGAAGATAAATCATTGCCGGTATTGCCTGTCCGAGACACGGTACTGTTCCCCCATGCCGTGCTGCCGCTGACCGTGGGGCGCGAAAGCTCTGTCCAGCTTATTAACTCGTTGGGTGAGGACAAGACCATCATCGTGGTGGCGCAACGCGAAGCGCGGGTAGATTCGCCGCAACCGACTGATCTTTATACGGTTGGAAGCCTCGCGGTTGTTCACAAAGTCGTCAAGATGCCGAACCAGAGCCTCTTTGTTTTTGCGGAAGGCCTGGAACGCGTGCGGCTCACAGAATTCACTCAACTCACGCCTTACATGATGGCGCGGGTTGATAGCGTGCCAGAAGCGGTTCCGCCAAAGTCTTCAGAGGTGGAGGCACTGCAGCGCAACGTTCTCACTCTCTTCCAGCAGATCGTAGCCGGCTCTCCAACATTGTCGGACGAGCTCTCGACGGTTGCGATGAATGTGGAAGAGCCGGGCCGCTTGGTTGATTTCATCGCGTCGTCGCTGCCATCGCTTTCGACCGCTGACAAACAGGACACACTCGAGACTACCGATATTCGCGTGCGGCTGGAAAAGATAAATCAGCATTTGGCCAAAGAACTCGAGGTCCAGCAACTGCGAAACAAAATTCAATCGGAAGTCCAGGACCGAGTCCAGCAAAGTCAGCGCGAATACTATCTGCGCGAGCAGATGAAGGCCATTCAGAAGGAATTAGGCGAACAGGACGAAGGCCAGCGCGACACAGAAGAGCTTCGGCAGAAGATTGAATCGGCAGGAATGCCGGATGAAGTTAAGAAAGAAGCTCTCAAAGAACTCGGCCGTCTCGCGCGGATGTCGCCGATGGCCGCGGACTACGGAGTTACGCGGAATTATGTGGAGTGGCTCGCCGTGCTGCCGTGGGCGAAGACCTCGGGCGGTGAAGTAGATATTCCGAAAGCAAAAGAAATTCTGGATACCGATCACTATGACTTGCAGAAGGTCAAAGATCGCATACTTGATTATCTGTCGGTGCGTCGTTTGAAGCCCGCAATGAAAGGCCCGATCCTTTGTTTCGTCGGACCTCCAGGCGTAGGTAAAACTTCGCTCGGACGCTCCATAGCGCGTGCGTTAGGTCGTAAGTTTGTCCGCATTTCGCTGGGCGGGGTGCACGACGAGGCCGAGATTCGTGGGCACCGGCGCACCTACATCGGCGCACTGCCAGGGCAGATCATTCAAGGCATTCGCCGCGCGGAAACGAAAGATCCGGTTTTCATGCTCGATGAAATTGACAAGGTAGGGCGCGACTTCCGCGGCGATCCAGGCTCGGCTTTGCTCGAAGCTCTCGATCCCGAGCAAAACTCGACGTTCCGCGACAACTATCTTGACGTACCGTTCGATTTATCAAAAGTGTTGTTCATCACGACAGCGAACATGCTCGATCCTGTAGCCGAGCCGCTGCGCGACCGCATGGAGATAATCGAACTGCAGGGTTATACCGAAGAAGAGAAGGTCCATATCGCTTTCCAATATCTGGTTCCGCGACAGATCGAAGAGAACGGCATTACGGCCGAGCAGATCGAGTTCCCCCAAGATGCAATGGGTCACCTCATCCGCCATTACACACGCGAAGCTGGAGTTCGCAACCTGGAGCGCAATATCGGGACGATTTGCCGGAAGCAAGCGCGACGCTTAGCTGAGGGCAAGGCCGAGAAGCTGCTGGTTACTCAGGAAATCATTCAAGAATTCCTCGGGGGGATCAAGGTCCGCAGTGAAGGCGAAATTGCCGAGCGCACCAAGCGCGCCGGCGTTTCTGTCGGCCTCGCGTGGACTCCGACTGGCGGCGATGTGTTATTCGTCGAAGCCAATGTGATGCGTGGGAAAGGTGGGTTCACCATGACGGGCCAAATCGGCCAAGTCATGCAGGAATCCATGCAGGCGGCGCTTACCTGGGTGAGGTCGAATGCCGTTCACCTGGGAATCGGAGAGAGCTTTTTCGCCGACCATGACATCCACATACATGTTCCTGCGGGCGCAATTCCTAAAGATGGGCCATCTGCTGGCGTAACGATGGCGACATCGTTGGTCTCTTTGCTAAAAGACCGGCCTGTTCGTCCATTGACGGCGATGACGGGCGAAATAACCCTGAGTGGGAATGTTCTGCCTGTCGGCGGAATAAAGGAAAAGGTCCTCGCCGCAAAGCGGGCGGGAGTGCATGACGTAATCCTGCCGGCTGAAAACAAGATGAACGTCGAAGAAGATCTCACGCCCGAGCAACTCGAAAACTTGAACGTTCATTACGTCAAAACAATCCGCGAGGTGCTCGAACTTGCGCTGCCATCGTCAGATCGTGACGAGCAACGCGATGCCGAGGAACGAGAGAAAGTCTTGGCGGAACAAACCGTCGGCTAGACTCGTCAATCAAAAACTCCTCAGACCTTGCAGCCAGTGCAAGGTCTGGGGTGAACCTACCTTCGTAATTCTCAAATCGGCCTTAATTACCATCGTCATCTGTTGCCTGTCCCGCGGCTGTTGCTAACTGGCACTGCTGTGCCGAAGTGTGCTGTGGATCGGAGAACCGCCCGATAGTCGTTCAGTTCAGCGTTTCGGCAGCGATTCCTTGCAGGAAGATTCGCGAGAGGCTGCACCGAGGCGTTTCAGGAAAACGGAATTGCTGGGAAGCGGTGCATAAGTTCCTCGGCGGGTAGGCCAATTGAGACCATTCATGCCAGCACCGGACCGGACCAAAAAGTTGCTGTTGTGTGCGGCTGGCGTGCTTTGGGTAATCGGTCTTGCATTTGGTTTGCGCGCAAGCCTCAATTATGAAAACGCGCCTGCCGCACCGGGGCAAGCACCGGCGCACTGGCCAGTAGAGAGCAAAATCCAACGTGGTTTCGGAGTACCGACACTGTAGTAATGGCACACCCACACTGCCCCTGTACCCGGGCGACATTGGGTGAGCTGGCGGTCCTGATGGCAAGAGTGCAAAAGCGTGTGAACGCGGTCGTGGTCTTCGTGGTCCCAAACGGAGTTCCAGAAAAATGGGAAGAGACAGACTTGTGGCGAAATGCGGCTCAGATTCCTGGTGTGCGAGTGCTAAAAGATGTGGGTGGGAAGGAAGCGGCAGTTTTGGCGCGCTCGCTTCCGGCCAAACGATGTTCTATGGCGCGGACGGAACACTGCAGTTTAGCGGCGGCATAACCGCTTCGCGTGGCCATTCCGGAGACAATGCCGGAGCTCGCGCGGGTCGAGGATCTGCGACACTCAGGAGGATCTGCGACACTCAGAAAGAGTGCTGCAGAAGCTTGAACTGGAAACCGGACGACTTGTTGCATCTCTGATAATGCGCCCAAAACCGGCCTCACCAAAAGCTTTTGGGGCTAGCAATTAACCGTTCCAAGCAGGCAGCGATAATCGTTGGATGCGATACCTCCGCTCCTTAGTTTTCATGTAACTGGCTTACTATCAATGACATGCATGTACCATAAGAGGTTTGCGTGCGTACCCGC
>Ga0209056_10000401_pt1 | contig 48357 bp, 45 predicted proteins | sample GraSoiAngelo_114_FD_185876 | JGI IMG/M metagenome (GOLD analysis project Ga0209056, IMG submission 185876) | Grasslands soil microbial communities from the Angelo Coastal Reserve, California, USA - 14_0903_13_40cm (SPAdes) (version 2) | ecosystem: Environmental > Terrestrial > Soil > Grasslands...
GTGCAGCCCAGGCTAGCGGGCCATGGGCCGACGTTGTTCGCGGGGCTATCGAAGTGTGTCGACTTGAAGCTCGTGAGCCGGCTGGAGTTCGGCTCGGGGGCGGTGGCGATGCGGTATGAACCGAGAAGGTAGCCATCGGACTTGTTACCCGAAGACAGATGATACGATGGAGGAACTGGTACACGTGAGGGACGGGCGAAAAGTCATCGTCCACATCGCGACGAGCGCTGATGGATACATCGCGCGGACGGACGGCGACCTCGAATGGCTGACCGCCCGTCCGGCACGAGCGGGTTTCTACGGGATCGACGCATTCATCCAATCAGTCGATACGAGAGTGCTTGGCCGGAAGACCTACGACGCGAGTCTGCGCATGGGAGCAAAGTTCGGTTCCAGGCAGCGCACCATCGTCTTCTCGCGCCATCCGCGTCCGAGCAATGCTCCGCCAGCCGTCGAATTCACCGACGAGGCAATCGCGGTGTTCGTGCATCGCCTGCGAGAACGCCAGGGCAAGAATATCTGGTTGATGGGCGGCGGTGAAATCATCGCCTCGTTTCTCGATGCGCAGGCGATCGACGAGTTCGTCATCAGCGTCGTGCCGGTATTCGTCGGAGACGGCATTCCGCTCATCGCACGACGTCACCGTCACGTCCCATTGGCGTTGCTGTCAACCGAGAAGTTTGCAGATGGTCTCGTCCAGCTGCGTTACGCGGTGCAGCCATGAGAATTGCTCACGCTGTGCTGTTGTGTAGCGGTGTCGTGGCGTCTCACCGCCCGACTGAAGTGCGCGGCATCTACGTCAGTCAAAACGGCGTGGGAACGTTCTTTCCCTGCGATGATCCCAAGAGTGCGGGCGCGAGCACCAGGGGAATGTCCCGCAGTGGCGCATCCGGTTTCGTCGGTGCTACCATCATGAGCGGGCTGCCGAACACGCGAAGGCCCTGGACACCCCGGCCCGCCGGGGTCTAATCTCCCTCATGCCCAACCGACATTTCGCCGTGCTCACCGCACTCCTGCTGGCTCTCACGGCCGCACCCGCCGTCGCCCAGACTCCTCCGGCCCTCCAGCTCCGCTGGGAGCTGGTCGGGGACAGCGTCACGACCGACTGGGCCGGCTCGCGAGCGGCGTTCACGATCACCAACCGCGGCGCGAAGCCGCTCCCCCCCAGCGGCTGGGCCATCTATTTCAGCGCGCTCCACTCGGCGCAGCCCAGCAGTGTGGGGAGCGGATTCGCCATCGAAGACGTAATGGCCGACCTCCACCGCGTCGTGCCGGCGGCGGGGTTCGCCGGACTGGCACCGGGCGCCAGCGTGCGGATCCCGTACGTCACGGACCTGCTGCTCAATCGCAGCTTCACGCCGAGCGGTCCGTACATCGTGTTCGACTCCGCGAAAGACGTTGGCCTCCCCTTGAGCGATTATGTGGCCGCCCCCTTCGAGCGCCGCGTGGCGACGCCCGAGACCCAGTTCGCGCTCGATTCCGTGATTCGGGTCATTCCGGCGGCCGAGCTGCCGCCGGTGTTACCGACGCCAGTGTCGGTGACGTCAGGAGCGGGAGCGCTCCGCCTGACCGCGATGCCGTCCGTCGAAGCCGCCGACTCGCTCAAGAACGAAGCGTCGTTCGCGGCGGAGTACCTGCGACCCTATTTCGGCGGCACCCGGAAGAGTGGCGTGCCGCCGCTGCGGCTCGAAGTCGGTCCCGTCGAAGGGCAGGCCTCCCCCGAGGCGTACACGCTCGTCGTGGATTCCGTCCAGGGCGTGCGGATCGTGGGCGCCACGTCCGCCGGCGTTTTCTACGGTCTCCAGTCGCTGCGCAGCTTGCTCCCGGCGCCGACTCCCCGCTCGGGTCTTGTGTTGCCGGCGATCCGGATCGTGGATGCTCCCCGCTTCGGCTATCGCGGCTTCATGCTCGACGTCGCGCGCAACTTCCACCAGAAACCCGTCGTGCTGCGCACGCTCGATCTCCTCGCCCGTTACAAGGTCAACGTTCTTCACATCCACCTCACCGATGACGAGGGTTGGCGGGTTGAGATCCCGAGCCTCCCCGAGCTAACCGCGGTGGGCGCGCGGCGCGGTCACACGCTCGACTCTCGCCGATTCCTGCAGCCGGCGTTTGGCTCTGGTCCCCAGATCGATAAGCCGTGGGGCAGTGGGTTCTATTCGCGCGCCGACTACGTCGAGATCATCCGCTACGCGAGCGCGCGACACATCGAGATCATTCCCGAAATCGAGATGCCGGGCCACGCGCGCGCCGCGATCAAGTCGATGGAGGCTCGGACGGACCGGGAGTACGCGCTGAGCGACCCGGATGACCGCTCGATGTACGCGTCCGTCCAAGGCTATCCTGACAACGTGATGAACCCGGCGCTCGAGTCGACGTACCGGTTCATCGAGCGCGTGGTCGGCGATCTCGTGGCGATGCACCGCGAGGCCGGCGCGCCGCTGCGCCACATCCACATGGGTGGCGACGAGGTCCCGGCGGGCGTCTGGGTTGGGTCGCCGGCCGTCCAGGCCTACATGCGGGCGCACGGCCTCACAAATGTCGACGATCTGTGGTTCGCGTTCTACGCCAGAGTCGAGCAGATCCTGAAGGCCCAGGGTCTCACCCCCTCGGGCTGGGAGGAGATCGCGGTGCGCAAGACCCTGCGCGATGGACATCAGGTGAACATCCCCAATCCCGATTTCGCCGCACGCGGCTGGCGCGCCTACGTCTGGAACAACGTCGCGGGCTGGGGCGCCGAAGATCTCGCCTACCGCCTAGCGAATGGCGGCTACGATGTCGTGATGAGTCCCGTCACCAATCTCTACTTCGATCTCGCGTGGAATCAGAACCCCGAGGAGACGGGGCTCGACTGGGGCGGCTATGTCGATCTGCACAAGCCGTTCGACTTCATTCCGTTCGACTATTACCGCAACGCCCGCGTCGACCGGCGGGGCAACCCGCTGGATCCCGCCGTGTTCGCCGGGAAGGACCGGCTCACCGACTACGGCCGGGCCCACATCGTGGGGATTCAAGCGGATCTGTGGTCGGAGACCTTGGGCGGCGCGGGACGGGTCGAGTACATGCTGCTCCCTAGGGTTTTCGCCCTGGCTGAGCGGGCGTGGGCGCCGGACCCGGACTGGGTCCGGGAGCACGACGCCCAGAAGTCGGAGTCCCTCTATCGCGAGGCGTGGTCCCGCTTCGTCAACGTCGTCGGCCAGCGGGAGCTGCCTCGCCTCGATCGGGAGGTCCCGGGTCTCGACTACCGGATCCCCACTCCCGGCCTTAAGGCCGAGGGCGGGATGGTGCGCTGCAGCGTTGAGCTGCCCGGGTTTACGTTGCGCTACACGACCGACGGTAGCGAACCGACTGTCCGCAGTGCTGTGGTGAGCGGTCCGATCCCGTTCCGCGGGACGGTGCGCGTCGCGGCGTTCAACACCACGGGGAGAAAGGGCCACACGGCCCGCCTCACGGCTCCCTAAGGAGTGAGTTGTGGAACTACGGCCCTTAACGGATACCGACTACGAGTTTCTGGTCTCGCTGCAGCGGCAGGACGACGTGTGGGAGTTCATCGGCACGCTGCCGCTGCCGGGGGAAGGGCACACCCACCATCTCTTCGCGATCAGCGAGGGCGAGCTGCGCTTGGGGTTCGCCGGCCTGGTCAAATCGCCCGCGCTCGACGGCAATGATTTCGAGGTGCTGTGTGCCGTGAGATCGGAAGTCCAACAGCGGGGCGTCGCGAAGCAAGCCTGCCAGCTTGTGCTCGCGTGGGCCTTTCAAACCGCAAAGCTCGACCGGGTCATCGCCTGCATCGATGATACCAATGAGCCGGCGCGCGCGATTGCGCTCAAGATCGGGATGACGGCATTGGCGACGCGTCCGCCGGGCCGAACGGTGTATGTGAAGTATCGCGACGAGGGCAGCCTGACGCGCGCCTAACGCACCGCACGTGGAGCCTTCGTCGCGGTGTCCCCCAACCACTGTAAACCATCGATGATCAGCTGATCCTGAATCGGGTTGTGCAGCGTATAGGACAGCGTCCGGTTCGTCGCATCGTACTTGTGCTCGTAGTCCATGTCGTTGTGACCCATGTTGAGATAGATCATCTTGAAGTTCCTGTTCGTCCACACCACCGGGTAGTAGCCACTGTGCCAGATCTCGTGCGGCTTCGGGCCGGTGCCGAGCGGGAAGCTGGTCGAATCGATGGACAGTAGAATGTCGATGTCGCGGTTCTGCCGCAGATCTTTTTCCCACCGGTACCACTCACTGGGCGACGATCGAAACGTCTCGGGCAAATGCGCAGTCGCGGGATGCGTGCGGTCCTCGACCCGGAGGATCGCCGCCGTCGGTCGCCACGTGTTACTCACGTAGGAGCCTGACCCCAGAAACGTGTTGTGATACCAGTCCCAGTTTGCCGGATAGGCCGATGGCGTCAGCGCAAAACCGGCAAAGTGAAAGCCCATCCAGGCGCCGCCATGCTCCATGTACGCCTGAAATGCCGCTCGTTGGGCCGGATCTTCGGGACGCGTATCGAGAAACACCACGACCTGGTAGTGCGCAAGAAAGCCAGCGTTCAGATTGCGCCAGCTGGTGGTCGTGTCAAAGCTGAACTGGTACTTCGCCGCCACTTCCGGAAACCATCGCTCGGCTTCCCGGACAAAGCTGATATGCGCCGGATCTTCCTTGGCGGTATAGAACGCGATCACCCTGAACTTTGGCCTGTTGGCGCTGACGCCTGAACAGACAAAGATGAGCGCGGCAATGCCCACGGCTTTGAGCGCAGCCATGGCTCTCTTTTACGGGACCTGCTTCCGCAAGATAGCCCGCGCCGGCGCCCCTTCGTGCCCGCGCACCTTGAGCGGTAACACGATCAGATCATAGTCCCCCGAGACCACCGGGCGCAGGTCCAGCCCCTCCACGATGGGGATCCCGTGGCCGAGCAGAATCTGATGCGTCCGCGGCGCCGGTGCGCCGAATTGCTCGGCCGAGATGTAGTCCACCCCGACCAGCACGACGCCGGCATCCGCCAGCAGCTGCGCCGCGTCCGGGGCGATGTACGCGAAGTCCCGATGGAACGTGGACGAGTCCATCCAGCCGCGCAGCGTGCTCCGCGTCCGAAACAGCACCCGCTGCGCGCCTTTCCAGTCGTGCCGGTTCAGCTCGGCCGCGTCGATCGCTTGCACGCTGTCGGGAATCTCAATCACTCGCGCCGCGCCGATCAGCGGGTTCAGCGCCAGCTGATCGATCGGTGCGCCACCCGCAACGAAATGCATCGGGGCGTCAATGTGGGTGCCACTGTGCGCGCCCATCGAGTAGACCGACAGCGTCAGCTTGTCGCCTTTTCGCATATCCTTGAGGAAATCGAACTTCATTGGCGCGTCGCCCTGATAGACCGGAGTCGTCGCCGGATCGAGCGTGGCCGTCACATCGATCCAACCCTGACCCAAGCCATGTTCGCGTGGGGAGCATCCCACCACGAGACTGAGCAACAGTGTGAATCCCAACCCCGCCACGCCGATAATCGTCTCGGCGACGGTCCACGTCTTCAGCGTCTGTTGCACGGTCATGTTGAAGAACTCCTTGATGAGCCAGAACCCCGAATCGTTCACGTGTGACAGCACCAGCGAGCCGGCCCCCGTCGCGAGCACGAGCAGCTCGGCGTGCGTCCCCGGCGTCCCGGCCGCGATGGGGGCGACCAGCCCGGCACTCGTCGTCATCGCCACAGTCGCCGAGCCGGTCGCCACGCGGATCAGCGCCGCCACGCTCCAGGCGAGGAGCAATGGCGATGCATGCGACCCGAGCGCCACGTCGGCAATCGCCTTCCCCACGCCGCTCTCCAGGAGCACCCGGTTGAACCCGCCGCCGGCCCCGATCACCAGGAGAATGGTGGCCGTCGGCCCGAGGCAATCGTTCGCGAACTTGAGGATCTGATCGCGCGTGAAATGGCGCCGGTATCCCAGCGACCAGAAGGAGAAGAGCAGGGCCGCGAGCAGGGCGATGATCGGGCCACCGACGAAATCGAGCGCCGCGCGGAGCGTGCTCGTGGAGTCGAGCGCAACGTCGGCGGCGCTCGCGCAGAGCATGAGGATGACGGGGAGCAGCACCGTGAAGACTGAGATCCTGAAGCTCGGCATGTCCGCCGCGTTGCCGGCGGTGCCGCTGGTGAACTGGACAGCGATGGGGTTGTCCGTCAGAAGTTGAATCCGCGGCGCGATCCACGAGGCGAAGATCGGGCCGGCCAGCGCGGCCGTCGGGAGGCCGACCAACAGGGCATAGGCGATCGTGCGCCCGATGTCGGCCTTATAGGCGACGACCGCGAGCATCGCCGCCGGATGGGGCGGCATCATCCCATGCACCACCGATAGCCCCGCCACCAGCGGGATGCCGATCTTCACGAGTGACAGCCCCGACGTCCGCGCAATCGTGAACACCAGCGGAATCAGCAGAACGAAACCCACTTGAAAAAAGACCGGAATACCCACGATGAAGGCGACGAACATGATCGCCCAGTGGACTCGTCGTTCGCCGAACAGCGTGATGAGCGTCGTCGCGATGCGCGTCGCGGCGCCGGACTCGGCCATCAGTTTGCCCAGCATCGTGCCGAGGGCCACCACGATCGCGATGAATCCCAGAATTCCACCGACCCCGTCCTGGAATGCCTTCACGACATTGGGGAGCGGCATTCCCGCGGCGGTCCCCATCCCGAGCGACACCAGAATCAAGGCGACGAAGGGGTGGAGCTTGACGCGTGCGATCAGCACGATCAGCGCCACGACCGCGGCCAGCGCGTAGAGCAGCAAGCGGGTATTCGGGCTCATGCCGCACGCCTCACCAGGTCGGCGACGATGGCGTCCGGCGCCTGGCGTATATCGCACACCCACGCGCGCTCGTCGGCCGACGGCTCCTCCAGCGTGGCGAGCTGGCTGTCGAGCAGCGCTGGCGGCATGAAATGCCTCGGGCGTTGCGCCATGCGCTCGGCGAGGAGATCTCGGCTCCCCGCGAGGTACACAAGGCGCAGATCCGCCGCGCCCCCCGAGCGCAGCAGATCACGATAGGTCCGTTTGAGCGCCGAGCAGGAGACCACGAGGCCAAGCTTCGCGCGCTGCGCGTCGCGCAGCCGGTCCGCGACCCTGATCAACCAGCCGCGGCGGTTGTCGTCCGTCAGCGGGATCCCGGCCGCCATGCGCCGGACGTTGTCCGGCGGATGCAGGTCATCGCCTTCGACGAACTCGATGTCGAGCGCGCGCGCGAGCAACGGACCAATCGTGCTCTTTCCGGAGCCCGCGACGCCCATGATCACGTAGAGACCAGTGTGCCCAGCGCCCATGAAGTGGCCCCAATCCTATACCACCGACCGATTCGAGGCTATTCTGCTAGGCGTTGCGATCGGCTGATCACTCTTGGGGAGCGGCGCTAATGCAACTGGCGATGATCGGGTTGGGCCGGATGGGCGGCAACATGGTGCGGCGGCTCAGTCAGGGCGGGCACGAGCTGATTGTGTACGACTCGAGCGCGGACGCGGTCAAACCACATGTCGGCAAGGGCACCACGGGCGCCAAGGACGTCGCCGACCTGGTTCGGCAGCTGACGCCGCGGCGAGTCGTGTGGATGATGGTGCCGGCCGGTGCGCCAGTCGAGCGCACCATCGAGCAACTCGTGCCGCATCTCACCCGCGGTGACATCGTCATCGACGGCGGCAACTCGAACTTCCGCGATTCGCTGCGCCGGGCCGAGGCGCTCAAGGCAAAGGGAATCGAGTTCGTGGACGTCGGGACCAGCGGCGGGATCTGGGGTTTGACGCTCGGCTACTGCCTGATGATTGGCGCCTCGCTTGCAGCATTCCAGCACTGCGAGCCGATTTTTCGGAGCCTGGCGGCGCCCGAGGGCTACGCCCACGTGGGTCCCTGCGGCGCGGGCCATTATGTGAAGATGGTGCACAACGGGATCGAGTACGGGCTCCTCCAGGCGTATGCCGAGGGCTACGAGATCCTGCATGCCTCTGACGATTTCAAGCTCGGGTTGGGCCAGATCGCGAAGCTATGGAACCATGGCAGCGTTGTGCGCTCCTGGTTGAACGAGCTGGCGGAGAAGGCGCTCTCAGGCGACGGCGAGCTGGCCGGCATTCGGGGCTACGTCGAGGACTCCGGCGAGGGGCGGTGGACGGTGGAGGAGGCGATACGCCTCGGCGTGCCGGCGCCCGTGATCACGCTGTCGCTGCTCGCGCGGCTCCGCTCCCGCCAGGAAGAGTCGTTCGGCGCCAAGGTGATCGCGGCGCTGCGCAGAGAGTTCGGCGGGCATGCGGTGCAGACCAAATGACGCTGAAGTAGTTTAGATCATGGCCGAGCGCCGCTACAATGACAAGGAAATCGCTGCGATCTTTCGCGCGGCCACCGAGCTGCCGCCGGTGGCGGAGCGAGCCGAGGTCCCGCGCGATGAAGGGTTGACGCTCGCCGACCTCCAGGCGATCGGTCGCGAGGTCGGCATTCCGGCCGAGGCGGTCGCGCAGGGTGCCCAGGCCCTGGACGCGCGGCCCGGTGCCGCGTCCCGCACGTTCCTCGGACTTCCGATCGGCGTGTCCCGCACGGTCGACCTGAATCGCCGGCTCACGGACGAAGAGTGGGAGCGCCTGGTCGTGCAGTTGCGCGAGGTCTTCAATGCACGCGGCCGTACGCGGTCCGACGGCTCGCTGCGGCAGTGGACCAACGGCAACCTGCAGGTCCTCCTCGAACCCACGGACACCGGGCATCGCCTGCGCTTCGGGACGGTTCATGGCGCTGCGCGCGCCTCGATCGGCGCCGGGATTTTCGTCCTCGGCATAACCGCCACCGTGGCCATGGCGAGCGCGCTCGGTGGTTACTTCGGCGAAGCCCTTCCAGGCATGGCGCTCCCGTTCTTCGCGGGTGTCGCCATGATCGTCAGCGGCGCCGTGCGGCTGCCGCGCTGGGCGCGGTTGCGCAAGCGCCAGATGGAAGCGCTGGCAGCCAAGGTCGTGGTGCCCCCGGGTTCCAGCACACCGCCGGCGGCGCTGCCGCCCGAATAGCCGGCATGAAGCCCAAGCGCATCAGCGGGAGCATCTGGCTGCTGGTTCTTGTCGCCGGTCCCGTGAAAGCGCAATCGTGGCGCTACGCCGACGTGAATTTTCCCGTTGCCCTCGACACCTTCGTGAGTCAGAGCACCTTCCGCTGGGTCGGGCGTCCCCGGCTCGGCATGTCGCTCACGTATGTCATTCCGGGAGACGATGCGACGGAGCTGACGGTTTACGTCTATCCGATCCGGAGCGAGGACACGGTGGCGACGCATGGCGATGCGAGCAGCGAGCGCGACATCGCGCTCGAGGAGATCAGGACCTACGCGAAGAACTACCGCGACCTGAGCGAATTCCACGTGGATAGTGTCGGTGCGTTCGCGCTCAAGGTCGGCGGCCGATCCTACAGCGGCGCCTACGCGGCGATGCTGATGCGCTTTGACAAGACCCCCGTGACCTCGCTGCTGTACGTGTTCGTGCGCAACCGCACCTATCTCAAGTTCCGTTTGAGTTATCTCGAAAGCGCGGGACCCGCGTTACGGCCGCACATCGTCCCGCTGATCCAACAGGCGCTCGCGATCATCGAAGAGCCACCCGGCGGCAAATGACGCTCCGCAGTCCTGACGCCGCGCGAAGCTATTGATGGCGGAATTCCGGTGCAAAGCCTTTCTCTTCGATATGGATGGCGTGCTCGTGGATTCACGAGCCATCGTGGAGCGGACGTGGCGCCGTTGGGCCGCCGAGCGTCATCCGATCGATCTGGTCAGGCTGCTGCACGTCGCGCATGGCCGGCGCGCCCGTGACACGCTGCTCATCATGGCGCCCAGCCTCGCGACGGACACGGAAGTCGCGTGGCTCGACGCGACGGAGCTCGCCGATGTGGAGGGGCTGCGCGTCCTGGGGGGCGCCCACGAGCTGGTCGCTGCGCTGCCGCGGAATCGGTGGGCGATCGTGACGTCATGCGGACGAGATCTGGCACGGCTCCGGCTCGGGGCGGTCGGGTTACCGGCGCCGGACGTGCTCATCGTCGCCGAAGAGGTGCCACGCGGCAAGCCCGCGCCTGACGGGTACCGGCTCGGCGCGGAGCGACTCGGGTATGCGCCCTCGGCCTGCATCGTGTTCGAGGACGCCCCGGCCGGCGTGGCAGCAGGGAAGGCGTCAGGCGCGCGTGTTCTGGCGCTGACCACGAACTATGCGCCACGAGATCTGCAGGAGGCGGGGGCGGATGCAACGATCGCGGATTTGAGGAGTATTCGGGTCCGTGCCGAACATGACGCGTTCGTCGTCACCATCCAGTGATTCGTACTTAACTTAGATGCACTATGACTGACGAATTCAAAGCCAAGCTGAGTGCGCTCCTCAAAGCACACGCCGATCGTTCCGCGAAAGCGGCGCCTGCGGACAAAACACCGAAGGATCACGCGGATCGACGGATGTGCGGGGAGCGACTGCACGCGGTGGTGCGGCCGGTGCTCGATGGGCTGCTGGCCGAGCTCAAGGCGGCCGGGCACGAGGCCTCGGTGCGGGAGCACATCGAACGCGACGACGCCTATCCCAGCGTCGCGCTGTCGTTCACGCCGCGGGGCGGGCTCGCCTCGGCGCTCATTTTTCGCTACGACCCCCGGCACGGCATCGTCGTACAACGCGAGGTCAAACAGGCGCCCTGGAAGGGGCGGCCCCCGACGGGAACGGGCGATCGGCTCGGGACGATCGGCATCGCCGCCGTGTCCGTAGCGTGGGTCGAGACCAAGAGCCTCAGCTTCGTTGAGGCGGTGCTGAAGGCAAATTAGGAAGGTCCATGAGTCGCTGCGCATGGGGCGTAACGATTGTCGTGCTAGCCTTCGTGGCGATGGCCTCGCCCGCCCGGCCGCAAGTCGCCCGGCCGCGACCCGATTCCGCTGATGTGCGAAAGCGCATCCTCAAGGCGATCCGCGACACATCCGGCGAAACTGCGTTGGACCGTTATCGCCTGCCGTATCTCGCCGCCGAGGCAGGCTTGAATATCCCCGCGTTGGTCGGCCCGTTTCTCCGCAGCCCGAACGCAACTGTTCGTGCTCACGCGATCGAGTTTCTCGATCCCGACCTGCTTGCCGATTCGAAGCTCGCTCAGGTGGACTCCGCGATCACCCTCCTACAACTCTCGATGCGCGACGACAGTCCTGAGGTGCGAGAGGCCGCGGTCCAACACCTCGCCAGGTGCGAGGTGTTTCGGAAAGGCTCGGCGGCACCGGCGCTGACGGCCGCCCTGGCCGACCGGGATGGCGAGGTGCGACGTGGTGCGGTGTACGCGCTCGGGCAGATGGATTCAGCTGCTATCCCGGCAATTCCAAAAATCATTCAACTCATGTCCCGAGATCCGTCACGCGATGTGCAGTGGCTGTCTATCCGGGTTCTGGGATGGCTCGGTCCCTTGGCACGCCAGGCGACGCCCGCACTCACGCAGTTGACCGGGTCTCCCAACGATTCCATTCGAGTAGAAGCCGTCCTCAGTTTGGGATCGGTGGCGAGACCCAGGCATGGCCAAGCCGTCGATACGCAGATCGTGGCAACGCTTCGCAAGGCCATGGGGGATCGGAGCCCCGAGGTCCGCCAGGCTGCGGTGCAAGGACTGGCTTGGCTGGGTCCGCATGGCGCGGAGCTGGCCGCATCAGCGCTGACCGATCCGGATACCTCCGTTGCGATGACGGCCGCCGGTTTGCTTGGCCAGGGCGAGGCCAGCCCGCCCGTGATCGTGGCGCTGATCCATGCTCTGAGCAACCCACGCGCCCAGCTCCGACTGGAGGCGGCCGATGCACTCGGGAGTCTGGGTGAAGCAACGCGCCATGACCTCACTGCTGCCGCTGCGTCTCCGGATCCGGCCGTGCGCGAGGGCGCGAGACGTGGCCTTCGCTATCTCGATCGCGTGCGGGCATCCGCCGTCTTCGATCGTTGTTACACAATCTCACGCGGCCCCTGGTCCCCCGTGCTCGACCTCGGTGGGGACAGCGTCTTTTCCATTCCCACGCGGACGATTCGCTTCCTCGGTCGGAAAGCCGGCTGGACGCGTGATCCTGACAGCCCGGTCGAAATGTTGGCCATTCCGGCGAACGGCAGCCGCATGACCATACACGGCACGCCATCCTGGATGCCGAGCTCCGATGGACACGGGATCGAGATCGTGTGGTCCACAGGGTTTAGTGGTCTTACAATGCGTTTGCAAACAGCCGACAGCGGGGCGACTCTCACAGGCCAGGCAGAAACGTTCTGGGACTTCCCCCGGGAGGTCCAACGGGCGCCCGTGCAGGCGAAACGGGTCGAGTGTCAAGAACTCGACACAGCGAGGTGAGGAACATGGACCCTGCCGCCCAACCCGTTGCCGCCGCCCGTGGCGTTCGGATTCTGCACGCCGCGCTCGCCATTGGACTGAGCGTCGTCGCCGGCACGTTCGTCTTTGTGCTCCGGAGCCTGGGGCCGTCCCTGCCCAACACGCCCCTCATCGGCTACGCCACCGCCGGGCTCGGCTTGGCGAACCTGGCCGTCGCCGCCGGGTTCTTCCGGCCCAGGATTCCCCCGCGACCCATGGATCAGTTGCCCGACGAGTATTGGGTCACCACCGAGGCTCGCGCGGCGGCGATCGTGATCTGGGCTATGATTGAAGGCGCTGGCCTGATTTCCTTGGTGGGCTATCTCCTGACGGGAAATGTCGTTCCGGCGGCCGTCGCAGCCCTGGCAATTGTGACGCTCATCGTGCTACGCCCTTCGCGACTCGAGGGCGATGCGATTTGAATGACTCCGTACGACGCGCGCTGAACATCGCCGCGATCTTCGTGCTCGTCCTCGGTGTCAGCGTGGTGGCGCTGCTTTATTGGTTCGGACATGGAGAATTGCGCGATGCGGCACGCGCATCACTCAAGGTCGACTTGCGCAATCTCGGCGTCGCGGAATCGCTGTATTTCGCGCAGCATCACACCTACACCGCCGTCCTCACTGAGCTGGCAGACTTTCATCCTCGCAGCAATGTATCGGTCGAACTGGCCGACTCGACCGGCTGGGAAGCCACCGCGGTCGAAACGAGACATGCGCAGGTGTGCACGTTTGGCTCCGGGGACGTGACGGTGAAATGTCAGTGAGGAGGATCGTGAGGCACGCATGGTCGTTGGCGGCAGCCGGACTCGCTCTCACGCTCGGCTCAACCCGCCGGGCGGCGCATTCGTCGCGCTGGCGATCGATCTCGAGGTCGCTCTGCGGACCACCATCGCCCCACCCCATCGACATCGACTACCGCGGAAAACGCCGCTATTATGGAAATGGGAGACGGAAGCGGTCTCGGACGCGTATACGTCCGCTGGTCCCGCGTGTTGCCATCCCAACTGGTCACCAGGGTTCGACTCCCATCTTGTTCTGCCTTAAGGGTCCAGCGGTGAGACCGCATCCCTCGCCCGGCCCTGCAGGCTCACGCCTCCGCTGAGCGCGGGAGGGCCCTTAAGGTGGAACTCATTCTCGCAATTGCAGGCGCCTTCTTCCTGTACCTTCTGTGGCGTACACAGCTTGCGTCCATCACGGTCTTCGAATACGAGCGCGGCCTCCGCTTCGTGCGCGGCCGCCTGCGGAGCGAATTGGGGCCCGGCCTCTACCGATACTTGCGCGCGTACACGGTCATCCGGAAGGTCGACACGCGGCCGGTGCAGCTGCCCGTGAATGGGCAGGAAGTATTGAGTAAAGACGGCGTAGCGGTGAAGGTAAGCCTGTCTGCCGGCTATCGCGTGACGGATGCGCGGGCCGCCACGCTCAACGCCGACAACTACATAACCGCGCTGTACACGGAACTGCAGCAGGCGCTACGCGCTGCCGTGTCCGCAACCGAAGTCGAGACGTTGCTACAGAATCGTGCGGAGTTGGGCCCGCAGATTCTGCGGACCTGTCAACCCGCCGCTGAGCGACTGGGCCTCGTGCTCGAGCGGTTGGCGATCCGCGATCTGACGTTGCCGGGTGATCTCAAGAAGATCTTTGCGCAGGTTGTGAAAGCGCGGCAGGAGGGACTCGCGGCGCTCGAGCGCGCCCGCGGTGAAACTGCGGCGCTCCGCAATCTCGCCAACGCCGCGCAGATGGTGCAGCGCAATCCTCAGCTGCTGCAGCTGCGGCTGCTGCAGGTGGCCGGGCAGCAGACCGGGACGACTCTCGTTATCGGCATGCCGCAAGGCGCCACGCCGATTCCGCTCCGCGAAGGCGCTGCGGATGTCGAGGCTCTACCGACCGAAGGGCAAACCGATAAGCCTGCTGAGTAGGGGCCTCACCGCGGCGCTATTAATCATCGCGGCCGCTGCCCGGGCGCACGCGCTGCAGCAGCGCACCTACGCCAATCCCATCGACATCGACTACCGCTACAACTTCGAGCAGCACAACGAGGGCATCTCGTATCGCTCCGGCGCCGACCCGGTGATCGTGGTGCAGCGCGGCAAATACTATCTCTTCGAAACGATCGGCGACGGTTACTGGGAGTCCTCGGACCTCGGTACGTGGCGTCACATCACGCCATCGCGCTGGCCGCTGACCGACGTCGTCGCGCCCGCGGTGCTGGCGGTGCGCGATACGATCTATCTCCTGCCGAGCACGACGAGTCCGCTGCCGATCCTGATGCTCACCGAGCCGGCGACCGGCCGCGTCGAGTTCTACAATCGGCTGTTGCCCTGGCTGCCCATGGCGCGGGCACGCGAGGCCAACGTCCTGGCAAAGCCCGATTCCGTGCAGCCCGGTCCCTGGGATCCGCAGTTCTTCTACGATCCTGACACCGATCGCTGGTTTCTCTATTGGAATTCGTCGAACGCGTACCCGCTGCACGTCATCGAGCTCGATAAGAGCAGGCAGCTCGCATATAAAGGAACGCCCAAGTGGCTGTTCGGTCTCGATCCGGCGCAGCATGGCTGGGAGCGCTTCGGCCAGGACCATCGGGATTCGACCATCAAGCCGTTCATCGAAGGCTCCTGGATGACGAAGCACGGCGGCCGCTATTACCTCCAATACGGCGCCCCCGGTACGGAGTACAACGTCTACTCGACCGGCGTCTACACCGCCGACGATCCGCTCGGCCCATTCACGTATGCGCCCTACAATCCCGTGGCGTACAAGCCGGGTGGATTCGTGCAGGGCGCCGGGCACGGGAACACCTTCCAGGATGTCTACGGCAACTGGTGGAACACCGGCACGCCGTGGATCGCCGTGAACTGGAATTTCGAACGCCGCATCGGACTGCATCCCGCGGCCTTTGACGCCGCCGGGCAGCTGCACGTGGACACGCGGTTTGGCGACTTCCCGCACTGGCTGCCGACCAGGCCCGGGCAGTCGAGCGACGACCTCTTCACCGGCTGGATGCTCCTGTCATATCGGAAGACCGCCACGGCGTCGTCGGCACTCGACAGCTTCCCGCCGAACGGAGTCACGGACGAGAATCCTCGCACGTTTTGGGTGGCGCGACAGAATCGGCCCGGCGAGTGGCTCACGATTGATTTGGGCGGGACGTATGACGTCAAAGCGATTCAGGTGAATTACGCCGACTACAAGTCTGGACTCTACGGCACCGACTCCACCGTCGTCACGCGGTTTCGGCTCCAGGCGTCACTGGACGGCCGCGAGTGGGTCGCGGTCGCGGACCTCTCGGGCGAGCAGCGCGATCGTCCCAACGCCTACATCGAGATGGCGATGCCGGTACGCGCGCGTTTCGTGCGCTACGAGCACATCCACGTGGGTGCCGCGAATCTCGCGATCAGCGATATCCGCGTGTTTGGCACGCGTTGGGGCGGCGCTCCGCGCCCGGCGACGCCAGGCGGACTCACCGCGCGGCGTGATCGTGACGCTCGCAACGCCGTGATTACCTGGAAACCGGTCGCCGGTGTCGTTGGCTACAACGTACGCTGGGGCATCGCGCCGGCGAAGTTGTACCAGACCTACCAACGCTTCGCCGATCAGGGCACGACGCTGGAGCTGCGCGCGCTGACGGTGGGGCAGGGGTACTGGGTGGCAGTCGAGAGCTTCGATGAGAACGGTGTTTCAGCACTGAGCGCGGTGACGCCGATTCGTTAGACTTGGAAGTCCCGAGGAGGCTCGCGAAACGTGTTTTTGATTCCCAGCTGGGCGCTCGGCGCGGCGGTCATCCTCATCGCGATTCAGGTCGGGCGGGCGATCTCAGGCCGATATCCGCGTTACCGTCGCGGCGGGCCGGAACAATCGGACACCGACGTGGCCGAGCTGCGGCAAAGCCTCGATGCGATGCAGACCCGCGTCAGCGAGCTCGAGGAACGTGTGGATTTCGCGGAACGGCTGCTAGCCAAGCAGCGCGACTCCGATCGGCTGGGTGCGTAAACGAATGGCCGGATCGAAGAGCAGAGTCTGGCTCATCGTGGGAATGATCGTCACGCTGGCGGCGGCCGGGTCCTGGGCCGGCTATCGCTGGCTACAGGGCGCTGTCGCCGGCTTGATGGTTGAGGGCCGCAAGACGTACGAAGAAGGGACGCGCCTGGGGAGCTCGCTCACCGCCACGGGGTGTCTCGACACGGCGTTTGCGCGCCACGCGCGCGCGCCGACCGCGTCGATGAGTGGGCAAATCAATGAAGGGGTCTTCCTCGAAGCGTGTCTGCGGGTGAGCACGCCATCCGGTGTCTGCGACAGCATCCCTCCGACCGACAACCTGAAGGAGATTATGCGTTTTTCGGTGTGGAGCGTCCAGCAATGCCGCGCGCGCGGACTCGAAGACCGAAGTTGCCCACGCTTGCTGCAGGCAGTTGCGAATGATTGCCGCCGGCGGAAAGCAGGAGGCGGCTAGGACTATCGCGGCAGATTGAGACTCTTCAAGTAATCGGTGACGACGTAGGCGGGCACGCCGAAGATGATCTTGCCGTTCGATTCGCGCTCACCGCCGTACAGCACGGCGATCACTCTCCCGTCGCGATCGAAGATGGGACTCCCTGACGACCCCGGCGCGCCGTAAGCGTCCACCTGCACCACCGCCGTCAGCGTCTTGCTCACCGTTCCGACCGTCAGCGTCGGTTCGGCGATCGGCTGGCCGCCCTGCGACTCCATCGGGAGATCGAAGCCGAGCGGATAGCCGAGGATCGCAACCGGGTCGCCGCGCTCGAGCCCCTCGCGCGTCTTGGCCAGGCCTGCGACGCGCGGCGTTCCGCCCTTGATCAACACGCGGAACACGCCGACGTCCGCCTCGGGCGAGACGCCGATCAGCTCAGCGCGCCAGAATTGCGTGCTGCCCGAGAAAATCACCCCCAGGCGGCGCGGCGTCTTGGTGCCGTCCTCGCCCGCAAGAATGTGCTTGTTCGTAACCATCGTGCCCATCGAGTCGACCGCGAACGCCGTTCCACTGAAGCGCTCACCGTCTGTGTACTCGACGAGGACGATGGCGACCGCATCCTGATTGCGGTGCGAGATCGCGCGGTAATCGACGCCGCTCGCCCCGGCCAGCGCCCGCTGCCGCCGCTCGGCGACGTCCAGCTCCGTGCGCAGCCGGGCGACCGACGACGCGTCGCCCCCTGAGGCACCCAGCTCGCGCCGGAGCCGCGCGGTCTCGTCCTGCGACGCCTTCAGCGCGTCGCGGACGCCTTGCAGCTCGGTCTGGAAGTGCGACGTCAACGCGCGCGATTCGCGCATGAGGCTGTCGGCGCGCAGCTGCAGACGCAGCAGCTCGTTCGCGCGCCGCCGGCCGTCCCACTGCATCCAGGTGAAGCCGGTGCCCACGATGAGCAACAGCACAATCAGCACCTTGGTGGTCCGCCGGAGCTGCGCTGTCTGCCGCGCGACTTCGACCGCGATGCGGACACCGGTGCTCTGGCGCGGGGCGCTCGCCCGGGGCGGCGCGGGCGCCGCATGATAGATCTCGCGCGGCGACGACGCCCGCTCCGCCAGACCCTCGGCGGCCGTCGTCGCCGGAAGATCGGCATCCGCTTCGACGACGTCGAACTCGAGCGCCGGCCCGTTCGCGCCGAACCCGATGACGTCGCCCCCCTTCAGCAGCGTGTCGCCGGTGATGCGCGTCCCGTTCACGAACGTCCCGTTGCGGCTGCCCAGATCCTGGAGGACGAAGCCCTCGGTCTTGCGCACGATGGCGGCATGGCGCGACGAGACGTCGAGATCGCGCTCGGCGTCGAAGCGCACGTCCGATAGCGGATGGCGGCCAAGGCCGATGTAGCCCTTGCGGAACGCTTCGATCTGCCCCGCGCGGGCTCCGGAGAGAAACTTGAACTGGGCTTTCACTTATTCCGGATGAAGTACCAGAGCAGTGCGGCGGCGACCGCGATCAGCGCGAGCACGACTGCCCGCGTCTGTTTCTGACTCTCTTTGTTGGGCACCGGCGGGCGGCTGCCCTTGTAGACAGGGACCGGCTCCGTACTGGTCTCGGTGTCGATCAGTGGATAGACCTGATGCCCGACGTCGTCCTGCTGGTCGACGCCCGAAGAGCGCAGGCCGTCGCCGTCGAAGCGCGCGATGACCACCGTGATGTTGTCGGGGCCGCCGCGCTCGTTGGCGAGCGCGATCAGCTTGTCACACGCCGCGCTCAGGTCGGGCGTCTGGCTCACGATCTCGGCGATCTCTTCCTTCTTGACCTGGCCCGAAAGCCCATCGGAGCAGAGCACCAGGATGTCGCCGCGGCGCACCTCCTGATGGGTGAGATCGACCTTGACCTTGGGATCGGGGCCGAGCGCCTGCAGGATGATGTTGCGGCGCTCGCTCTGCGCCGCTTCTTCTTCCGTCAGCTCACCCGCTTCGACCAGCCGCTGCATGAGCGACTGATCCTTCGTGATCTGATGCGCCTGGCCGCCGCGAATCAGATAGGCACGGCTGTCGCCGACCTGGGTGAGATAGAGATGATCGTTCAGCACCCCGGCTGCGGTCGTCGTCGTGCCCATGCCACGCACTTCGGGGTGGGCCTTGGCGTGCGAGTGAATGCTCGCGTTGGCCACCTCGACGGCTTCTTTCAGCCGGTACGCGAAGCGCTGCGGCGTCACCTCGTCCTCGGCATTCCACGTCTTCACGAGGTGTGCGTAGATCGTGTCGGTCGCCATCTCGCTCGCCAACTCGCCGGCCGCCGCGCCGCCCATGCCGTCGGCGACCACGAGCAGCGTGCCGCGCGGGCCGATGTCGTGGTGACGCACGTCCGGCTGCAGCGACGCCGCCTTGCGCGTCAGGTCCGCGACGAGGAAACGATCCTCGTTGTGGTCGCGCGTGCGTCCCAGATCGGTCTTGCCGAAGACCTCGACGCGGACGGGCTTGGAAGAGCGGCCGAACATGGCTGTCAGGACCCGCACGATTGATCGCGTTTGAATTTCAAGTAGTTGCCGTTCTCGGGTTTCAGCTGCAGCGCTTTCGCGTTCCACGCGCAGGCTTGGTCGTTTCGCGATTCCTGGAAGAATGCCTGCGCGACCATGAATGCGGCCTGCGCTCGCAGCGTCAGCGGGTTGCGCTCATTGTCGTAAATGACCGTGGCTTGCATGCGTCCGGTGGAAAGAGTCTTGGGATCGAGAACCAGCTCCAATACGTCGCCCAGCTGCCGGTCGATCGCGGCGCTGTCCGGCACATGCGAAGCAGCCGGCGGCGGCGCGGCGGGCGGCAATGTGCCGCCGGTATGCCGAACCGCGGTGCCACCATTTTGGGGAGTCGTCTGGCTCCGTGCCGTGTCGCGCGGCACGTGCGTGGTGTCCACAGGATTGGGGGTTGCCTTGCTGCCGCCGTTTAACGCGACCCACGCCCCTCCGCCCGCCAGAATCACGACGCCGGCGATCGCGGCGGGAATAAGCGAGCGCTTCTTGGGCGCCGCCTGCTGCGCCGAGATCCGCTGGGTCGCGCCCCCCGCGGTCGTGTCGAGCAACTGCGTCTTGCTTTCGGTATCAGCCCTCGAGCGGGTGTGCGGTACCGCCCCCGCCGACGGCCGCCCCGTGACGGCAGCGATGTCGGCCGCAAACTTCGCGACGGTCTGGTATCGCTCCGCGGGGGTCCGCGCCAGCGCCGTATCGAGCACCGGCTGCAGCCCCGCGGGGAACGAGAGATCAGGCCGCGCGGCGGCGAGCGTGGTCGGCTCGTCGGTCAGCCGCTTGATCATCGTCTCCTGCACCGTGGTCGCCTCGAACGGCAGCTTGCCGCTCAGCATCCGGTAAAACACGAGCGCCAGCGAGTAGAGATCGCTGCGGCCGTCGAGCGTGTCGCCCGACAGCTGCTCCGGGCTCATGAATTCCGGTGTCCCGACGACCAGACCTGTCTTGGTGACTTTCTGACCCGCCTCGTCGCCACCGACCGCTTTCGCGATGCCGAAGTCCACGACCTTCACGGTCTCGCCGCCGCCTTTGCGCTTGCTCAACATGATGTTGTCGGGCTTCAAATCGCGGTGCACAATGCCGAGATCGTGGGCCGCCTGGAGCGCCTCGGCAGTCTGCAGGAAGATTGCGGCGGCGCGCGGCACCGGCAGCGCCCCCTCGCGCTCGAGCAGGTCGGTCAGCGGCTCGCCCTCGATGAACTCCATCGCGAGATAAATCAACCCGTCCGGTGTCTCGCCGAAGTCGTAAATCGCGCAGACGTTGGGGTGGGTGATGCGGCTGGCGTTGGACGCCTCGCGATTGAAGCGCGCGACGGCATCGGGGTCGTGCACCATCGAGGGGTTCATCACCTTGATGGCGCTGCGCCGTCCCATTTTCACATGCTCGGCGAGATAGACCTGGCCCATGCCACCTTCGCCGAGCTTCTTCACGACGTGGTACCGATCGGCCACGACCTGGCCGACGAGATCGCTGGCCGGCGCCGCGGCCCGCAGGGTCTGCCCATCGTTGGGGCAGAACTTCACGTCATCGGCGTATTCGCTGGAGCAGACGGGGCAGATCTTCACAACTCTGCCGCCTCTGCCGCCCCTGGCAGTTCAACACGCAGCAGCTTGTCGCCGACCATGATCCGCGAGCCGTGGTGCAGCGTCATCACGCCGCGAGCTGCGATCGCGACGCCGTTGCGGCTGTGATCGTCCACCAGCACAAAGTCCGCGTCCTCCGAGCGCACCGTCGCGTGTTGCGCGCTCATCGACGGGTCGTAGGGGAAAATCCAGTCGCCGCGCTCGCGCCCGATGTGCACGTCGCGGCCCGGCGAGAGCTGGATGACGTCGCGCGAGCTGCCGTCGGTGCGGAGCTGGGTGAGGCTGGCGATGTCGGCGCTCGGCGTCATGCTGCCCATGCGCTTGGTCGCATCGGCCTCGGCGGTGTGCGGGCCGGGATAGCCGAGGCGGCGGAAGCGCAGCACCTGCGATCCGATCAGGATCAGGTCACCATCGGTCAGGCGGTAGGGTCCTTCGAGGAAGACCCACGTGCCGTTGCGGCTGCCGAGGTCCCGCACTTCGAGCCGCCCTTCTTCCCACGACAGCTTGGAATGGAGCGGCGAGAGAAATTGATCTTCGGGGAAGCGGATGTCGCCCTCGGTCCGGCCGATGGTCGTGGTCGCGTGCTTGCGCTCGAACCGCGCCACTTCGGTGGCCATCTCGGAAACCAGAACCAATGTGAGGGAGTGATCGGAGTGTTTGTCTGGAGTGAGGCGGCGGTCGCTGCCCCCTCCCGCGCCGGCCCCCCCCCCGTGCGCGCCGACCACGGATCCGCACAAGGGGCAGGGAGCATCCGCGGGGGCACCTCGGGCCGACTCCGGCCCGCTCGTGCGGGAGACCAATCCACCTCCGCCGCCAGCGGCAACGGCTGCCCGCGCGGCCGCCGCCTTGGTCAGCGGCTTGCCGCAATCGGAGCAGAATTGCGCGCCGGCGTCGTTCTGCCGGCCGCAAAATTGGCAAGCGCTCAGGGCCATAAAGTTAGGTGGCCCAATCTATTGCTCAACGCTAGCTTGCGCCACATGCGAGCCCTTCGCGCCACGTTCCCCGCGCTCCTCGTCATCGCGACGGGGTGCGCGACCTCCCGAGTCTCCCCCGCATCTCCGCAGTCCGCCGACCCGCTCCACATCACCATCGTCTATCCCGACACCGCCGAGCCGATTCAGGCGCAGGATTCGTCCTTCCTGTTCGGCAGTGTGGGCGGAGGACGAGGCGATGTCGCGTTGGCGATCAACGGATTCCCCGTGCGCGTATCTCCCACCGGCACGTGGCTCGCCTGGTTGCCGCTGCCGAGCGACTCCCTGGCGCACTTCCAGATCGTGGCGCGGGCCGGTGCGAGCGGCGAGCAGCGCGAGACCACGTTCGTAGCACGCATCGCGCAGCCGTACCGGCCTCCGCCCGGTGCCGCGGCTTGGATCGATACGACCAGCTTTACGCCCACCGACACGATTGCCTTTCCCGCAGGGGAGGGCGTTCGTCTGTCGGTTCGTGCGACCCCGGGTGCGCGCGTGCGACTGCGGATGGAAGGGAAGGGGACCGAGGTTTGGTTCGTGCCGGATACGCTGCCGGAAGAACCGGCGTGGGGTGTGCGCGCGTTCGGCACCGACACGACGGCGTATCGCCTCCCGCCCGCGGTCGATCGCTACGTCGCCTGGCTGCCCGCCGCGCCGCTGTGTGACGCGATCGTCGAGGCGATCGTCGGCAGCGACACAGCGCGCGCCGTCTGGCCGCTGGTTCTGGACACATTGGATCGGGCGCATCCCATCGTCGTCGTGCTGAACGACGACACGGCGCATACGGGGAAGAGCGACAGTCTGACGGTGGGGAAGGCCGTCCCGTACGGCACGTACAATTGGTTCTTCCCGCTGGGCACGACGTCCGTCGCGTCTGCGCGCTGGGGCAGCCAGACCCGGCTGCAGCTGTCGCGCGGCGCGGTGGCCTGGGTCAACACCGCGGACGTCGTGCCGCTCTCACCGGCGACGCCGCCGCCCGGAGGAATCGTCGGCTCGGTGCGGCTCACCGCGGGCGCGCGCTCCCTCGTGCTGCGCGTGCCGCTGCCCGCTCGCGTGCCGTTTCGCGTCGAAGAAGAGGAACGGAGCCTCACCCTGCGGCTGTATGGCGTCGCCTCCGATGTGAATTGGATGCAGCACGGCGGCACTGATGCGTACGTGACGCGGATGAGCTATGCGCAGCCGGCGGCCGATGAGCTGACGATCACGCTGTCGCTCGCCGGCCGTGTGTGGGGCTATCGCACGCGCTGGAGCGGACGCGACCTGTTGCTCGAGATTCGCCGGCCACCGGTGATCGACCCGCGGCGGCCGCTCGCCGGCCGGACGATCGTGCTCGACCCCGGCCATCCGCCGGTCGGCGCCAAGGGACCATCGGGTCTCTGGGAGCCGGTCGCGACGCTCGCCGTCGCCAAGCAGGCCAAGACTCTGCTCGAGCGCGCGGGGGCAACGGTGCTGCTGACGCGGACCGACTCGCTGCCGGTGGACCTGTTCCCGCGCACGCGCTTTGCCGAGGAGCATGACGCGGATGTCCTCGTCTCGATTCACGCGAACGCGCTCCCCGATGGCGTGAATCCCTTCGTCAACAACGGCACCAGCGTCTACTACTTCCACCCGCGGAGTGCCGCACTCGCGCGGGCGCTCGATCGCGCCCTCGTCGCGGAACTGGGGACTAGGGATTTGGGAATGGGGCGAGGGGATTATGCACTGGTACGAAACGCGTGGATGCCCTCCGCACTCACGGAAGGGTTGTTCATGATGATTCCGGAGCAGGAGGCGATGCTGGCCAGCCCGGAGGGTCAGCTTCGGTACGCCCGAGGGGTTGCGCGGGGGATTGAGGATTTCTTGCGCGAGATGGCGAAATGATCGTGCGTCGTGCGTCGTACGTCGTGCTGTTATTACTGCTCGCTCGTCCCGCATCGGCTCAGGTCGACCCGTCCGGCACGTGGCGCACGCTCCACACCGAGCACTTCCGCATCCACTTCCGTCCAGCGCTGCGCGCGCGCGCAAGCGCTGCTGCCGCCGAAGCGGAGCGCGCCTATCGCCTCCTGTCCACCGAGCTGCATCCGCCGCGCGGCATCATCGACGTGACGCTGTCGGACGATGTGGACACGCCCAACGGGTTCACGTCGATCTATCCGTCCAACCGCTTCACAATTCTGCTCGTCCCGCCGGTCACCGATCCCGCGCTGCAGACCTACGACAGCTGGGAACGGCTCGTGATCGTGCACGAGCTGACGCACGTCTTTCATCTCGATCGCTCGCGCGGCGTGTGGAAGACGTTGCAATCAGTGTTCGGGCGCGCGCCGGGACTCTTCCCCAATCAGTATCAACCCAGCTGGGTGATCGAAGGATTGGCGACCTACTACGAGTCACGGTTTACGGCCGGTGGACGCGCCGAGGGCAGCTATCATCGCGAAGCCGTAGCCGCCGACGCAGCCTTCGGCCGCGCGCGCTCGCCGTGGGACGCGTTGCTCTTCTCGCGGTGGCCGGATGGCCTGGCGCCATACGCCTACGGCAGCCGGTTCTGGGAGTACCTGTCCCGCAGCGCCGGCGACTCCGTCGTGCCCCGCTTCGCGGAAGCGACCGCGGGGCAGCTCATTCCGTTCCGGGTGGGGCGCCCGTTGCGGCACGCCGGCGCGCCCGACGCGCTGACCGATAGCTGGACGCGCGCCATCGCCGAGGCTGCACTCGGCCAACCGGCGACGCGGAGCCAGCTCCTAGCCGGCCGGCTGCGCACCGAGCCGGTGCCACGCATGTCGCCCCCCCCCGATGGCCGCCGCCTGGCCTACGTCTACGACGACTGGCGCGGCGCGCGCCGGCTGCGCGTCGTCGATCCGCAGACAGGCGCCGTGCTGCGCTCCCATCGCGTCACCGGGCAGGTGAGCTACGACTGGGTTGGCGACACGCTGATCGTCGCGCAGCTCGAGTACAGCGGCCGCTGGACGATCCGCAGCGATTTGTGGCGCTGGGCTCCGAATGGCGCGTGGACGCGCATGACGACTGACGCGCGCCTCATGGAGCCGCGCGCGGGCGGTGGCGTGTTCGCCGCCTTGCGCCTCGCCGGCGGCGGCGACACCCCGACGATTCCTATCACTCCGTCAGACGCGACGTGGGGACCGACGGTGCCTTCCGCGGACGGGCGCTGGATCGTCGCGGCACGCAATCAGAACGGGCGCTGGGAGCTCGTGCGCTGGCGGGCCGGCGCGCCGGAAACCGTCGCGGTGCTGGCGCAAGCATCGGGTGGAAGCGCGATCGCCGATCCGGTCTGGACGCCGGACGGCGTGCTATTCGTGACCGATGCCGGAGGCTTTCCGCAGATTCATCGCTGGCGGGAAAGCGACGGCGTCACGCAGGTGACGGCCGAGCCGCGCGGAGCGCGCGCACCCGCGCTGCTGCCCGACGGCCGGATCGCGTTTGCGACGCTCGGCAACGATGGCTGGGAGCTCCGTGCGGTCGCCCCGGTCGCTGCGGCACCGCGGCCCGTGACGCTGCCCGCGCCGCTGCCGTTCGACTCCGCGCCACCGGTCGCGATGCGGGAGACGGGCTACGCATCGTGGGGCTCGCTCCGCCCGCATTTCTGGGTTCCCCTGGGCGTGAACGCCGGCGAGGCGGGCCGGTTCTTCGGGGCGGCAACCGCGGGGGCCGACGCGCTGGGACGCTACATCTATCTCGCGGATGCGATGGTCTCGGCCTCGCCCGCCCGTGCGCAGGGCTCCTTCTTCCTTCTTAGTCAGGCGTTGGGCGACCCGACCCTCGACTTCTCGATCTCCAACGACTGGTCCCTGGTCGGGATCGATAGCACCGGGCACGTGGTGTCGTCGGAGCGCCGCGAAGCGGCCCTGGGCGCCACGCTGCTCGCTCACCGCTGGCGCCGCTTCGTGTCATTGCGCCTCGCCGCCGAATATGAAGGAAGGCGATACGTCTCCGTTCCCGATACCAACCTGGCCGCCATCTGCACGGGCTGCGTCACGCGCGACCGCGTCGGCGGATCGGCGAGCCTCACGTTCGGCTCTGCCGTCGGGGCCCCGCTCACCGTGTCCCTGCAGGACGGCGCGACCGCGGCGCTCTTCTATCGTCGCAAGGAAGAGCAGGGCACCGCGCGCTGGCTCAACGAAGTGCGCGCGCGCGGTAACGTCTACGTGCGTGTGGGCCCGCGCCTCGGATTCGCGTACCCGGTGCTCGCGATACGTGGCGCGATCGGCGCCCTCGATGGACCCATCACCGACCGCTTTTCCGTGGGCGGTGTGTCATCCGGCACGTTGCTCTTCGGATTCGGGCAGGAGGTCGGGACCCACCGCACGTTCCCGGTGCGCGGCTATGCGGCGGGCGTGCTGCACGGGCGCCGCGCCGCGACGCTCACGGCCGAGTACCGCATGCCGCTCGCGCTGTTGGGACGATCGCTCGGCCATCTGCCGCTCGGCGCCGACAGACTCGCGTTCGCCGTCTTCGGCGATGTCGGTGACGCCTGGGACGAGGGCGAGGCCGCTCGGTTGCACCGGCTGCACTCGTTCGGGGCCGAGCTGATCGGCGACATGACCGTCAGCTACGATCTGCCGTTGCGTGTCCGGCTGGGTGTCGCGCAGCCGGCCACCGGTCATCCACAGGTTTACGCCGCGTTCGCCGCCGATTTTTGACGTTCTGTTGACCCGTCTCCGGGCGAACCCTAAGTTAGCCCGGTCCCCTCGGAGATCGGATTGTATTGCTCCCGCTGCGGCACCCAGAATAAGGACACCGCGAAGTTCTGCGATTCTTGCGGTCTCGACCTAACCGCGACGACGCCCACGGGCGTGCGCGCCGAGGCGCCGGACATCGCCGAAATCGACATGGTGCGCCAGGAGCTCAACGAGGAATACGACATCCTCGAAGAGCTGGGCCGCGGCGGCATGGCGATCGTTTTCAAGGCGAAAGAGAAGCAGCTCGACCGCGAGGTCGCGATCAAGGTGCTGCCGTTCTCGCTCGCGTTCGATAAGGAATTCGTCGAGCGCTTCCAGCGCGAAGCCCGCACCTCCGCCAAGCTCGAGCACCCGAACATCATTCCGATTTACCGCGTCGGAAAATCGGGTCGCATCATTTACTTCGTCATGAAGTTTCTGCGCGGCAAGCCGCTCTCCAGCGTGCTGGCGGCGCGCGGCAGCCTGCCCCCCGCGGAAATCAAGAAGGTCCTCGCCGAAGTGGGCCGCGCGCTCTCCTACGCCCACAAGAAGGAAATCGTCCACCGCGACATCAAGCCCGACAACATCATGTTCGACGAGCACGGGCACGCGGTGGTCACAGATTTCGGCATCGCCAAAGCGGCGTCGGGCGGCAAGCTGACCGGCACCGGGATGTCGATCGGCACGCCGCACTACATGAGTCCGGAGCAGGCCAAGGCCCAGCCGCTCGACGGCCGCAGCGACATCTATTCGCTCGGGGTCGTCGCCTATCAGTGCCTGACCGGCGGCGTGCCGTTCGACGGCGAGGATTCTTTCTCCATCGGCTACAAGCACATCATGGAGGAGATTCCCACTCCGCCCCTCGAGAATCCCGAGAAGCGCCAGCTGTTCGAGGTCGTTCGCAAAATGATGGCGAAGACGCCGGCGCAGCGCTTCCAGAATGCCGAAGAGCTGATCAGTGTGCTCGAAGGCGGCCGCTCGGTCTCGTTCACGACGGACGCCACGATGGCCATGCCGTCCATGTCCGGCGTGCGCCTCTCCTCGGCGCCGACGACGCCGCTGCCGCGCGCCACCGGCACGCGACCGCCGGTCGGGGAAGGGGTGCCGCCGACGCTCGCGGGAGAGCGCCCGCGACGATCAGTACTCTCGGGGCTGCTGCTGTGGATGGTTATCGTCGGGGCGGCATTCGGCGGCGGCGGGTTCTACGCCTACAAGCAGGGTTTGATCTTCGCCAAGTCACCGGGCGGGACCGCCGACTCGACGGCTGCGCGCGATACGACGCGGCTCGCCGCGGCCGACAGCACACGAACGACGGGAGACACCAGCCACCCAGCTCCGGTCGAGCCTCCCGCGCCGGCTCCCGGCGCGCCCGGGAAACTCGTGCTGCAGAATTTGCCACAAGGGGCCAGGGTCAGTATCGATGGACAGCCGGTCCGCGGTAATCAGGTCGACCTTCCCCCCGGCGTCCGCCACCTGACGGTCCGTGCCACCGGGTATCAGACCTACGATCGCCAGGTCATCATCACGCCGGGCGAGACCTACAACGTGCGCCTGGATATGCAGACCAGCGAGGACGACGCCGGGCCCTGCGACCGGTTCGGCCCAGCCTACAATCAGGACAACCTCTGCTTCGACTCGCGCCCGGTACCGCTGTCCCCCACGCTCATTCCGGTGGCGCAGGACGCCCCGGTCTTCCCCCGCCAGGCGATCCTGCTGGTGCGGGTGTCCCGGAACGGGACCACGATGGAGGCGCGCGTGTTCGTGCCCTCCAACGTCGAAACTTTCAACAACGAAGCGCTCGACATGGCGAGGAACCTGCGCTGGAATCCGGCTCAGAAGAACGGGGAGCCGACCGAAGCGTGGGTGCAGTGGCCGTTCCAACCGGTGCGGCAGTAGTCCATACGCCTAAAATCGATCCGACCGCCTTCATCGCGCCGAGTGCGGTGGTGCTTGGCGACGTGACGCTGGGACCACGGTCCAGCGTCTGGTATCAGGCCGTGCTCCGCGGCGACATGGCCCCCATCGTCATCGGCGAGGCCACCAACATCCAGGATGCGACCATCGTGCATGTGGATGAGGGGAAGCCGGCCCTCATCGGTGCCCGGGTGGGCGTGGGCCACCGCGTCATCCTGCACGCCTGCGCGGTGGAGGACGATTGCCTCATCGGAATGGGGTCCATTCTTCTTAATGACGTGCATGTGGGCACAGGCAGCGTCATCGCCGCCGGGGCGGTCGTGCCGGAAGGGATGCGCCTGCCGCCGGGTTCGCTCGTCATGGGCGTACCTGCTCGTGTCGTGCGTCACGTCGATGATGGTCTCCGCGCGCGAATCCTTGGCACGTGGGAGCATTACGTCGCGGAGGCGGAGCGGCACCGTCGAGGCAAGTTCCCGATCGAGCGAGCAAGTTTGTGATGTTGATACTCGGGGTGCGAGACGCGACGACACGAGTCTTCAGTCTTGCCCCGCTCCAGTCATGCACCTACCTTGGGCCTCCACGTTCCGTTAAATTCCTCAATTCCACTCGATTCGCCGTGAGACTCGCATGACCGCATCTGAAGACCGTCATAGTCTGGACCTGAACGCCAATGCCCTGACCGTCCTCGAGCGCCGCTACCTCGTGAAGGACGACGTGGGCAAGCCGGTCGAGCGGCCTCAGGACCTGTTCTGGCGGGTGGCGCGGACGATCGCTGCCCCCGATCGGACCTATGGCGCCTCGGATCGGGCTGTAGAAAGCCTGGCCGAGACGTTCTTCGAGCTCATGGCGACGCGGGTGTGGATGCCCAACTCTCCCACCCTGATGAATGCCGGCCGCCCCCTCGGCCAGCTGTCGGCGTGCTTCGTGCTTCCGGTGGAGGACGCTCTGTCCAACGGCCGCTCAGGGATCTACGACACCCTGCGGGCGATGGCGCTGGTGCATCAGTCGGGCGGTGGGACCGGCTTCTCCTTCTCGCGCTTGCGCCCCAAGAACGACGTCGTGCGCTCGACGATGGGGGTCGCGTCCGGGCCGGTGTCGTTCATGAAGCTCTACGACGCTTCGACCGACGTCGTGAAGCAGGGCGGCACGCGGCGTGGCGCCAACATGGGCATCCTGCGTGTGGATCATCCCGATATCATGGACTTCATCCACTGCAAGGATGACCTCACGCAGGTCACGAATTTCAACATTTCCGTGGCGGTCACCGACGCCTTCATGCAGGCGCTCGAGGCGGGCGCATCGTACGATTTGATCCACCCGCGCACCGGCAAGGTCGTCGGGCAGCTCGATGCGCGCGACGTCTTCAAGCAGATCGTGCACGGTGCCTGGAAAACGGGCGAGCCGGGCGTGTTCTACATCGATCGCGCGAACCGCTACAACCCGGTGCCGCACCTCGGCAGTTACGAGGCGACGAATCCGTGCGGCGAGCAGCCGCTGCTCCCCTACGACGTCTGCAACCTCGGTTCGATCAACGTCGGCCTGTTCGCCAAGAACGGCGACGTGGATTGGGACGGCCTGCGCACCGCGGTACATCTCTGTACCCACTTCCTCGACAACGTCATCGACGCGAACAAGTACCCGCTCGCCGAGATCGACGACCTCGCCAAGCGGATCCGCCGGATCGGCCTCGGCATCATGGGGTGGGCCGACCTGCTCGTGCACCTCGGGATCGGATACAACTCCGACGCCGGCGTCGCCCTCGGTCGCAAGCTGATGGAGTTCATCGACGAAGAGTCGAAGGTCGCCTCCGAGAAGCTGGCCGGGCGGCGCGGCACGTTCGCCGAGTGGGAGCGGTCGATCTGGGGACCGGACGCCACCTGCGCGCGCAACGCCAAGGGCGAGCGCGTCCGTCCGATGCGCCGCTTGCGCAATTGCAACCTCACCACGGTTGCGCCCACGGGCACCATTTCAATCATCGCCGGCTGCTCGTCGGGGATCGAGCCGCTGTTCGCCGTCGCGTTCATGCGCAATCAGGCCGGTGTGCTCATGCCCGACGTCAATGAAGACTTCGTGGCAATTGCGAAGCGCGAGGGGTGGTACTCCGAAGACCTGATGAAGCAGATCGCGGAGGCGGGCCACATTCATTTCGACGCTGTGCCGGAGCAGTGGCAGCACGTCTTCGTGACCGCGCACGACGTGACACCCGAGTGGCACATCCAGATGCAGGCCGCCTTCCAGGATTTCACCGACTCGGCGATTTCCAAGACCTGCAACTTTGCGAACGACGCGACCGAGGAGTACGTCGAGCGGATCTACCGCTACGCCTACCAGCTCGGCTGCAAAGGCGTGACCGTGTACCGCGACGGCGCGCGCGAGAATCAGGTGCTGTCCACCGGTTCGACCGCGAAGAAGGTCGTCGAGGCAGGGAAGGACGCGCTCGCGGAGGCGCTGAGCCGCGTCGCCGAGCTCGATACGGAGCTGCAGCTCACCCGCGAGCGGCTGCATGATGTGGAGGCCGAGAATCTGCAGCGCCGCGCCAAGCGCTCGCGTCCCGATCTGCTCAAGGGCTCGACGCGCCGCGTCGAGTCGCCCCTCGGCACGATGTACGTCACGATCACCGAGGACGACAGGGGCCAGCCGTTCGAAGTCTTCATGTCGCTCGGCAAGGCGGGCGGCGCGCTGATGGCGGACGTCGAAGCGATCGGCCGGCTCATCTCCCTGGCGCTACGCTCGGGCGTGCCGCTGCCCGAGATCTACCGGCAGCTGCGCGGCATCTCATCCGACCGGGCGGTGGGACTCGGCCCGAACAAGGTGATGTCGGTACCCGATGCGATCGGGATCGCGATCGAGAAATGGATGCAGGACAAGCAGGGGGTCCAGCAGGACCTGCTGGACAGCACGCGGACGGCGGCCCCGACTCCCACGGAGGTCGTACGGGGGGGTGCGGGGGACGCAGCCCTGCGTGCGGCGCGCGGACCGGAGCAGGACTTCATCGGCGCCTGCCCCGACTGTGGCTCCCAACTGGCGTTTATCGAGGGATGTGCTAAATGTCACGTCTGCGGGTTTTCGGAGTGCGGTTGAACCGGCCGCCGACCGCATGCCCTGTGACTCCAGTCACGACGGCCACTTGCGCAGGTAGGTAGTCTACAGGCATGGAACGTGCCGACCGGATGGTCACACCCACTCGCCTTCAGGTGAAAGGTTGGGCGCGCGTCGGTCCCGCCGGCGCGCATACGCTGCGGCGCGGTGCCTGGTATCCCGTGGTCCGCATCTCCTCGAGCAACATCGTCGTCCTCGACGTCAATCGGCACAACGTGCCGGTCGATCGTCGCTTCCTCGAGATTCGTTATCATCCGCCGGAACGGTGGACGATCGTGCGCTGTGAGCCGCGCGTCATCGAGCGACTGGGACGAATTTTCCCGCTGACGTACGCCGTCTGCCCTGCATGCCGGCATCGGCAGGGCATCGAGGCGCGGACCAACGACATGACGTGCGATCGTTGCCATAAGAGCGCGGCGATGGCATGGGATGAATTGAGCTAAACGAAAGCGCGGACCTGCAACGACTAGGCCACAGACGCACCGCGGTAAACGGTCAAACGTCAACGGGACAACCATGCAAGGGTTGTCCCGTTGACTTTTTACTGTAGCCCGCTGCTGCGTCTGTTGCCTAGCTTTTGCATGTCCTAAAGAATTGCAACGGAGTCTCCCAAGGCCACCGTCCCTGTCCCCTCACCGACGCAGTAAAACCCTCTCATCCCATTGTCCAGAAACTGGAGATGCTTTTTCAGCTCCTCCGGCTCCACCTGTTTTCCCAGCGCCCATCCCGTGAACGGCCGGCACGGGTGCGCCACCTGCAGAATCTTGAGTCGCACCCGTTCCTTCCCGTCGGGTGACAGGATGGCGACGCCGGCGGCGAGATCGTCGTAGGTGAAGCGCCGGTCGCTGGTCGCGATGATGTTTTCGCCCGCGCAGCCGATCGCCACCCGGTCCCCGAAGTGTTCGCGCATCGCTTCGTAATGCGCCGTGAAGCCGAGGGAGATGCCGTGGAGCCCGTCCTCGTTCTTGGTGACGGGGTGAGAGCGGTGGTGGACGTCCACGACCCACATGTCGGCGGAGCTCGCGCCGAGGGCGCCGTCGGGCGAGACGTGCAGCACCGGAACGGCGAGTAGCGGAGCAGGGTCGTACGTCCGTGTCGGCTTCTCGCCCGACTTCAGCGAGCCGCGTTGGATCTGCAACCGGGTGACCGTACCGATCGTGCGCATAACGGAATCTAGCAGGATGTGCTAGATTGGCCCCGCTCATGGCCCTCCCTTCCACCCCCCGCGGTTGGGCGCGATGTCTGGATAACGTCGCGGACGTCCTCCGCCGCGGCGCGTGGTATCCGATCGTCGACGAGACCGATGATGGGAAAGTCGTGATCGAGGTCCGCAAGAAACCGGTTCGCGTCAGCCGCATCGACGTCGCCGTCCGCGAGACGCCCCCCGATCAGTGGAGCATCGTCACTCGTACCGGCCTGCTCCGCCCCACCCTGGGCGGCAGGGAAGGGGAGGAGGTCACCACCACGTACGCCGTCTGTCCTCACTGCCAGGAGCGGCAGGATTTCAGCGGCAAGCCCGACATGCTGAAGTGCCTCCGCTGCAAGAAAGAATCGAAGGTCGACTGGTCGGAAACCTGCTGAACACGCCCCTCTTGCGCAGCTGAAATCTGTTTAGTATGTTAACTATCAACATGTTAACTATATGCCCGATCGCCCCGAACTGGCCCTGCAGCTGACCGACGCGGTCGCAGCCGCGTACCAGGCGATCGAGCGGGCCGGGAATCGCGCCTACAAGAGCTTCGGGCTGTCGCAGCGCGCCCACGCCGCCATGCAGGCGGTCGATCTCGGCGGGCCCGACGGCGCGCGGCCCAGCGACGTCGCGAGCGAGCTAGGCGTGTCGCGCGCCGCCGCGACGACGTTCATCCAGCGGCTCGAGGCGAAGGGCTTCGTCGAGACCACGACCGATCCCGACGACGATCGGGGCGTGCGGGTCACCCTGACCCGCCACGGCCTCGAGGTGCTGCTGCGCGTCGGGCAGCTCGAGCGGCGCCTCGCGGCCCGCACCATCGAGGGCATGCCGGCGTCGGCCATGGCGCGCACGATCCATGTCCTGCAGGAGCTCAAGGCGAGGTTGGAGCAGAAGTCGCTCGAGGTCGTGCGCTGAGCCGGTATACGGATGTGCGAATCTTTATGCAGTCGGCGGTGCCGGTGCGGCGCCGATTCGTTCCAACGTGGCTAGTTTTCCACATCCCCCACCCCGCGTGTATTTGTGGATAACCGTACGAACGGCGTCGCACCCATCCGCCGCACGAAGATCGTCGCGACCCTCGGTCCAGCGACCGGGACCGAGTCGACGATCGGCGCCCTGCTGCAGGCCGGCGCCAACGTGCTCCGCATCAATGCCTCCCACGGCACCGCCGAGCTGCGGGCGGAGTGGATCGCCGCGGCGCGGCGTGTCGCGAAGCGCATGGAGGTCCCGGTCGCCGTCCTGCTCGACCTCCAGGGACCACGGATTCGCGTCGGGGATCTGCCCGCTCCGCGGGAGCTCACGGCGGGTCAGCCGGTGGTGTTCGCTCCCGAAGAGATCGCGCGCGGCGACGAGCTGCCCACGACCTACGAGGGTCTGGCGACCGATGCGCGCGTCGGCTCCCGCATCCTGCTGAACGACGGCTTGCTCTCGGTCGAGGTCACCGGCGTGGACGGCCCACGCGTGCGCGGCCGTGTCGTCGACGGCGGCATTCTGACCGCGCACAAGGGGATGAACCTGCCCGGCGTACAGGTCTCGGCGCCGGCGCTCACCGAGAAGGATCGCGAAGACGTGCAGGACGCGATCAAGATCGGTGTCGACTATCTCGCCCTGTCGTTCGTGCGCCGTCCGGAGGACATCGCGGAGCTGCGCGCCCTCGCTCCCGGCGCCACGAAGCTCGTGGCGAAAATCGAGAAGGCGACCGCGCTCGACAATCTCGACAAGATCGTGGCCGCCTCCGACGCCGTAATGGTGGCGCGCGGCGATCTCGGCGTGGAATTGCCGTTCGAACAGGTGCCGCTCGTGCAGAAACGGCTGATCAGCGAGGCGAATCACCAGGGCAAGCCGGTGATCACCGCGACGCAGATGCTCGAGTCGATGGTGCACAACCCGAGGCCCACGCGCGCCGAAGCGTCCGACGTCGCCAACGCGATTCTCGACGGCACCGATGCGGTGATGCTCTCGGCAGAAACCGCCGTCGGACAATTCCCGGTCGAGGCGGTGCGCGCCATGGACCGCATCATCCGGGAAATGGAGCGGCATCCGCTGCGGCACCGGGAAGAGCGGCGCACCGCCACCGACGGCGTCCATACGGAAGACGCGATCGCCTGGGGCACGCACGCCGTGGCGCGCATGCTCAAGACGCCGCTCATCGTGACGCTCACCAAGGGCGGGTTCACGGCACGCAAGGTCGCAGCGCTGCGCCCCCCCGTCCCGATTCTCGCCGTCACCACCGAGTCGCCCACGTACCGGCAGCTCGCGTTGGTGTGGGGCATCATCCCCGTCCTGGTGGACCGGGTGCCGGGCTACGACGCGATGCTGACCGTCGTCCGCGACCTGATTCTCAAACGCCAGTACGCCAAGCCCGGGGATTCCATCGTCATGACGGCCGGCGTGCCGTGGGACGTGTCCGGCAGCACCAACCTGATCAAGGTCGAGCAGGTGTAACGTGCGGGTGACCCTGCTGGGCACCGGCACGTCGTTCGGCGTGCCGCAGATTGGTTGTCGCTGTCCCACCTGTACATCCGCTGACCCGCGCGACCGGCGCACCCGCACCGCCGCATTCATCGAGACCCGCGGCACACGATTCCTCATCGATACGCCACCGGAGCTCCGCTTGCAGCTCGTCGCCGCCGGGATCGATCATGTGGACGCCGTGCTGTTCACGCACGCGCATGCCGATCACGTGCACGGCATCGACGATCTGCGGGCGCTCTCCGTGCGTCAGGGGGCGGTGCTGCCGGCGTACGGCTCGCGCCCGACGATGGCGGAGCTGGTCGCCAAATTTCCGTACATCTTCGATCCGTCGATCGTCGTTCCGCTCGGCACGAGCAAGCCGGAGCTCACGGCCCACGTCCTCCAACCCGGCGTGAGCGCGTCCATCGCCGGTGTCCCGGTGTTGCCGCTCGCGCTGCCGCACGGGGACCATGAGGTCTTCGGCTACCGTATCGGGGCGATGGCATATCTCACCGACGTCAAGGTGATTCCCACCACCGTGATCGAGGAGCTGGCGGATCTGGAGGTTCTGGTCCTGAACGCCCTCCTGTCGCGTCCGCATCCATTGCATCTGTCGGTTCCGGAAGCGATCGCCGTGGCGCAGCGCATTGGCGCGCGCCAAACGTTCTTTACGCATCTCACGCATGAAAACACGCACGCGGCGCTGGCCGCGACCCTGCCCGCGGGTATCGCGCCCGCGTATGACGGGCTGGTTATCGACCTACCCGGGCCATAAATTCCGCCGCCAGGAGGCGGGAACACGCATGCTCAAGGAAAGCGCCAAGATCGACGCGCTGGTGCGGAAGGCTGTCTTCGGAAGCGAAGACGAGAAAGCGCACGCGCGATGGATGATTTGGGAGATGGGGCAGCAGGCCGGGGTGCGCCCTGCCTCGATCCACGACCTGTACATGGCGCGCGGCCGCGGCGAAGTGCCGCCGTTTACGACGCCGGCGATCAACGTCCGGATCCTCTCCTACGACGCGGGGCGCGCGATCTTCCGGGTGGCAAAACGGCTGGACGCGGGCGCGATCATCTGCGAGATCGCCCGCAGCGAGATCGCCTACACCGATCAGCGGCCCGCCGAGTACGTGGCGGTAATGACCGCCGCGGCGCTGCGCGAGGGGTTCACCGGGCCGTTGTTCATTCAGGGCGATCACGTGCAGGTCAACGCGAAGAAGTACGCCGCCGATCCCGAGGCCGAGCTGAAAGCGTTGCGCGCGCTGATCGACGAGGAGCTGCACGCCGGCTTTTACAACATCGACATCGACACGTCGACGCTCGTCGATCTCTCCAAGCCCAACCTCGACGAACAGCAGCGCACGAACTACGAGCGCGCGGCCGAGCTGACCCAGTTCATCCGCGACCGCGAGCCCGATGGCGTCACCGTGTCCGTCGGCGCGGAAATCGGCGAAGTCGGCGGCAAGAACAGCGACGTGCACGAGCTGCAGGCCTTCATGGAAGGCTACAACCGCTCGCTCACGCAGCGGGGCGACTACGCCGGCATCTCCAAGATCTCGGTGCAGACGGGCACCAGCCACGGGGGCGTGGTCCTGCCCGACGGCTCGATCGCCAAGGTGCAGCTCGATCTCGCAGCGCTGAAAGCGCTGTCGCAGGATGCGCGCAAGAAGTACGGGCTGGGCGGCGCGGTTCAGCACGGCGCGTCCACCCTGCCGCCCGAGGCCTTCTCGCAGTTCCCCCAGTGCGAGGCGGTCGAGATCCACCTGGCCACGAATTTCCAGACGATCGTCATGGATCATCCGGCGTTGCCGAAGGATCTGCGCCGCGACGTGAACGAGTGGGTCAAGGTCGAAGCCAAAGAAGAGTGGAAGCAAGGCGATACCGAGGAACAGTTCATCTACAAGAGCCGCAAGAAAGCGATCGGCCCCTTCAAGCGGCGGTTCTGGGACCTCCCCGCCGACATCCGCGCGGCGATCGGCGCCGATCTCGAGCAGACGTTCGCGTTCCTGTTCGAGCAGCTGCGCGTGAAGGGCACCCGGGCAGCCACGGACAAATACGTGAAACCGCAGCTCGATTCCCACGCCGCGCCGCGGGCAGCGTTGGTGTCGGCGCCGGACGACGCGGAGGCGGGCGAATGAGTGAGCGGAGTGGAGGGTTCGGCGCGTTCCTGTTCGGCATCGTGCTCGGCGCCGTCGCGGGATTCGTGTTCGCGCCCACGGAAAGCGGCGAGAGCACGCGCCGCAAGGTGACGAAGGGCCTGCGCAACCTGAAGGAGCTCGCCGAGGACAAAGTGGACGAGGTGCGCGGCCTCCTCAAGGAGGCCGAGGCGGACGCCGCGGAGTCCGAGGACGACGCAGACGATGAAGAGCCGGAGATCACGACGCGCGAGCAGCTGCGCCGCCGGCTCGAGGCCGCCCGCCGCCGTCGCGCCCGGGCCCGCCCGCCGGTGCCCCCTGTGTCCGAGGAGGAGGACGAGCCGCTCGCGTGAATCGTGAAGGCGGCTGGCACCGCACGGTCACCGGCGTCGTCCGGCGCACCCTCGAGGCAGCCTACGAAGACAACATTCCCTTTCTCGCCGGCGCGCTGTCGTTCGACATTCTCCTCACTGCCATTCCGTTCGTCGGGCTCGTCCTGGCCGTCGTCGGCTACCTCGCCCAATACCAGCTCGCCATTCATCAGCTGAATGTCCACGAGCTGCTGGAGCGCTTTCTGCCCGAGTCCAGCGGTGGGGAGACGGGACAGTTCGGCTTCATCGAGCGCGGCCTCGGCGATCTCGTCGCCCGGCGCGGCCACCTGACGCTTTTCGCCGCGCCCCTGTTCCTGTGGTTCTCGACTCGTATGTTCGGGGGACTGCGTGCGGCCCTGAACGAAGTGTTCGACACCGAGGAGAACCGATCCTGGCCGAGGGCCAAGCTGCTCGACATCGCGATGGTGTTCGTCGCCGGGACCCTGTTCCTCGCGATCGCGTTTGCGACCACGACCCGCGGGGTCGGATCGCAGCTCGCGTCGCTCCTGTTCAGCACGTCCCTCTTCTACGTGATCTTCAAGTACCTGCCCAGCCGGCGCATCTACTGGCGTACCAGCGTGGTGGCCTCGGTGTTTTGCGCCGTCGCCTTCGAGATCGCCAAACGGCTGTATGCGCTGTACGTGACGCGCTTCGTGACGTTCGACCGCGTGGCGTCGGACGCGAATCTCATCGGTCTCTTTCTGTTCCTGCTGTGGATCTACTACACGGCCTATGTGTTTCTCCTCGGCGGCGAGGTGGCGGAGACGTACGACCTGATGCGCATGCGACGCCTGCAACGCGTGCGCCTCGGATGACTACGCCCCTGATCGATCTCCGGTCCGATACCGTCACCAGACCGTCGCCCGGCATGCGGCGCGCGATGGCGGACGCCGAGGTCGGCGACGATGTGCTCGACGGCGACCCGACCACGCGCCGGCTCGAGGAGCGCATCGCGGAGCTGCTGGGCACCGGGGACGCGCTCTTCTTCCCGTCGGGCACGCAGGCCAATCAGACCGGCATCGCGCTGGTCACCGAGCCGGGCACCGAGCTGCTGCTCGAAGCCAACGCGCACCTCGTGCACTCCGAGGTGGCCGGCGTCGCCGCGCTGTCAGGCGTGCAGATCCGGCCGATCACCACGCCCGACGGCCTGCTCACCGCCGACCAGGTCCGCGGCGCGCTGCGGGTGCCATCGCCACACGTCCCGCGCATCACGGCACTCGCGATCGAGAACACGCACAGCACCGCCGGCGGGCGGGTGCTCGATGCCGCGGGGGTAGACGGGCTGGTCCGCGCGGCCCGCGACGCGCGACTCGCAGTCCACCTCGACGGGGCGCGGCTCTGGAACGCCGCCGTGGCGGCCGGAGTGCCGCCGGCACGGTTGGCGCAAGGCGCCGCCACGGTGATGGTGAGCATCTCGAAGGGACTCGGCTGTCCCGTCGGGTCATGCCTCGGATTCAAGCAGGAGTGGCGCGCCCGCGCGTGGGAAATCCGCAAACGCCTGGGGGGCGGGATGCGTCAGTCGGGCATCCTCGCCGCAGCGGGACTGTACGCGCTCGATCACAACCTCGCGCGCATCGGTGAGGACCACGCCAACGCCAAACGCTTCGCCGAGCTACTGTCCGACAGTCCGACCGTCCGACCGTCCGACCCGCAAACGAACATCGTGATGGTCGACCTGCTGCGGAGCGGTGACACACCTGAGCCGGTGTCCCAGCGGCTGGCGCAGGCAGGAGTCCGGCTTGCGCCGTGGGGACCGCGGCGCCTGCGCGCGGTCACGCATCTCGATGTGAGCCGGGCCGACGTCGAGCGCGCCGCCCGGATCATCCTGGAGACACTGCGGTGAGCCCGCGCCCCGAGCCTCGCGCGCAGCCCATGCCGATGGATCGGGCGATCCTGTGGAACCCGTCCCTGCCGGGCGCCAAGCCAACGGGGGGCGGTCGCGCGCCGTATCCCATCTTCTTTCAGCAGGAAGCCGTCGTCGCGCTCCAGGAACACGTCAAGAGCTCGCCGACCCAGGCGATTTTTGGGTTCCTCATCGGGGATGTGTATCGGGATCCGGAAAACGGCGTGCTGTACGCCATCATCGACAAGACGCTGAAGCTCAGCCAGCCGATCTACGGTGACAAGACGGAGGTCGTCGTCTCGCGGTTGTGGGACCGAATGCAGGAGCAGCTCAAGAAGGCGGCCGGCACGCTGCTCGGCTGGTACCACAGCCATCCGGGGCAGGGTGGATACCTCACCGCGCACGACGTCGAGACCCACGAGAAATTCTTCACCGATCCCTGGCAGGTCGCGATTCTCGTGGCCGCCGAAGCGGGCGGCGTGACAGGCAAATTCTTTCGATCCTCACAGACTGACGACTGGCATAAGACGCCGCTGCCGTTCTACGAGCTGCTGCAACCCGACTCGATCAAGCCGGATGGGAAGAAGCGCTCCTTCATTACGTGGAGGAATTACAAGCCGTACGGTCCGACGCTGACGGGGCCGAGGCCCAAAGTCTCGACACCGGAGCCGCCGCCGCCACCCGAGGCAGAAGAGCCGGAGGAAGTCGAAGCCGAGGCGCCGGAGCCTTCGAAGAAGAAAGAGACTAAGCCGGCGGGTGATCGCGGCTTCCGGATCATGCGGTCGAGCGCCGATGACATCCCCGTCGTCAAGACCAGCGCGGACGACGAGCCGGCGCCTCCGCCTGTGCCGACTCCTCCTCCGCCACCACCCAAGAGCGCCTCCAAGACGCGGCCTGCGGCGCCGGTCTTTGTTCCGGACGAGCCTCCGGAGCCGAAGCCTCCGGCTCCGCCACCACCACCGCCACCGCCCTCGTCCGCACCGCCCCCTGTGCAGAAACCCGGCGACCTTCCCTGGACGGTGACGCCGGAATCGGTGCGTGCCGTTCCTCCACCACCGATCTCGTCGCCGTCCCCGCCTCCGGCTCCGGCTCCGCGACGCACGCCTTCGCACTCGTTCCGGCTGCTCGACGAAGACGAGGAAAAGAAGCCGGCGCCCAAACCGCGCCGCCGGAAGCGGCGCGGTCCCTGGCTCCGGCGCGTTGCGATTCTGTTGTTGCTCGCCGGCGCAGGGGCGGGGGGGTATTGGTACGTCGTGCTTCGCAATCCCGGTGTGCCGCCGCCCTGGACCGGGCTGCTCGACCGCGCGAAGCAACTCGTCGCGCGCGTGACGGCGCGAAAGCCCACGCCACCGGCGCGACGGCGACCCGTGACCGCCCCCGCTCCCACCGCCGCCACCGCACCGCCTGCGGCGGTGCCGCCACCTGCCGCCGCACCAGTGCCCGCGCCTGTGCCTGTGCCGCAGCCTGTGGCGCCCGCCTCGCCATTCGCGCGCTTTGATCGTCTGTCGGACTCGTTGTCGCGCGCGGTGCGCAATTTCCAGGATCGGGCGGCGTTGTTCGCCAGCGGGCGGATGGATTGCGGTGGTCTGGCCAGCGGCCTCGTGTCGGTCGAAAACCTGTGGTCCACGTACAACGTGGAGCGTCGCGCGCGAATGGCGTCGTTCGACGCGCGCCGCGCCACGCAGGATCAGGCGATGTACGCGGCCGTAGACGCGGTCGAAAGCGGCTTCGAGCGTTCAGGATGCCCGCGGCCCTGAGCGCCGTGTTCGCCGCGCTGGTCGTGCTGCAGGGACCGGCAGCACTCCGCAAGAGCGATCTGGTGCGTCTGCTGTCCGGGGCGATGATGTCGCCGCTGGAGCTGGCGCAGCTCGTGCGGCGAAACTGTTTGACGTTCGAGCCGACCGACCGCGATCGCAACGATCTGCGCCTGCTCGGCGCGGATGCCTCGGTGCTCGGGGCGGTGGACAATTGCGCACGGCGCCGAGCGCCGCGTCGGCCGGCGGCCACTCGTGCGCGGACCACAGCGAGACCGCCAGCCGCAGCACCTCCGCCCGCTCCACCGCCTCCCCCACAAGCGGTCATACAGGTGCAACGCGTCCTGGACAGAGTGTCGGCCGATCGCAGCGGCTTTGTGTTGGGCGGTGGGCAGCGCGGGACCGCCGGCGCGCAGTTACCCCGCGCGCTGGTGTTCGAGGCGCGCGACTCGGCCGGCGCCGTGCTCTCGGGGCAGGCGGTGACGTTCACCGGTGTCAATGCCCGCATCCAGCCGGCCGTAGCCCCGACGGATGCCGCGGGGCAAGTCCACGTGGGGGTGACGTTAGGCGAGCGCGTCGGCTCGGCGACGGTGATCGCGTCGATCGGCATCGTCGAGAAGCAAGTCGCGTTCAATGTCGCGGCCGGACCGGCGACGCAACTGGTGGTGGTGTGCGGCTCGGCCGCGTTGTCGGGAGGGGGCCACGTCGTGATCCGACCCGATTCGAGCGTGGTCTTGCGCGTGTCCGCGCAGGATGGCTTCGCGAATCCCACGCCGCTCCTCGGGTTGCGCGCCGCGGTGGCCGACGCGCGCATCTTTCGAGTGTCGGGCGTGGCGCAGGACAGCGCCGCCGGGACCGTGACCCTCAAGCCCGATCAGCCGGGCACGACGAGCCTCGCCGTCATCGCCAATGGCATGCGGCAGTATCTCACCGTGACGGTGCCCCCGCGGGCCGCCCCGGGCAAAGTAGACTGTCGATGACGGCGAATGATCAATGTTCAATGATCATTGATCAGTGATCATTGATGATTGGACATTGGTTATTGGAAGTAAAATGCCCCAGGCACCCCGCAACGAATCCCGGCATCGTTTAGCGCTGCTCCCTGCGGGGGCCTGACGCGGTTCACGAGCGGAAAGCCTGCGGACCTGGGGCGCCTGAAATATCATTGATCAATGATCAATGTTCAATGATCATTGATCATTCGCGCGCCGATGTAGATTAGAAGTCAATGATTGCACTAGCGCGCAAGTATCGCCCCAAGCAATTCGCCGATCTCATCGCCCAGGAGCACGTCGCTGCCGCGCTCCGCGGCGCCGTCGCGCAGGGGCGGGTCGCCCACGGCTATCTCTTCGCCGGTCCCCGGGGCGTCGGCAAGACCACCGCGGCCCGCATCCTCGCCATGGCGCTGAACTGCGAGCGTCGCGCGGCAGCCGGCGAGCCGTGCGGTGAGTGCGACTCCTGCAGGCGGATCTGGACCGGCGCGGCCAATCTGGATGTTGTCGAGCTCGACGCCGCGTCGAACCGCGGCGTCGATGACGCGCGCGATTTGCGCGAGCGGGCGATGTATGCGGCGAGCACCGACGCCGGGTCCAAGGTCTACATCGTTGACGAAGCGCACATGCTCACGCGCGAGGCGTGGAATGCGCTGCTCAAGATTCTCGAGGAGCCGCCCCCTCGCGTCGTGTTCGTCTTCGCGACCACCGAGCCGCAGAAGATCGCCAACACCGCAGCGCCGATTCTGTCGCGGCTGCAGCGCTTCGATTTCCGCCGCATCGGCCCGCACGCGATCGTCGCTCGGCTGAAGGACGTCGCGAAAGCCGAGCAGCTGCACGTCGAGGACGACGCGATGCATCTCATTGCCAAAAGCGCGAACGGAGGGATGCGCGACGCGCTCTCGCTGCTCGATCAGGTGCTGTCGTTCGGCGCGGGCCCGGTCACGGCCGCGCGCGTCCGCGAAGTGCTGGGCTTGATCCCCGACGAGCTGTACGGCGATATGCTGCGTGCCATCGTCGAGCGCGATCCCGCGGGCGTGTTCCCGCTGGTCGAGCGACTGCTCGAGGCGGGCGCCGACTTCGGCGAATTCGTGAACGGCGCCGGCGAAACGCTGCGCGCGCTGCTGCTCGTGGGCGTCGGCGGCCAGCCCGAGGGACTGACCGAAGGCCTGATGGCGGTGGTGCGCGCGTACGCGCCGCAGCTCCCGCCCGCCGACGTCGTCCGGTTGCTCACGATTCTCAGTGAATCCGAAGAGCGGCTGAGCCGCAGTGCCAACACCAGGCTGCTCGTCGAAGTGCTGCTGCTGCGATGGGCGATGCTGGACCGTACTGTCGAGTTATCCGAAGTGATCGAGGCTCTGGGAAAGGGGGAAGCGGGAAGGGGGACGGGTACCTCCACGCCGATCTCCCGCGCCGCCCCCTCGCCGCCGCCTCAATCGCCGCCCGTCGGCAAGAAGTTAGAGCCCACCCTCGACAACGTGCGATCGGTCTGGCCCAAGATCGTCAGCGACGCGCGCGGGAAAACTCCGTTGCTCGGCAGTCTGCTTTCGGAGGTAGAGGTGGTCGCGGTCGAGGGTCGCACCGTGACACTCCGTCCCGGTAACGCCGTGCACGCCGAGGGGCTCGAACGGCAGCGCGAGACCATCGCCCAGGCCCTGGGCGCCTATATCAGCGAAGCGCCGCGCGTGCAGATCGCAGCTGGTGGAACCGGCGGCTCGGAGCGGATGACTCCGCAGGGGGCGAACGCCGAGCGACTGAAGAGTCTGCGAGCCAAGGATCCGACCCTGAGCGCCGCCGTAGACGCATTAGATTTGGAGCTGCTCGAATAGCTTGCCAACAGTGCCACGCGGGGTAACTTTCGACGTATGGCGGATTTATCTAGCCTGCTCCAGCTCTCCCAGCAGATGCAGGGGCGGCTGACTGAGATCCAGACACAGCTGGCGCAGCAGACTTTGACGGTATCGGCCGGTGGCGGCATGGTCCAGGCCACGGTGGACGGTCGGGGGCACATTCGCGGCATCAAGATCGACCCCGAAGCAGTCAAGCAGGGGGATGTCGAGATGCTCGAGGACCTCGTGCTGGCCGCCGTAGCAGAGGCGCAGAAGCGCGCGGCCGAGCTGTATCAAGCCGAGGTGCGGAAGCTGGCGTCGGGTCTGCCGTTCCCATTCCAGTTGCCGCTCTAGGCGCCGCCCCCGGCCCCCGTGTCCGCCATCGAGGAGCTCGTGGCGGAGCTCGCGAAGCTCCCCGGCATCGGGCGTAAGACCGCCCAACGGCTCACGTTCCACTTGCTGAAACAGCCCGCGGAAACCGCGGAACGGTTGGCCGACGCCATCCGGCGGGTCCGCGGAACGGTCATGGCGTGCGGGGTATGCGGCAACCTCTCGGATGAGGATCCATGCCCGATTTGCCGCGACCCGCGGCGCGATGCTGCCTTGCTGTGCGTCGTCGAGGAATCGGGCGACGTCGGTGCGATCGAGCGGGCGGGCCGCTATCGCGGGCGCTACCATGTCCTGGGGGGCCGGATTTCGCCCCTGGATGGCGTCGGGCCGGACGAGCTGCATCTTGATCGGTTGCTCGCGCGGCTGCAGAACGGCTCCGAGGTGCGGGAGGTCATCGTCGCGACCAATCCCTCGATGGAGGGGGAGGCGACCGCCACGTACCTGCAACAGATCCTGAAGCCGATCGGGGTGCGCGTCACGCGGATCGCGCGGGGCCTGCCGGTGGGCGGCGACCTCGAGTACGCCGATGCGGTGACGATCGCCCAGGCGCTGGCGGCACGGCGCGACATGTCGGAGACCGACTGATCCATTAGGAGGCGCATGGCCGGGGCCGCAAGCTGGTCTTTCAACGAGAACGATTTCAAGCAAATCCAGACGCACCTGCAGGCGTTCCTGCGTGACTCGAACGCCCGCTGTGCGCTGCTCGTCGATCGCAACGGCCAGCTCGTCGCCACCGTCGGAGAAACGCCGCAGTTCGATCCGACCGCCTTTGCCTCACTGACCGCCGCGGACTTCAGCGCCAACGATCAGCTCGCGAAGATGATCGGCGAAGCGGAATTCGCGTCGCTCGTGCATCAGGGCGAGCGCGAGTCGATGTATCTCGCGGACGTCGCCAAGCGGGTGATTCTCGTCGTGCTGTTCGACCAGCGCGCCACGCTGGGACTCGTGAAACTCAAGGCCAAATCGGTCGTGGGAGAGCTGAACAAAGTCTTCGCGGAGATGTTCAATCGGGTCGGCACGGGTCAGGCCCAGCAGAAGGGCCTGCTCGAAGGGGCGGAAGACGAAATTGACAAACTCTTTGGCTAACGGGACGCGCCCATGTCGATGATCAACTACGCGTCCCGCGAGATCAACTGCAAGCTCGTCTACTACGGACCGGGCCTCGGCGGGAAGACGACCAACCTGGAACACATTTACGGGAAAGTCTCGCCCAACACGCGTGGCAAGATGATCTCGCTCGCGACCGAAACCGAGCGGACGCTGTTCTTCGATTTTCTCCCGGTCGATCTCGGCACGATTCGCGGCTTCAAAACGCGATTCCACCTGTACACCGTCCCCGGCCAGGTCTACTACAACGCCAGCCGCAAACTCATCCTCAAAGGCGTGGACGGCATCGTATTCGTCGCCGACAGTCAGATCGAGCGTATGGAGGCGAACGTCGAGTCCATGCAGAACCTGTACGACAACATGGCAGAGTACGGGTACGATCTGACGAAGATTCCGTTCGTGATTCAATACAACAAGCGGGATCTCCCCAACGCCGCCCCGATCAAGGACCTGCAGGCCTCGCTGAATCCGGGCTGGCCGATCGAGGACGGCGCGCGGCAGAAGCCGACGCCCGATCCGGCCCATCCGGGCGAGAGCCTCGTCGAGAAGGTCGGCCCCGAGTGGGTGGGGCGCGCGGCGTATCACGAGGCGGTGGCGGTGCGCGGCGACGGTGTATTTGACACTCTGAAGGCAGTCAGCAAACTGGTACTCAAGACGCTGAGCTGACCGTCGTTCCGATGCGCTGGACTCTGCCCAACATCATCACGCTGGCTCGCATTTGCCTCACGCCAGTGATCGCCTTGTTGCCGTTCATCTCCGGCTACTGGCCGAAGGTCATCGCCTTCGTCGTCTTCCTGATCGCCGCTTTCTCGGATCTCGTGGATGGCTACCTGGCCCGCCGCTACGGCACCATCAGCGAGCTGGGGATGCTGCTCGATCCGATCGCCGACAAGCTGCTGCTGTTCGCGACGCTGGTTCCCATCTTCTGGATGACCCGCCACCCCGTGATTCTGGCGCGTGACAAGGTAGACTATGCGATCCCGTGGTGGGGCAGCCTGCCGGTCTGGGTCGCGCTGCTGCTCGTGGGTCGTGAAGTGCTGATCACGGTGTTTCGCTTCTTCGCCAAACAGCGCGGCATCGTCATTCCCGCGATGGGCGCCGGCAAGCTCAAAGCCGTCGTGCAGAACGTTTTTATTGGGGCGACGATCGCCTGGTTCGCCTGGAAGGATGCGATCGCGCAAATGCACCTCGCCGGGGACTTCCGCAATTTCTGGGATCAGTTCCACGGCTGGTTCGTCGCGATCACGCTCGCCGGCGCGATCGTCTTGACCGTGTATTCCCTCCTCGTCTACCTCTACCGCTACCGGACACTCCTCAAAGTCGGCAAGTGAAGCTCGAGGTCGTCACGATCGGCACCGAGCTGCTGCTGGGCCAGACTCTCGACACGAACGCCGCCGAGCTGGGACGGGCGCTCGCCGCGGCGGGCGTCGAAGTCGTCCGGCACAGCTCCGTCGCCGACCGCCCGGACGCCATTCGCGCCGCGGTGACGGATGCCCTCGCGCGCACCGGCTTCGTCATCACGACCGGAGGGCTGGGCCCCACGCGGGACGACATGACGAAGCGCGAAGTCGCGGCCGTGTTCGGGAAGCCGCTAAAGATGGACGCAACCGTGTTGCGGTCGCTCGAAGACCGGTTTCGGCGGCTGGGACGCCCGATGCCCGCCGTGAACCGGACGCAGGCGGAAGTGCCGGAGGGGGCGACGGTGCTGCCCAACCCGCGCGGCACGGCGCCGGGCCTCTGGGTCGAAGCGCAGGGCCGCGTCGTCGTGATGCTGCCCGGCGTGCCGTCGGAGATGCGTGGCCTGCTTGCCGAGGAAGTGCTCCCGCGACTCGCGGCACGCGGCTCCGGACTCGTCGTTCGGTCGCGGTCGGTGCGCACGACAGGCATCGCGGAATCCGCCCTCGCCGAGCGCGTGGGCGCCATCGAAGACGAGATCGCGCCGCTGACTCTTGCCTATCTGCCTTCGACGGACGGCGTGGAACTGCGTGTAACGGCGTGGTCACTGCGGGAAGATGAAGCAGATCGCCGGTTGGCGGCGGCCGCGGCGCAGCTGCGCGAGCGCGCGGGGGAGCACGCCTACGGCGAAGCTGGGACCGACCTCGCCGCGGTCGTGCTGGAGCAGCTGCGCGCGCGCAAGGCTCGGCTCGTCGTTGCCGAATCGTGCACGGGCGGCTTGTTGGGTGCCCGCATCACGGCGGTTCCAGGAGCATCGACCGTGTTCATCGGCGGCGTCGTCGCCTATGACGACGTGGTAAAGAGCGGGACATTGGATGTCCCGCCCGAGCTGCTCGACCGGTATGGAGCGGTATCGGAAGAGGTCGTGAGCGCGATGGCGGAAGGCGTGCAGCGACAATTCGCGGTCGCTGCCGCCCTCGCGATTACGGGGATTGCCGGGCCTGGGGGCGGGACCCCCGAGAAACCGGTCGGCACCGTCTGGCTCGCCGCGCGGTTTGGCGCCGAGACCCGCGCCCTGAAGCGGATGTTCCCGGGCGATCGCGGTGAGATCCGCGCGCGCTCCGCACAGGCAGCCCTCGACTTGCTCCGTCGCCTGCTGGCGAATGTCCCGTGAACCACATCAATGCACCCGACGGCACGCCGCTCGTCTACGACGCGTACGAGCCCGCGCGCCCCGGCGTGGCCGTCCTGCTGCTGCACGATTGGCAACCCCAACCCGCCGGCCCCCCCCCCGCCGACCGGTTCGTCGAGCTGGGCACGCAGCTGCAAGACGCGGGCTGCGCCGCGTACTTCCTGGACCAGCGCGGGCACGGCCGCTCGGGCGGACGGCGCGGG